>Ga0207796_1000193_pt1 | contig 26827 bp, 24 predicted proteins | sample Pon1CUnioCityCA_6_FD_187274 | JGI IMG/M metagenome (GOLD analysis project Ga0207796, IMG submission 187274) | Marine sediment microbial community from Union City, CA, USA - Pond 1C Sediment 1 (SPAdes) | ecosystem: Environmental > Aquatic > Marine > Intertidal zone > Salt pond sediment ... | reverse complement strand
AGGATTTGAACCTGCGACCTTCGGGTTATGAGCCCGACGAGCTGCCAGACTGCTCCACCCCGCATCCGAGAAGCGGGACTATAGCAAAGCCGCTTCGGGGCCACAAGGGCACGACGCCGCAAAACGCCGTCAACCGGCCACCGCGTAGTGGGTCAGCGTCAGCAGGAGACCGGGGAAGATCCCGAGGAACAATACCGCCAGTCCGTTCAGACTCAGGACGGTGGCGAACACACCGCCACGGCCCAGCGACGCCAGCTCTTCCGTCGGCGGCGCATCGAAAAACATCAGCTTCACGACCCGCAGGTAGTAGAACGCGCCGATGATGGAAAAGATCACCGCGTACACGCCGAGCCAGACGTAACCCGCGCCGATCGCCGCCTGGATCACCGCGAGTTTCGCGAAGAAGCCGACCGTGGGAGGCACGCCCGCCATCGAAAACAGCAACAGCAGCATCATGAACGCGAACCAGGGACTGCGCTGTCCGAGACCCCGGAAATCATCCAGCTGGTCGGCTTCGAAGCCGCGTCCCGACAGCAGGATGATCATCCCGAAACCACCGGCGGAGGTCAGCGCATAGACGATGATGTAGAACATCGCCGAGGCATAGCCGGTCTCGGTTCCGGCCAGGATACCCATGAACAGAAACCCGACGTGCGCGATGGTCGAGTACGCGAACATGCGCTTCAGGCTGGTCTGGGCGATCGCGATCACGTTGCCCACCGCGAGCGACAGCACGGCCAGGACCACGAGCATGCCGCCCCAATCCCCGTGCAGCGGACCCAGGCCTTCGACCAGCAGACGCATCAGCAACGCGAAGCCGGCGATCTTGGGAGCCGTGGCGATGAACAGTGTGACCGCCGTGGGCGCGCCGTCGTAGACGTCGGGCACCCACATGTGGAAGGGCACGGCGCCCAGCTTGAACGCCAGGGCCACGACCACGAAGACCAGGCCGAAGACCAGCGGCACATTCATGCCCTCGTCCGCAGCCTGCAGTGCGGCCGCCACGGTGGCGATGTCCAGACTCCCGGTCATGCCGTAGATCATCGAGAGCCCGTACAGCAGCAGGCCCGAGGCCAGCGCGCCCAGCACGAAATATTTCATCGCGGCCTCGGAGGCCCGGGGCGAGTCGCGCCAGAAGGCCACCAGCGCGTAGGACACCAGCGCCAGCAGTTCCAGGCCGAGGTACAGCGTCAGGAAGTTGTGCGCGGAGATCATCACCATCATCCCGAGCACACCGAACAGCCCGAGCACGTAGAACTCGCCCTTGTGGATGTCGCGGTCCATCAGGTAAGGCCGCGCGTACAGGAACACGAGGAAGGTCACCAGGTACACGGCCAGCTTCAGCACGTCGCTGATCGGATCCGCGACGAAGGTGCCGTGGAAGGTGACCTGGGTTTCGGGTCCGGCGAGCCACAGGGTCAGACCGGCTGCCGCCACCAGCGTCGCCTGCACCAGGCCGTAGGTGACGTCGCGACGGGAATCCGGCAGGAACACGTCGATCACGAGGATCAGGCAGGCCATGCCCAGCACGAACATCTCGGGCAACGCAGGCAGGAAGGCAGGAAGCTCGAAATTCATGTCAGGTCCTGTATCAGAGCGCAGGCAGCTTCGACTGGGCGATGTGGGCCACGAGGTGATCGATGGTGGCATTCATCACGTCGAGCAGCGGGGCCGGCCAGATGCCGAGCAGCAGAACGAAGAAGGCCAGCACGCCCATCACCAGGAATTCGCGGCGACTGAGATCGTGCAGGCCGGCGACGTTGTCGTTTCCGATCTCGCCGAAGATCACCCGCTTCACCAGCCAGAGCGTGTAGCCGGCGGCGAGAATGAGCGTGGTCGCCGCGAGGAAGGCGAGCCAGAAATCCGCACGGAAGGCCGCGAGGATCACCATGAACTCCCCGACGAAGCCGGAAGTGCCGGGGAGACCGGTGTTGGCCATCGCAAAGAGCACGAAGAACGCCGCGAACCAGGGCATGGTGTTCACCACCCCGCCGTAGTCGGCAATGTTGCGGCTGTGCAGTCGGTCGTAAAGCACACCCACGGCGAGGAACATCGCCGCGGAAATGAATCCGTGCGAGATCATCTGCACCATGCCGCCGGCGATGCCCAGCGAGGCGCCCGTCCAGTCACCGGTGTTGCGGAAGATCATGAAGGCGATGAAAAAGCCCAGGGTCACGAACCCCATGTGCGCGATCGAGGAATAGGCGATCAGCTTTTTCATGTCGCTCTGGATCAGCGCGACGAGACCGATGTAGACCACGGCGATCAACGACAGCGTAATCACCAGCACATCGAGTACGGCCGCGGCATCCGGGGTGATCGGCAGGCTGAAGCGCAGGAAGCCGTACCCGCCGATCTTCAGCATGACCGCCGCCAGGACCACCGAACCCCCGGTCGGGGCCTCCACGTGGGCGTCCGGGAGCCATGTATGCACCGGGAACATCGGGATCTTCACCGCGAAAGCGGCGAAGAACGCGAGGAAGATCAGGATCTGGGCCGTCATCGGCAGCGGCAGGTGATGGAAGTCCAGAATCGCGAAGCTGCCGGACTCGAGGTACATGTAGATCAGCGCGATCAGCATGAACACCGAGCCGAGGAAGGTGTACAGGAAGAACTTGATGGTCGCGTAGACCCGGCGCGGGCCGCCCCAGACCCCGATCACGATGAACATCGGGATCAGCATCGCCTCGAAGAACACGTAGAACAGCACGGCGTCCAGGGCCGAGAACATGCCGATCATCAATCCCTGCATGATCAGGAACGCGGCGAGATAGTAGGCCAGGCGGTCCTTGACCGAATCGCGCGCCGCGATCGCCACCAGTACGGTGGTCAGCGTGGTCAGCAGGATCAGGGGCATCGAGATGCCGTCCACGCCGAGGTGGTAGTTCACGTTGAACGCGGCAATCCAGGACGTGAACTCCTGGAACTGCATTTCGGGGGTGCCGCGCTCGAAGCCGATCCACAGCCACAGGCTTGCCAGGAAGGTGGCAACGGCCACGGCCAACCCGAGACGCCAGGCGATGACCGGCGCGTCACGTCCGGCGGCAAGCGTCAGGAATCCGCCGAGGATCGGCAGCCAGATCAGCAGACTCAGGATGGGCCAGTCAGCAAACATCGTCATTCCTTGATTGAGCCGGACCGGGGGCACGCGACACACCCGCGGAAGGCAGTGCCGCAGCGGCACCCGGCCCACCGGGAATCCGCGATACCGCGGCAATGCTCGGGAGACCGTTCAGGTTGGAGGTCACGGCACGCATTCAGATCACGAAGGCGAAGATCAGGACCAGAAGGCCGATGATCATCACGAAAGCGTAGTGGTAGAGGAAACCGGTCTGAATCCCGCGAACATGCGACGCGATCCAGCCGACCGAACGCGCGGTGCCGTTGACCAGCAGCCCGTCGATGAGCATGGCGTCGCCGTAGCGCCACAGCCAGCGCCCAAGCCCGCGCGAACCCGCCGCGAAGACCCGGTCATTGAAGGTATCGAATCCGTATTTCTCTTCCAGGACCCGCACGCCGAGGCGCAGCCGCTCGGCGATCCGCGGAGGCAGATCGGGACGCTTCATGTACAGGAACCAGGCTGTCCCCAGGCCGGCCATCGCGAGCCAGAAGGCCGGCAGCATCAGGCCATGCAGAACGAAGGCCAGCACACCGGTGTAGCTCTCGCCTTTCTTGGCCAGCACATCCTGCGCTTCCAGCACGAACAGGCTGTCCGCGAAGAAGTCGCCGAACAGCATCGGACCGATGAAATAGCCCGCCACCACCGACGGGATCGCCAGCAGGATCAGCGGCACGGTGACCACCCACGGCGACTCCTTCGGCTGCAGCGGTCCGTGATCGTGGTGGTGATGATCGTCTTCGTGGTCGTCATCGCCATGGTCCGGCATGTACTTGTGCGCCTGGTCGTAGCGCTCCTCGCCGTGGAAGACGAGGAAGAACATGCGGAAGGTGTAGAGCGCGGTCACGAACACCCCGAGCAGCACCAGCCAGTAGGCAAAACCGGCGCCGGGGATTTTCGAGTACCCCACGGCCTCGATGATGGCGTCCTTGGAAAAGAAGCCGGAAAAGAACGGGAACCCGATCAGCGCCAGCGACCCGATCAGCGCGGTCGCGTAGGTGATCGGCATGTGCCGCCGCAACCCGCCCATCGCCCGCATGTCCTGCAGATGATGCATCGCGATGATCACCGAGCCGGCGGCCAGGAACAGCAGGGCCTTGAAGAAGGCGTGGGTCATCAGGTGGAACAGGCCGGCGGCATAGGCCGAAGCACCCAGCGCCACGGTCATGTAGCCGAGCTGCGACAGCGTCGAATACGCCACCACCCGCTTGATGTCGTTCTGCACCAGCCCGATCAGCCCCATGAAGAAGGCCGTGATCGCCCCGATCACCAGGATGAAGCTGAGCGCCGCCACCGAATACTCGTACAGCGGCGACATGCGCGCGACCATGAAGATGCCGGCGGTGACCATGGTGGCGGCATGGATCAGCGCGGAGATCGGCGTCGGGCCCTCCATCGAATCCGGGAGCCACACGTGCAGCGGCACCTGCGCCGACTTGCCCATCGCGCCGATGAACAGGAAGATCAGCGCGACGTCGAGCAACCCGAAGGTGCCGCCTGGCCACAGGGTGATCGTGGCGTCGCGGATGCCTTCGGCCTCTGCGAAGACCTCGGTGTAGTTCAGGCTGCCGGCGTAGAACACCAGCGTCGCGATGCCGATCAGGAAGCCGAAGTCCCCGACCCGGTTCACGATGAAGGCCTTCATGTTCGCGTAGATCGCGGTCGGCCGCTTGTACCAGAAACCGATCAGCAGGTAGGAGACCAGGCCCACCGCCTCCCACCCGAAGAACAGCTGCAGGAAATTGTTCGCCATCACCAGCATCAGCATCGAGAAGGTGAACAGCGAGATGTACGAGAAGAAGCGCTGGTAGCCGGGATCGTCGGCCATGTAGCCGATGGTGTAGATGTGCACCATCAGCGACACGAAGGTCACCACCAGCATCATCATCGCGGTCAGGTTGTCGACCAGGAACCCGATCTCGAAGCGCAGGCCGTCGCTGACCATCCAGGTGTAGACGGTTTCGTTGTAGACCGGGGTACCGCCGAACACATGCGCGTAGAACACCACGGCCGACAGCACGAACGACACCGCGACACCGACAATGGTCACGGTGTGGGCGCCCGCGCGCCCGATCTGACGCCCGAACAGGCCGGCGGCTATCGCGCCGAGCAGCGGCGCCAGAACGATGATCAGGTATACCGTATCCATGGCGCCCTACCCCTTCATTGCGTCCAGATCCTGGACGTTGATCGTGCCGCGGTTACGGAACAGGAGAACCAGGATGGCCAGGCCGATCGCAGCTTCGGCCGCGGCAACGGTCAGGATGAAGAACACGAACACCTGGCCCGCGAGGTCCTGCAGGAAGAACGAGAACGCGACGAAATTGATGTTCACCGAGAGCAGCATCAGCTCGATGCACATCAGCAGAACGATCACGTTCTTCCGGTTCAGGAAGATGCCCGCGACGCTGATTGAAAACAGCAATGCAGCGAGCACCAGGTAGTGCGACAGCGTAATCATCAGTTGGCTCTGCGTTCCCAGTGAGGCCCCGGTCGCCCGGATCCTGTCTCCATTGCGGCGGCTACCGTGCCGCCAGCCTGTGCCTATTCGTTCCGGTCCTTTTCCGACGCTCCCGGCGAGGACGGCATCGAAACCAGCCGCACGCGATCCTGGCGGCGCACCCGAATCTGTCGGGTGGGATCGATGTATTTCGTGTCCGGCCGCCGGCGCATGGTCAGCGCGATCGCGGCAATGATCGCGACCAGCAGGATGACGGCCGCGATTTCAAACGGGTACACGTATTCGGTGTACAGGATCGCTCCCAGCGCCTCGGTGTTTGCGTGATCGGCACCCGCGCGCTCCGGAGCATCCATCACGATGTACCGGGTGATCACCAGGGTCAGCACCGTCGCCATCGCGGCGGCCACCACCAGCCCGGCGGGCAGGAGTTCCGCAAAGCCCTCGCGCATGCGTTCGAGATTGATGTCGAGCATCATCACCACGAACAGGAACAGCACCATGACCGCGCCCACGTACACGAGCACCAGCACGATCGCCAGGAATTCGGCCTCGGCCAGCAGCCAGATCGCGGCGGCGGTGAAGAAGCAGAGCACGAGAAAAAGCGCCGCATGCACCGGGTTGCGCACGCTGATCATCGCCAGCGCCGCGCCGAGCAGGATCGCGCCGAAGATGTAGAAAAGGATCAGGTCAAAGGTCATCGTCATTCCCTGGCTCAGCGGTACACCGCGTCCGCCGAACGGGCAGCCGCGATCTCCGTTTCAAAACGATCCCCGATGGCGAGGAGCTTGTCCTTCGTCATGATCTGCTCGCCCCGATTCTCGAAATGGTATTCGAAGATGTGGGTCTCGACGATGGAGTCGACCGGACAGGCCTCCTCGCAGAAACCGCAGAAGATGCACTTGAACAGGTCGATGTCGTAGCGGGTGGTGCGCCGGGAGCCGTCCGCGCGCTGCTCGGAATCGATGGTGATCGCCAGCGCCGGGCAGACCGCTTCGCAGAGTTTGCAGGCGATGCAGCGCTCCTCGCCGTTCGGGTACCGACGCAGCGCGTGCAGGCCGCGGAACCGCGGCGACATCGGCGTCTTCTCCTCCGGATACTGCACCGTGACCTTGCGCGCGAACAGGTACCGCCCGGTCAGGCGCAGGCCCAGCAGCAGCTCCCAGAGCAGGAAGGTCTTGAAGAAGTTTCGGATCGCGGTCATGTCAAACCTCCGCCGATCAGGCGAACCAGGGTCCCACTTGGAGGAAGACCAGCACGCCCAGAACGAACAGCCATACGATGGTCACCGGGATCAGCACCTTCCAGCCCAGGCGCATGATCTGGTCGTAGCGATAACGCGGGAAAGTGGCCCGGAACCAGAGGAACAGGAACAGGAAGAACGCCGTCTTGAGCAGGAACCAGTGCACGCCGGAGTCGAGGAACCAGCCCAGCACCGGCCAGGCGAACACGGTCTCGGGCAACAGGCCCTGGAACGGCGACAGCCAGCCCCCGAAAAACAGCAGTGCGGTCAGGGCCGAGATCAGGATCATGTTCGCGTATTCGGCGAGGAAGAACACCGCGAACGCCATGCCCGAGTACTCGACGTGAAAACCGGCCACGATCTCCGACTCGCCCTCGGCGACGTCGAACGGGGCGCGGTTGGTCTCGGCCACGCCGGAGATGAAGTAGACGAGGAACAGCGGGAACAGCGGCAGCAGGAACCAGTGGTAGATGCTGCCTTCCTGGGCACGGACGATCTCGCCCATGTTCAGGCTGCCCGCCGCCATGATCACGCCCACCAGCGCGAAACCCATGGCGATCTCGTAGGAGACGATCTGTGCCGCGGAACGCAGCGCGCCCAGCAGGGCGTATTTCGAGTTCGACGCCCACCCGGCGATGATGATGCCGTACACGCCCAAAGAGGTCAGCGCGAGCAGATACAGCAGACCGGCGTTGATGTCCGCCAGCGCCATGCCGTCGTCGAAGGGGATCACGGCCCAGGCGGCCAGCGCGGGAGCGATCGCGAGCACCGGCGCGATCAGGAAAAGGAAGCGGTTGGCGTTGGTCGGGACGATGACTTCCTTGGTCAGCAGCTTCACCGCGTCGGCGATCGGCTGCAGCCACCCGCGCGGGCCCACGCGGTTCGGACCGATGCGCACCTGGATGTAGCCGATCACCTTGCGCTCTGCGTAGGTGGTATAGGCGACGGCCAGCATCAGCGGAGCCACGATCAGGGTGATCTTGAACAGGATCTGCATCACCACCGGGAGGCTGTAAAAGCTTTCCATGATCCATTCAAACATGAGTGATTCCTTGTCAGGCCGACGCGAGGGTCACGACACCCCCCCCGGGTCCAAGATCCGCCAGCGCGGCGGATCCCGCGACCGTCAGCGCCACGCCGGGCGCCACCGACGCATCCAGCACCAGGGTCAGCTCAGCCTCGCGGCCGTCCTGCCACAGCCGGACGCGCTGCCCGTCGACCAGCTTGTCCGCGGTTCGCGGATGCAGCCGTACGGTGTCCGACCGGCGTCCCTCGGGAGACGCCTGAAGCGGTTCGGCGCGCCGCACCAGGGAATCCGTCGTGTAGAGCCCGCGGACCTGCATGCGCACCAGGCCATCGAGCGCGGGGGGGATCCCGGCATGCGCAAGGCGCAGATCGATGTCGTTGCCGAACTCCGTCTCGGGCAGCGCGGCGCGCAACTCGTCCCGCACCGCGCGCGAGTCCAGGTACTCCATCTCGCGCACGCCCAGCAGGTTGCCGAGCACCCGCCAGACCTTCCAGCCGGGCCGAACCTCGCCGGGTGCGGAGGCAGCCGCGCGGAAACTCTGCCAGCGGCCCTCGGCATTCACCAGCGTGCCCGAGGTCTCGAAGGTGGTGGCTACCGGCAACAGCACGTCCGCCGCGGCGTCGAGAGCAGGGCTGGAGAACGCCGTGAACGCGGCAACGAAGCTCGCGTCCGTGAGTGCCTTGCTGGCCAGGGCCGGATCGGCCAGATCGCGCTCGGGGTCCAGGCCTGCGAGGAGGAACACGTCACGACCCTGCTCCAGCTGGGTCCGGACATCCGCGCCCGCGGGCGCCAGCGGATGGCCGCCGACTCCGCGGAAGGGAACACAACCCGCCAGCCAGGCGCCGGCGGCGTTGGCGCCGGGGGCGAGATAGCCCAGCCGAGCGCCGGTGCTGCGGGCAATCCAGCCCGCGAGTGCCCGCAGCGTGGAGAACGCGGGGCTCGCCATCGCATCGCCCCCAAGCAGCACGTGCGCCTGAGGGCTCTCGGCCAGGACGGCCGCGATGCGCGACCGCGCTTCGGCCGTGGCGGGATCCTCGGTCACCGATGCCGCGACCAGATCCGCCAGCAATCGGGGCAGCTTCTTGCCGGACTCCGCCAGTACCCCGGCGACTCCGGCCAGGTGCAGTACCTGCGCACGGGTGTCCCCGGACAACTGCGCATCGGCCGGATAGGACAGGTCCAGATCGTGTGCGTGGATCGCACTGACACGTGCGCCCCTGAGCGCCGCCTTGCGCAGGCGGTGCGCCAGCATCGGCTGCTCACGCCTCGGGTTGCAGCCGACCAGCAGCACCGCTTCGGCGCGTTCGAGGTCCTCGATCGTGCTGCCCAGCCACGGGAACAGCGGGGCAGCGGCGTCATCGCGGAAATCGGCCTGCTCGAGCCGGTGGTCGATGTCCGCAATCCCCAGGCTGCGCAGCGTCTTCTGGGCCAGGTAGAGTTCTTCCAGCGTCAGCGACGGCGACAACAGTGCGCCGACGCGATCCGGAGCCGCGGAGCGGAGCGCGTCGGCGCAGCGGGCCAGGGCCTCTTCCCATGTGGCGTCGCGCCAGGCGCCGTCCACCTTGATGCGCGGCTGCAGCAAGCGCTCGTCGGTATAGAGGCCGGTGTAACTGAACCGGTCGCGATCGGAAATCCACGTCTCGTTGACGGACTCGTTCTCACGGGGCACGACGCGCATCACGCGGCCGTTATGGGTATGCACGAAGAGGTTGGACCCCACGCCGTCGTGCGCCGCCACCGCGGGAGCCTGCCGATATTCCCAGGCCCGGGCCCGGTAGCGCGAGGGTTTCGCGGTCAACGCGCCCACCGGGCAGAGGTCGATCACGTTCCCGGAGAGTTCATGGCTGATCGTGTGCTCGACATAGGTGCCGATGCGCACGTGTTCGCCGCGACCTGTCGCGCCGAGTTCGCGCACGCCCGCGATTTCCTCTCCGAAGCGCACACAGCGCGTGCAATGGATGCAGCGGGTCATCTCGGTCTCGATGAGCGGTCCGATGTCCTTGTCCGGCACCACACGCTTGGCCTCGGTGTACCGGGACACGCTCTGCCCGTAGCCCATCGCCACGTCCTGCAGTTCGCATTCGCCGCCCTGGTCGCAGATCGGACAGTCCAGCGGATGGTTGATCAGCAGGAACTCCATCGTGCCCTGCTGCGCGGCAAGGGCCAGCGGGGAACGGGTATGAACCTTCATGCCTTCCATCACCGGCGTGGCACAGGCCGGCAGCGGCTTGGGCGCCTTCTCGACCTCGACCAGGCACATCCGGCAATTGGCCGCCACGGAGAGCTTCTTGTGGTAGCAGAAACGCGGAATGCGGATATCGGCCTCGTCGGCGACGTCGATCAGCATCGCGCCCTTGGGCGCCTGCAGCGTCCTGCCGTCGATCTCGAGGGTGACCAGATCCTGACTCATAGGGATTTCCTGCGCCGGGGCATTCAGGCGGCCTGCGCCACCGGGCTCTTGCCGTGTCGAATGTAATGTTCGAACTCGTGACGGTAATGCTTGAGGAAACTGCGCACCGGCATGGCCGCCGCGTCACCCAGGGCACAGATGGTGCGGCCCTCGATTTTCGCCGCGACGTCGTCGAGACGATCGAGATCCTCCGGGCGCCCGCGCCCCTCGACGATCCGGGTCAGCATGCGGTAGAGCCAGCCGGTGCCCTCGCGGCACGGCGTGCACTGGCCGCAGGACTCCGAGAAATAGAAACGGGAGATGCGCTGCAGGACCCGCACCATGTCCGTGGTCTCGTCCATCACGATCACCGCCCCGGAGCCCAGCATCGAACCCGCGTGCGCGATGGAATCGTAATCCATGTTGGCCGCCATCATGGTGTCGCCCGGCACGACCGGAACCGACGACCCTCCCGGAATCACGGCTTTCAGCCGACGGCCGTCCAGTACGCCGCCGGCCAGGTCCAGGAGTTCACTGAAGGGCGTGCCCAGAGGCACCTCGAAATTCCCGGGGCGGTTCACGTGGCCGGAGACCGAAAACAGCTTTTCCCCGCCCGACTTCGGAACGCCGAGCGCCGCGAACCACTCCCCGCCGTTGCGGATGATGGTCGGAATGGACGCCAGGGACTCGGTGTTGTTGATGGTCGTGGGGCGACCGTACAGGCCGTAGTTCGCCGGGAACGGCGGCTTGAAGCGCGGCTGCCCCTTCTTGCCCTCGAGCGATTCGAGCAGGGCGGTCTCCTCACCGCAGATGTAGGCGCCCGCGCCGAGCGTCGCGTGGAGGTCGAAATCGACGCCGGAACCGAGAATGTCCCTGCCCAGATAACCGGCGGCGTAGGCCTCCTTCAGGGCGGTGGTGAAGCGGGTGTTCACCTCGTCCATGAACTCGCCGCGCATGTAGTTGTATCCCACGGTCGCGCCGATCGCGTAGCCGGCGATGGCCATGCCCTCGACCAGCGCGTGCGGATTGAACCGCAGGATGTCCCGGTCCTTGCAGGTGCCGGGCTCGGATTCGTCGGAGTTGCAGACGATGTACTTCTGCCCCGGGGTGTTGCGCGGCATGAAGCTCCACTTCAGCCCGGTCGGGAAGCCGGCGCCGCCACGGCCGCGCAGATTCGACTTCTTGATCTCCTCGATCACCTCGTCCGCGGGCATCCGCTCGCCGTATACCTTCTTCAGCGCCTCGTAGCCGCCGATGCTGAGGTAGGTCTCCAGAGACCACGGATTTTCCAGTTCACGCGTTGCGAAACAGATCCGGTTGGCCATGGTTCAGGACTCCAGGCTGTCGAGAATCTCGTCCACCCGCTCGGGCGTGAGATTCTCGTAGTACACGTGATCCACCTGCATCATCGGCGCCCCACAGCACGCGGCCAGACACTCCTCCTCCCGCTTCAGGTAGAACTTGCCGTCCGGGGTGGATTCGCCGAGCCGGATGCCCAGTCGGCTCTGCAGGTGTTCGATGAGTTCGTCCGCGCCGCGGAGCATGCAGGAAATGTTGCTGCACACGGCGATGGTGTGGCGTCCGACCGGCTGGAGTTCGAACATCGAATAGAACGAGGCCACTTCGTAGACGTCCATCGCGGGGATGCGCAGGTACTCGGCCACCGCGTCCATCAGGTCCGTGCTCAGGTATCCCTGTTCGTGCTGCGCTGCGCGCAACGCGCCCAGCACCGCGGAACGCCGCTGATCCTCCGGGTAGCGCGCGAGCCACTCGTCGATCTCCTCGCGCAGATGGGCGCTGAGCCCAGCCTTGACCTGCTCTTGCGCGGACATTAGCGGTCCACCTCCCCGAACACGATATCCTGGGTGCCGATGATCGCCACCACGTCCGCCAGCATGTGGCCGCGGGCCATCTCGTCCAGCGCCGACATGTGTGCGAAACCGGCCGCCCGGACCTTCAACCGGTAGGGTTTGTTGGCGCCGTCGGAGACGAGGTACACGCCGAACTCCCCCTTGGGGTGTTCCACCGCGGCATAGGCCTCGCCCTCAGGCAGACAGAAGCCCTCGGTGAACAGCTTGAAGTGATGGATCAGGGCCTCCATGTCCGCCTTCATTTCCTCGCGGCGTGGCGGCGCGACCTTGTAGTTCTCGAGCTGCACCGGACCGGGGTTCGTGCGCAGCCAGTCGACGCACTGGCGGATGATGCGGTTGGACTGGCGCATTTCCTCGACGCGCACGAGATAGCGGTCGTAGCAGTCCCCGTTCACGCCCACGGGGATGTCGAAGTCCAGGCGATCATAGACCTCGTAGGGCTGCTTGCGACGCAGGTCCCACTCCACCCCCGAGCCGCGAAGCATGGGTCCGGTCAGACCCAGCTGCTTGGCCCGCTCCGGGGTCACCACGCCGATCCCCACCGTACGCTGCTTCCAGATCCGGTTGTCGGTGAGCAGGGTCTCGTATTCGTCGACGCAGGCGGGAAAACGCTCGGTGAACGACTCGATGAAATCGAGCAGCGAACCCTGGCGGGTCTCGTTCAGCACGTCGACTTCGGCCTGCGACTTCCAGCTGGACGCCTGGTACTTCGGCATGGATCCGGGCAGGTCGCGGGCCACGCCGCCGGGACGGTAGTAGGTGGCGTGCAGGCGCGCGCCGCTGACCGCCTCGTAGCAGTCCATCAGATCCTCGCGCTCCCGGAAGGCGTACAGGAACACCGTCATCGCACCGATGTCGAGCGCGTGCGCGCCCAGCCACAGCAGGTGATTCAGGACGCGCGTGATCTCGTCGAACATCACGCGGATGTACTGCGCGCGCAGCGGCGGCTCCACGCCCAGCAGCTTCTCCATCGCCAGCACGTAGCCGTGTTCGTTGCACATCATCGACACGTAGTCGAGCCGGTCCATGTAACCGATGGACTGGTTGTAGGGCTTGCTCTCGGCCAGCTTCTCGGTTCCCCGGTGCAGCAGGCCGATATGCGGATCGGCGCGCTGGATCACCTCGCCATCCATCTCCAACACCAGGCGCAGCACCCCGTGCGCGGACGGATGCTGGGGACCGAAGTTCAGGGTGAAATTGCGGATCTCAGGCATCTTATTCCTCTCCGGCTTCTTCACCCTTCGCATACCGGTGATCGTCACGGATCACCTTCGGCACCAGCACGCGGGGTTCGATCGTCACCGGCTGGTAGACCACCCGCTGCTGCTCCGGGTCGTAGCGCATCTCGACGTGACCGATCAGCGGAAAATCCTTGCGGAAAGGATGCCCGACGAAGCCGTAGTCGGTGAGGATGCGACGCAGGTCGGGATGGCCGGCGAACAGGATACCGAACAGGTCGAAGGCTTCCCGTTCGAACCAGTTGGCACCCGCCCAGACTTCGGTCACCGAATCGATTTCCGGAAACTCGTCGTCGGGGAGCCAGGCCCGCATCCGCAGTCGCCGGTTGTGTTCAACCGACAGCAGGTGCATCACCACCGCGAAACGGGGACCCTCGCGATCGTTCTGATCGGGCGCCTCGTCGAAAGTGAATCGCCCGGAGGTCGCGTGCGAGACGCCACGACTGAAGCCCTCGGCCGACGCCGACTCGGTGGACCATTCACTCTGGCCGTACTCGAGGTAGTCGACGCCACAGAGGTCGACCAGCATGTCGAAAGCCAACGCCGGGTGGTCGCGAACACCTTGCGCGACCTCGACCCAGTCGGCCGGCCGGACCTCGACCGTGACCTCGTCGTGGCGCACCGTCAGCGACTGCAACCTCGGCCCGAACTCGGCCTTGAGCACATCGATCCAGCTCTTGCTTTCGGACATCGGACTCCCCGGGCTCAGCGCGCGATCGTGTTCGTGCGGCGAATCTTGTTCTGCAACTGGATGATCCCGTAGAGCAGCGCTTCCGCCGTCGGCGGACACCCGGGAACATACACGTCGACCGGCACGATGCGGTCGCAGCCTCGGACCACGGCATAGGAGTAATGGTAATAGCCGCCCCCGTTCGCGCAGGATCCCATCGATATGACCCAGCGCGGCTCGGCCATCTGGTCATAGACCTTGCGCAGTGCTGGCGCCATCTTGTTCACCAGCGTGCCGGCCACGATCATCACGTCGGATTGCCTGGGACTCGGCCGGAACACGATTCCGAAACGGTCCAGGTCATAACGCGAGGCGCCTGCATGCATCATTTCCACCGCGCAACAGGCCAGCCCGAAGGTCATCGGCCACAGCGATCCGGTACGGGCCCAGTTGATCAGCTTGTCGGCGGAAGTGGTGACGAAACCCTTCTCCAGAACCCCTTCTATTCCCACTCGAGCGCCCCCTTCTTCCATTCGTAGATGAAACCGATCACCAGGATGGTCAGGAACAGCGCCATCGCGAGGAGGCCGAACAGGCCAATCTCGTCGAGGGCGACCGCCCACGGGAAGAGGAAGGCGATCTCCAGATCGAAAATGATGAACAGGATGGCGACGAGGTAGAAGCGAACGTCGAACTTGAGGCGGGAATCCTCGAATGCCTCGAACCCGCACTCATACGGGGAATCCTTCGCGGCATCGGGCTTGCGCGGGCCTACGGCCATGCCCAGGACCAGGGGAACGATGCCAACCACGGCTCCCACGACCAGGAACACCAGTATGGGTAGATAGCCTTCCAGCATTCTTATCTCCCGAACGCCGCCCATCGGTGGCGGGTTTGCGGTGCGGACGCCCGCCAAGGCGCGCTACGCACGGCTCATGTGCTGGGTGGAACCGGGATCCGAGCACTGGATCCACCCGGGCCACGTGTCCCACTCCTCAAGGAGTCTAGGGGAAGCCCGGAAACAGTGTCAAGTTGCCTTAATATTGTAAGTTACTGATATTCAAATGTTTCTTCTGCGCGTACCAGAGCCGGAACGAACCCGGAGCCAGCATTGAAATGGTGCAGATGGTGGGACTCGAACCCACACGGCTTGCGCCACTACCCCCTCAAGATAGCGTGTCTACCAATTCCACCACATCTGCGTGAACTGCAAGCGACGACACGGGGCCGACACCCCCATCCGGCGCAACCACCCCGTCTTTCTATTCCGGGATGTCGCCGCGCCGCATCGGAGTCGGCACCGGGTCGACCGGCAGGCTGTCGTCGAGGACCTGCTCCTGCCGCGCTTCTTCGCGCATCTGGTCGATCAGGCTCCGAGTCTCGGGAACCGATGCCGCGAGGAAGGCCAGCGTCAGGCTGTTGACGAAGAATACCACCGCCAGCACCGCCGTGGTTCGACTGAGAAAATTGGCCGAACCACGGGCACCGAACACCGTCGCGGAAGCGCCGCTGCCAAAAGCCGCACCGGCATCCGCGCCCTTGCCGTGCTGCATCAGGATCAGCGCGATCAACCCGACCGCGACCAGGACCTGAACCACCAGAAGAATGCCGTAAATCATGCGGATCCTTGCGACTGTACGCCGACGGCGGCATGGACGATCGCGGCGAAGGAGTCCGCATCCAGGGACGCCCCACCGATCAGGCCCCCGTCGATATCGGGAAGCGCGAACAGACCCGCCGCGTTGTCCGCCTTCACGCTGCCGCCATAGAGGATCTGCAGCGAATCGGCCACGGAGGCGCTGCGCGCCGCGACCCGGCTGCGGATGAACGCATGAACCTCGGCTGCCTGCTCGGGGGATGCGGTCAGACCGGTACCGATGGCCCAAACGGGTTCGTAGGCCACGACGCCACGGGCGAACGCCTCGACGCCAGCAAGGTCCAGTACGGCATCGAGCTGCTCCGCCACGACCGACTCGGTGCGACCCGCTTCGCGATCCTCGAGCAGTTCGCCCACACAGAGAATCGGCACGAGCCCCGCGGCCTGCGCGGCAGCAAACTTGCGGGCCACCCAGACGCTGTCCTCCCGTTCCCGTGCCCGACGCTCGGAGTGGCCCACGATCACGTAGCGGCACCCGATCTCGCGCAGCATATCGGCCGCGATTTCACCGGTGAACGCGCCGGATTTCTCGTCCGAGCAGTCCTGACCGCCCACCTCGATGGCATGGCCCTGCAGCTGAGCGATCACGTCCGGCAGGTAGAGGGCCGGGGGACACACGGCGACGTCGACGGCGTCGTGGCCGGAGATCGTCTCCATCAGCGCAGACAGGAGCGTCCGGTTCGCCTCCAGCGAGCCGTTCATCTTCCAGTTACCGGCTACCAGAGCCTTGCGCATCACGCCGACCTCACGAAGCTTGAATGAGGCGCGGGATGTTACCGGCGTGCCGGTTGCAAATCAACCGGAAGCCCCGAGTGCACCCCGGATGACGCCGGCGATTCGGGCGGCGGCGGCCTCGATCTGATCGAGATCCCGTCCCTCCACCATCACCCGCACGAGGGGTTCGGTTCCCGACGGCCGCAACAGGACGCGTCCCGTTTCCGCGAGTTCCCCTTTCACCTGATCCACGATGCTGCGCACCGCGGGTGTATCGAGGACCGCGTCCGCAGCCCCGTCGATCGGCACGTTGATCAGCGTCTGGGGATATTTCTGCATGACCCTGCGCAACTCCGAGAGCGGCTTCCCGGTCCGATGCATCAGGTGCGCGATGCGCAGGGCCGCCACCGTGCCATCCCCTGTCGTCGTGTGGCCCAGGCACACGATGTGGCCCGAGCCCTCGCCGCCCAGCTGCCAGCCGTTTCGCCGCAACTCGTCGAGTACGTACCGGTCTCCAACCCGTGCGCGCACGAACGGAATACCCGCGTCGCCCAGGGCCAGCTCCAAGCCCAGGTTGCTCATCTGCGTCCCGACCACACCGCCGGCAAAGACACCCTCCGCCTGTTCCGACAGGGCCAGAATCCCCAGGATCTCGTCCCCGTCGACAATCGCGCCACGCTCGTCGATCAGGATCACCCGGTCACCGTCACCGTCCAGCGCAATGCCGAGATCCGCCTCCGAGGCGATCACCTGCTGGCGCAGCTGCTCCGGATACAGCGCCCCGCAATCCGAGTTGATGTTGTAGCCATCAGGCTCGACGCCCAGGGTTTCGACATCGGCGCCCAGTTCGTCGAACACCTGCGGCGACACGTTGTAGGTCGCGCCATTCGCACAGTCGATCACCAGGCGCAGCCCGCGCAGCTCGGAGCGGGCGGGAATCGCACTCTTGCAGAACTCGATGTAGCGCCCGGCTGCGTCGGCGATACGCTCGGCTTTGCCCAACCGTCGGTGATCGAAGTCACCGATGGGGCTTTCCAGGCACGTCTCGATGGCGGCTTCGAGTTCGTCCGGCAACTTGTCCCCTTCCGGGGTGAAGAACTTGAATCCATTGTCATGATAGGGGTTGTGCGAAGCACTGATGACCACACCCGCCGCGGCGCGAAAAGTGCGCGTGAGGTAGGCCACGGCCGGTGTCGGCATCGGCCCCAGCAACGCGATATCGGTCCCCGCCGCCGACAGTCCCGCCTCGAAGGCGGACTCGAACATGTAGCCCGATACGCGGGTGTCCTTCCCGATCAACACCGGACCGGGTCGTTGCCGTCCCAGCACCTCCCCCACCGCGTGACCCAGCCGCAGCGCGAAATCCGGCGTCATCGGCCAGCGCCCCGTGCGCCCGCGAATCCCATCCGTACCGAAATACTTGCCCATGGACTCTACTCCTCCGACGCGCCCGGCAGACCGAGCGCCGCGTGCATGGCGAGTGCATCCGCCGTTTCCCGGACATCATGCACCCGTACGATGTGTGCCCCTGCCTGCGCCGCGAGCAGGGCGGCCGCCACGCTTCCGGTGACCCGGCCATCCATGGGCCGGTCTCCCAACAGGGACCCGATCATGGACTTTCGCGATACCCCCACCAGCAGCGGGTAACCGAGTGCCGCGAAACGCGGAAGCGCGCGAAACAGCGCGCGGTTATGCTCCAGCGTCTTGCCGAACCCGAACCCGGGGTCGAGCACGATGCGCTCGGGCGCGACCCCGCGTCCTAGCAACTCCCGGACGCGCGCGCGGAGGAATTCCTCGACCTCCGCGACCACGTCACGGTACACAGGCCGTTCCTGCATCGAGCGCGGTACGCCCCGCATGTGCATCAGACAGACCGCAGCCTCGCTCTCGACGGCGGCCTCCAGGGCACCCGGCGCCCGCAGCGCGTTCACGTCGTTGATCATGCTGGCACCTGTCGCCACGGCCTGGCGCATCACTTCGGGCTTGCTGGTGTCGATCGACAGCGGGACGTCCACGGCGGCACGAAGCGCGTTCAGCACGGGAATCACGCGTTGCAGCTCCACTTCCGAGGGCACACCCGGTGATCCCGGGCGGGTCGACTCGCCACCGACGTCGATGATGTCGGCACCCGCGGCCACCATCCCGCGGGCATGGGCCAGCGCGTCCTCGAGGCTGTTGAAGCGTCCGCCGTCGGAGAACGAGTCCGGCGTCACGTTCAACACCCCCATGATCAGGGGGCGATCGAGTACCCGGGCGTAGGCCCCGGCGCGCAGATTCAGGCTGGAAGGCATGGAGGAGGATGGTAATGGAATCGGCACGAAAAAGGGTCGCCCGGGTGAAGCCGGGCGACCCTTTGCGCGGCCCGCAGGGAAATCAGGCCTGGGGCGCCGCGCCTCCGAGAACGTCGGGGTCGGGCTCGCCACCCGGCGAGGGGCCCGGTCCCGGGCGGTCCGCGGAGTCCTCTTCCTTCCAGTCCACCGGTGGTCGCGGCTCGCGGCCTTCCATGATGTCGGTAATCTGCGGCTCGTCGATGGTCTCGTACTTGATCAGGGCCGCGGCCATCGCGTGCAGCTTTTCCAGATTGTCGGTCAGGATGGTTTTGGCCCGGTCATAGGCGGTATCGATCACCCGCCGCACTTCCTCATCGATCGCGTGTGCGGTTTCATCGGACATGTGCTTGGTCTGGGTGACCTGGCGCCCGAGGAACACCTCGCCCTCGTCCTCGCTGTAGGTCAGCGGACCGAGACGATCCGACAGCCCCCACTTGGTGACCATGTTGCGGGCGATCATCGTGGCCCGCTCGATGTCGTTGGAGGCCCCGGTGGTGACCCGATCGGCACCGAAGATGATTTCCTCGGCGATCCGGCCACCGAACAGGCTCGCGATCTGGCTTTCCAATCGCGTCTTCGAGTGGCTGTAGCGATCCTCCTCGGGGAGGAACATCGTGACGCCCAGGGCCCGCCCGCGGGGAATGATGCTGACCTTGTAGACCGGGTCGTGTTCGGGCACCGTGCGGCCGACGATCGCGTGGCCGGCCTCGTGATAGGCGGTCAGCTTCTTCTCGTCCTCGCTCATCACCATGGACTTGCGTTCAGCGCCCATCATGATCTTGTCCTTGGCGCGCTCGAAGTCCGCCATGTCCACTGTGCGCTTGCCGGAGCGCGCGGCGAACAGCGCCGCCTCGTTCACCAGGTTGGCGAGATCGGCCCCGGAAAAGCCCGGCGTGCCGCGAGCGATCAGCGCCGGGCGCACGTCGTCGGACAACGGCACCTTGCGCATGTGCACCTTCAGGATCTGCTCGCGTCCGCGCACGTCCGGGGCCGGCACCACGACCTGGCGGTCGAAGCGTCCCGGACGCAACAGCGCCGGGTCGAGCACGTCGGGCCGGTTGGTCGCCGCGATCACGATCACACCCTCGTTGCCCTCGAAACCGTCCATCTCGACGAGCAGCTGGTTGAGCGTCTGCTCGCGCTCGTCGTGACCGCCACCGAGACCGGCGCCACGATGACGACCCACGGCGTCAATCTCATCGATGAAGATGATGCAGGGCGCGTGCTTCTTGGCGGTGTCGAACATGTCGCGCACGCGCGACGCGCCGACGCCGACGAACATCTCGACGAAATCGGAGCCCGAGATGGTGAAGAACGGCACCTTGGCCTCGCCGGCAATGGCCTTGGCGAGCAGGGTCTTGCCGGTCCCGGGGGATCCGACCATCAGCACACCGCGCGGAATCTTTCCGCCCAGCTTCTGGAACTTCGAGGGGTCGCGCAGGAAGTCGACCAGTTCGGAGACCTCTTCCTTGGCCTCGTCGCAGCCGGCCACGTCGGCGAACGTCACCTTGACCTGGTCCTCGGACATCATCTTGGCCTTGCTCTTGCCAAACGACATCGCACCCCGGCCGCCGGCTCCGCCGCCCTGCATCTGACGCATGAAGTAGATCCAGACGCCGATCAGCAGCAGCATCGGGAACCAGCTGATCAGGATGTCCATCAACAGCGAGCGCCGTTGCGGCTCCTGCGCGCGGATTTCGACGTTGTTCGCGAGCAGATCCCCGATCAGACCCGGATCGTTCGGGCTCTCGGTGCGGAAGGAGCGACCCTCGATCGTGGTACCCCGGATCGTGCTGCCTTCGATGGTGACGCTCTTGATGCGCCCCGCCTTCACGTCGCTGATGAACGAGGAGTACGTCGTGCTGTGTGCCTCCTGCTGCGGCGCAGGACTGAAGTTGTTGAACACGGACATCAACACGACCGCGATCACCGCCCAGATCACCAGGTTCTTTACCAGGCCATTCAAAATGCCACCTCGATATCGCTGAGTTCGCCACCGCGAACGTTACACATCCCGGAGCTCCCGCGCCAATACGTACACTTCCCGTGACCGTGGCCGCGAAGCCTCCGGTTTGCGCACCGCCACCCGCCGAAACCGGTCGCGAAGCTGGCGAAGAAATTCATCCGATCCCTTTCCTTGAAACACTTTGACGAGGAAAGCGCCTCCAGGTTTCAAAATATGAAGCGCGAGATCCGCGGCCAGCTCGCACAGGTACATGGCGCGCGGCTGATCAACCGCGTCCGTACCCGAGAGGTTGGGGGCCATATCGGAAATCACAAGGTCGGCCGGCTCGTCACCGAGACGCTCGAGAATGGCGGCCAGCACGGTCTCTTCGCGGAAATCGCCGGTCACGATCTCGACCCCGGGTATCGGGTCCATGGGCAGGATGTCCGAGGCGACCACGAGACCGTGGCGGCCGACACGTTCGGCGGCGTACTGGCTCCAACCGCCCGGCGCCGCACCGAGGTCGACGATCCGCATGCCGGGCTGGAACAGTCGGTCGCGGCGATCCAGCTCGATCAGCTTGTACACGGCGCGGGAGCGGTAACCCTCCTGTTGGGCGCGCGCCACATAGGGGTCCTCAAAGTGTTCCTGCAGCCAGCGCTGGCTCGATTTCGTACGCTTTGCCATCGGATCTCTTTCGGAACGCCAACGCCGCCATGCTACACTCGCGGCTTTCCCCAGCGGTATGTTCCCGACCCCGTGAAGCTCACCGAGCCGCAGCGCAAGCTGCTACGCAGCCTCTCGCATCCGCGGAGACCGATCGTGACCGTCGGCCGAAACGGCCTGACCGAACCGGTGCTGAATGAACTGGAACGCGCGCTGGAGCACCATGAGCTGGTCAAGATCAAGGTCAATATCGCCGACCGCGACGACCGCTTTGCCGCCATCCAGGCGCTGTGCGAACACACCGGCGCGATCCTGATCCAGCGCATCGGCTTCGTCGCCACCGTGTTCCGACGGAATCCCGAACACCCGGTGATCCCGCTGACACCCGAACTCCCGGTCAGTTGATGTAGCGGACCTCGAGAATCTCGTACTCGATGTTCCCGCCAGGGGCCTCGACCGTGAAGACGTCCCCCTCTTCCTTGCCGATCAGGGCGCGGGCGATCGGGGAGCTGACCGAGATCATGCCCTGCTTGATGTCCGCCTCGTCGTCGCCGACGATGCGGTAGGTCACCCGTTTCCCGTCTTCGGTGGCCTCGAGATCGACCGTCACCCCGAACACCACCTTGCCGGTGTGCGGCAGCGCGGTCACGTCGATGACCTGGGCGTTGGAGAGTTTGGCCTCGATCTCGCGTATGCGGCCCTCGATGAAGCTCTGCTGCTCGCGCGCCGCGTGGTATTCGGCATTCTCCTTGAGGTCGCCGTGGGCCCTCGCCTCCGCGATGGCGTTGACCACCCGCGGCCGGTCCTCGGTCTTCAGCCGGCGCAGTTCCTCCTTCAGTTTCTCGGCACCGCCGACGGTGAGCGGGGTCTTGCTCATGAATCGCTCCTCGCCCGCAGGTTCTCCGCGTGCAGATCCTGAAGGCGGAACACGTTCTCGAATTCCAGGTGATCCAGCGCCTGAACCGTGGCCAGCGCGCCGGCAATGGTCGTGGTGTAGCTGACCTTGTGCATCAGGGCCTCGCGCCGGATCGTGAAGGAATCCGCAGTGGCCTGCTTGCCTTCGACGGTGTTCACGATGAAGCTGATTTCGTCGTTCTTGATCATGTCGACGATGTGCGGGCGGCCTTCCGTAACCTTGTTGACCACCGCAACCTCGATGCCCTCCTGCTGCAGGAAGGCGGCCGTGCCGCGGGTCGCGAGGACCTCGAATCCGAGCTCCGCCAGCCGCTTCCCCACCTTGGCAAGCGCCGGACGCTTGTCGATTTCGCGCACCGACACAAACGCCTTGCCACGCGCGGGGAGCCGGACACCGGCGCCCAACTGGCTCTTCGCAAAGGCCTCGGCGAAGCTGCGTCCCACACCCATCACCTCGCCCGTGGATTTCATCTCGGGACCCAGGATGGGATCCACCCCGGGGAACTTGGCAAAGGGAAACACCGCTTCCTTCACCGCGTAGTAACCCGGGCGCACGGGCGCATCCAGACCCTGATCCCTGAGGCTGACCCCGACCATGCACCGTGCTGCGATCTTGGCCAGCGGCAAGCCGATCACCTTGGACACGAAGGGCACGGTACGGGAGGCGCGCGGATTGACCTCGAGCACGTAGATATCGTCGCCCTGGATCGCGAACTGGGTGTTCATCAGGCCCACCACTTTCAGACCCAGCGCCATTTTCCTCACTTCCTCGACCATCGCGTCCTGGAGATGATCGGGCAGCGAGAACGGCGGCAGCGAACACGCCGAATCGCCCGAGTGCACGCCGGCCTGCTCGATATGCTCCATGATGCCGCCGATGAAGACGTCCTGGCCATCGCAGATGGCATCGATGTCGACCTCGATCGCGTCGTCCAGGAACCGGTCGAGCAACACCGGCGCATCGTTGGAAACCGATACCGCGTCGCGCATGTAACGGCGCAGGTCGTCCTCGTCGCGAACGATTTCCATCGCGCGTCCGCCCAGAACGTAGGACGGCCGCACCACCAGCGGGTAGCCGATCTCGGCGGCGGATTTCTCGGCCTCGTCCTCGCTGCGCGCGGTGCGGTTCGGCGGCTGACGCAGATCCAGCTTCTGCAGCAGGCGCTGGAACCGCTCGCGGTCCTCGGCAAGGTCGATGGAGTCGGGCGAAGTGCCGATGATCGGGACGCCGGCGGCCTCGAGATCCCGCGCCAGCTTCAGCGGGGTTTGCCCACCGTACTGCACGATCACGCCCCTGGGGTTCTCGACCGCGACGATCTCCAGCACGTCCTCGAGCGTGAGGGGCTCGAAATACAGCCGGTCGGAGGTGTCGTAGTCGGTGGAAACGGTCTCGGGATTGCAATTGACCATGATGGTCTCGTAACCGTCCTCGCGCATCGCGAGCGCGGCGTGGACGCAGCAATAGTCGAATTCGATTCCCTGCCCGATCCGGTTGGGGCCGCCGCCGAGCACCATGATCTTGTCGCGGTCGGTGGGCGCCGCCTCGCTTTCCTCCTCGTACGTGGAGTACATGTAGGCGGTCGTGGTCGCGAATTCGGCAGCACAGGTGTCGACGCGCTTGTACACGGGCCGGACGTTCAGCGCCTGGCGCTGCTTGCGCACGGCCTTTTCCGTCTCGTGAAGGATGCGGGCCAGCCTGCGGTCGGAAAAGCCGCGGCGCTTCAGATCGAACAACGTGCCCGCGGGCAGATCGTTCAGGAACCGGTCGCCCAGGTTCTTCTCGATCTCGATCAATTGGTGGATCTGGGCCAGGAACCAGCGGTCGATCGCCGTCAGCCCGAACACGTCCTCGATGCTGAATCCGACCCGGAATGCGTCGGCGACATTGAAGATCCGCTCGGGACCGGGATTGGCCAGAAGCACCCGCAGGCGGTCCGCGACCCCCTCCGCGTCGAGATCCACCTTCTCATCGAGCCCGTCCACACCGATCTCCAGTCCCCGCAGCGCCTTCTGCAGGGATTCCTGGAACGTGCGTCCAATCGCCATGACCTCGCCAACCGATTTCATCTGCGTGGTCAGACGCGCCTCGGCCTGCGGGAACTTCTCGAAGGTGAAGCGCGGAATCTTCGTAACCACGTAGTCGATCGATGGCTCGAACGAAGCCGGGGTCAGCCCACCGGTGATGTCGTTGCGCAGCTCGTCCAGGGTGTAACCCACGGCCAGTTTCGCCGCGATCTTGGCAATCGGAAAACCCGTGGCCTTGGAGGCCAGCGCCGACGACCGCGACACGCGAGGGTTCATCTCGATCACGATCAGGCGGCCGTCGTCCGGGTTCACCGCGAACTGCACGTTGGATCCGCCGGTCTCGACGCCGATCTTGCGCAGCACCGCCAGCGAGGCGTCGCGCATGATCTGGTATTCCTTGTCCGTCAGCGTCTGCGCCGGGGCCACGGTGATCGAATCACCGGTATGCACGCCCATCGGATCGAGGTTCTCGATGGAGCAGACGATGATGCAGTTGTCCGCCTTGTCGCGGACCACCTCCATCTCGAACTCCTTCCAGCCCAGCGCGGACTCCTCGAGCAGCACCTCGTTGGTGGGCGACAGATCGAGGCCGCCCTTCACGATCTCCTCGAACTCCTCGCGGTTGTAGGCAATCCCGCCACCCGAGCCGCCCAGGGTGAACGAGGGCCGGATGATCACCGGGAAGCCGATCTCCGGCTGAACCTGCTGGGCATCTTCCCAACTGTGGGCGATGAAGGCGCGGGGCGTGGCCAGGCCGATTTCGGCCATGGCCTGCCGGAACCGGTCGCGATCCTCGGCCATGTCGATCGCGTCCTCGTTGGCCCCGATCATTTCCACGCCGAATTTTTCGAGCACGCCCTGGTTGGCCAGATCCAGCGCACAGTTCAGCGCCGTCTGGCCGCCCATCGTGGGCAACAGGGCGTCCGGGCGCTCCTTCTCGATGATCCGGGCCACCACGCGCCAGTCGACCGGCTCGATGTAGACCGCGTCCGCGGTCTCGGGGTCGGTCATGATGGTCGCCGGATTGGAGTTGACCAGGATCACCCGGAATCCTTCCTCGCGCAGGGCCTTGCAGGCCTGTGCACCGGAGTAGTCGAACTCGCAGGCCTGGCCGATCACGATCGGCCCGGCGCCGAGGATCAGCACGCTCTGGATGTCGGTACGCTTGGGCATGGGGGGGCGGCTCCGGAGTCGGATGCTTCTACGGCGGAAACGGGGTTTTCAGCGACGCGCGGCGCGCATCGCTGCGATGAAGTCGTCGAAGGCGGGGGCCACGTCGTGCGGTCCGGGGCTGGCCTCGGGATGCCCCTGGAAGCCGAAGGCCGGGCAATCGGTGCGCGCAATCCCCTGCAGGGTGCCGTCGAACAGCGAGCGATGCGTCGTCTCGAGCCACTCCGGCAGGTTCCGCTCGTCCACCGCGAAGCCATGGTTCTGACTGGAGATCATCACCCGTCCGGTGCGGAGTTCCTGGACCGGGTGGTTCGCCCCATGGTGACCGAATTTCATCTTCACGGTGCTGGCGCCACTTGCGAGCCCCAGCAACTGGTGTCCGAGGCAGATGCCGAACACCGGCCGCTTCTCGTCACAGAACCGGCGTATGGTGTTGACTGCGTAATCGCAGGGCTCCGGATCGCCCGGTCCGTTGGACAGAAAAACCCCGTCCGGCTCGAGATTCATCACTTCGTCAGCCGGGGTCTCGGCCGGAACCACCGTGACACGGCACCCGCGATCCACCAGCATGCGCAGGATGTTCCGTTTGATCCCGAAGTCGTACGCCACGACGTGGAACTCGGCATCGGCGGGATTCAGGAACTGCGCCGCTCCTTCCAGTTTCCAGGTACCCTCGAGCCATTCATAGACGGTCTTCGTGCTCACCTCTCGCGCGAGGTCCATGCCCTTGATCCCGGGGAATTCGCGCGCGAGGGCAAGCGCGCGGTCGACATCGACTTCACCGGCCATCACGCAGCCGTTCTGGGCGCCCTTCTCCCGAAGGATGCGGGTCAGCTTGCGGGTATCGATCCCGGAGATCGCGACGACCCCGTGGCGCATCAGGAAGTCGGGAAGGGATTCGCGACTGCGCCAGTTGCTCACCAGCGGCGGTACGTCGCGGACGATCAGCCCCGCGGCGTGAACGCGTGCGGATTCGTCGTCCTCGGAAGTGGTGCCGACGTTGCCGATGTGGGGGTAGGTCAGGGTCACGATCTGGCGGGCGTACGAGGGATCCGTGAGAATCTCCTGATAGCCGGTCATCGCGGTGTTGAACACCACCTCGCCGACGGTCTCACCCGGCGCCCCCACGGACTGGCCGTGGAATGCGGTTCCGTCTTCGAGAACGAGCACAGCGGACGCGGACACGGGGAACCTCCGGATAGTGCCTGAGTGCAGCCTGCCACCAAAAAAAGCAGCAGCAGCATCGACGAACGGGATGACATCAGTGTACGCGAGCGCAGAATCCCGGTCCAACCGTCCGTGGACGCCCCCTCGAGCCTCGAGACTCCCGCGGGGGTCCCAAGGGCGGGCGTGCGCTTTACCGGCGACCGGCAGGGTAAACCAGGGGCTTC
>Ga0207796_1000192_pt1 | contig 26891 bp, 22 predicted proteins | sample Pon1CUnioCityCA_6_FD_187274 | JGI IMG/M metagenome (GOLD analysis project Ga0207796, IMG submission 187274) | Marine sediment microbial community from Union City, CA, USA - Pond 1C Sediment 1 (SPAdes) | ecosystem: Environmental > Aquatic > Marine > Intertidal zone > Salt pond sediment ... | reverse complement strand
TGTGGCGTAGTAGGGTGGGTTGTAGGGAACGCCCATAGCCGGCCGATGCTCGTAGCCCTCGACCAGCAGCCCGTGCCCATCACCGCGCAGAAGGCCCCGCGGACCCATTATGAGGTTCAGTCCTCGGGCCTGCGCCCAGTCGAAGGCAGCATCGAACAGAGCAAGGGCTGCTTCCAGATCCTCCACGACCTCGAAGTAGTAGAAGAACGCCGTCCTGCTGTCGTGGCAGGTGTTGTATCGCCGATTGTCGATGACGGCGATGCGGCCGAGGGTTCTGTCACCCTCCTCGGCGATGAAGAAATCGGCGTTCGAGTGCGCGTAGAAGGGGTAGCGGTCGCGATTCAGGGCTAACCGCATGTCGGGGATGAGGGGCGGGACCCACTGTTCATCGTTCCGGTACAGCTCGAAGGGCAGGCGAATGAACTGACGGACGTCGCCGCCAACAGAGGTGTCAAGCTTGCGGATGTGCATAGCGCCCCTTTCCGGTCACTCGGCGACGAAGAAGGCGACCGCCAGGACACCGGGACCGGCGTGCGTCACGATAGCTGGCGGCACGTCGAGAATCGGCACCGGAGGGAGATCGAGAACGCGGCACAGATCATCGGCCAGATCCTGGGCCTGGTCCGGCACCGCGGCATGCATGACGGAGAGGTGCCCGCTGCCGTCGCCCGGTATCTGCTGGAGCACCAGCTCTTTCAGGCGGGCCACGGCCCGCTTTCGCGTGCGGGTCTTCTCGAACTCCGCCGCCCGTCCGTCACGGAGCGTCAGGATCGGTTTGACCTGCAGCACGCTACCCAGGAGGGCCGCCGCATCGCCGATGCGCCCGTTCTTGGCCAGATACTCGAGCGTGTCGACCAAAAAGTAGACACGACTGCGCGGTATCATGGTGCGGAGACGCTCCTCAATGGTGTCGGCATCGAGGCCAGCCTCCGCCCACTGAGCCGCGAGGGTCACCAGGGTTGCCAGAGGGCTGCCGATCAACCGGGCATCAATGATGCGGATATCGGCACCGGGGAAATCGGCGGCTGCCACCGTGGCAGACCGAACCGTACCACTCAATTCCGTCGATGGATGGATGCAGAGGATCGTCTCTCCCCGGGGCACCAGACGCTCAAACGCCTGGACAAATAGCTCTGGCGGGGGAGCAGACGTCTTGGGAAGCTCCTTGGAGGCCCTCAAGCGTGCCATAAACGTCGCGTGGTCGATCTCCTGATTCTCGAGATAAGAATCAGACCCGAAAATGATGACCTGAGGAATGACAGGGATGCCGTACTGCTGGGCCGCTTGATCCGAAAGACCGGCCGTGGTGTCGGTGACAATCTTGACCATCGGTTCCTCCTCAATAGCGGGTTCAGCCTCCCCCGAAGCGACGGTGGCTGAACACGGGCCGAATCCGGAGAGCCGAAATGACCTTCGCGGGGGAGGGTCCGGCAGATCTCCGTCCCAGTGCCCATCAGGCCAGGTAAACCATCATACCACGGAAGAGCGGGCTTGTCAGGTCGGGCGGAGAGATTGTCTGAGGCGCGGGCCATCGGCGATCGCTGTGGCTCCCCAGACCCGGCGCTGATTCGGGCTTCGCCCGGGGCTCCGGCGCAACCACGCACTGCTCTGGACAGGTCGCTGCTTCCCGGGTATACTCCATGCCGCGATGACCACCACCGATGCGCGCCAGATCTATCCCCGAGAGGCCATGGCCTGCATCCACGGCTGCTCTCCTTCTTGCCGCGAGAAGGTCGGAATCTCACCCTGATGCCCCTGATTAAGCTAGGCATCATCTTCGGTGGTGTCGTCCTGCTCCTGAGCCGGCGATGGAACCTCGGCCTGGTGCTGTTGCTCGCCTCCGCTGCGGTCGGGCTCCTGTTCCGATACCCCCTTCGTGCTGTGGGTCGTGATGTCCTAGTGGCCAGTCTCGACCTGCTGACGCTCCGGCTGGCTCTGTCCGTCGTCCTCATCATGGTCCTCAGCGAGCTGTTGCGCAAGACGGGCAGGCTTGAGAGAATGGTCCAGGCCCTCGAAGACCTGATCCCAAGCGGGCATCTCGTCATTGCGGCACTCCCGGCCCTGGTGGGACTGCTGCCGATGGTCGCGGGCGCGATGTTTTCGGCACCGATGGTGAACGAGGTGGGCAACCGGTTCAACGTCGATCGGGAGCGCAGGACATTCATCAACTACTGGTTCCGCCACATCTGGGAGTACGCCTTCCCCCTGTACCCCTCCGTGATGCTCGCCGCAGCACTCCTGGGCCTGGAGACCTTTCAGCTGGCGCGCGCCACGTGGCCCCTTGTGGTGGCGGCTGCGGTGAGCGGGGGGCTCTTCGGGCTCGTGGGGATGGAGGCCAGGTCCCAAGAAGGGAGGCGGACATCCGATCGTTTAGAGAAGCTGCGGACGCTGGTAACCAGCATCTGGCCCATTGTCCTGGTCATCGGCCTGTCACTGGGCCTGCCGCTCGACGAACGAGCCACGCTGATCTTGAGCCTGGTAGCGACCATCACCTTGATGATGCTGGTCAGCCACGTCTCCCTGGGGACGCTGGGATGGGTGCTCCGCAAGCGCATTCCCTGGAAGACCGTCGTGGTGATCTTCGGCGCACTGATTTTCCGTCTTGTCCTGGACAACAGCGGCGCGGTGCACGGTGTGTCCGAGTCCTTGATCCGGTCTCAGGTGCCGCTGGGATTGATCGCCTTTCTCGTGCCGTTCGTCGCCGGGCTTCTCACTGGCCTGTCGCACGCGGCTTTCAGCATCGGCTTCCCGGTCGTCCTGCCCCTGGTCGCCGCGGATGGGATCACCCTCGGACCTGGCTGGGCGGCCTGGATGATGGCCGGGGCGTTCCTGGGCGTGATGTGGTCTCCCCTTCATCTATGCCTCTCGCTGACCCGCGTCTACTTCGAGGCCGAGTGGGGACCGATCTACCGACGCATCGCTCCGTCGACCATTGCCGTTGCCGCGACCGCAGCAGCACTCCTACTGAGGTAGCGGTTCAACCCGCTCTCCGACCCCTTCGACAAGCTATCTATCCTCAGTGAAGCCAATCGCCGCATCGCGCTTGATCAGCCCGCGATAACGGTGAGCAAGCACAATCGGTGCCAGTCGGCACCCTGATGGGGCTCCGTGACTCTGGCGACCCAGCGGCTACTTGCAGGGTCCGTCAGTTCGTGCTACAAATACAGTGAAAAGGAGTCGGCATGCCCGTCATTCCACCAACAGTACTCAAGAAGCTGTACGTCAAGGGATCGTTGCGGTCTGAGGAGACAGGCTTCGCCTTCGACCTGAAGAACCTCATCGCCCCCGCGACGATAACGGCGGTTGCCGGGCTGGACGCGAATGGCGGCAGAATCGATGATTCCTTCATGACGATCCTCCCTCCCAGTGGCAATCCCCGCCCTGCAGACCGGATTTCCCCGTCAACGCCTCTCGAGTTCCCTGTGGGCGTGGTGGTCACTCTGCAGGTTGCAGACAAACCCCTTGAGTCGGGCCAGCACGATCTGATGTTGCACGTGACGATCAAAGAGATCGGTTCACTGAGTATACCAATCTCCGACAGCGTCGGCTGACCTGACGGTCGCTCAAGGACCAAACAGGACCCCCGTGGCTCCTCGCTCCGATACTCCGACCCATACTATCTCGGTGGGCGACTCCCGAGCGATAACGCGCTGGATCGTCATCGCGACATTGCTGATCGTCCTCTTGGTCGCAGCCGCGCTCCGCCTCCATCGTCTGGAGCAGCTTCCACTCGGTCTGCACTATGACGAAGCAGCCAACGGCATCCTGGCGAGCGAGATCGCACGGGGCTTGAAGCGCCCCATCTTCATCAGCGCCTACACGGGAAAGGAAGTGGTGTTCTTCTACTGGGCGGCGGTGTGGATGAAGGGGCTGGGCGTCGCTCCCCTCGCACTCCGTGTGGCGGCGGCGTCGATGGGTGTGGCGACCGTCCTGGCGGCCGTGTGGGCGGTCCACGAGCTCTTCCACGACTGGACCGACGGGCCGTTCATCGCGCTGGCTACCGGGGCCTTTCTCGCCGTCTCTTTCTGGCACGTTCTCCTCAGCCGCTACGGCTTCAGGGCCATCAGCCAACCGTTGCTCCAAGCACTGACCGTGGCCGCATTGTGGCGCGGGTTCCGGCTAGCACGGCCCCGCGAGCTGCGCCACCCATCGACGGGATGGCTTGTCCTGGCCGGGTTGTTCTATGGCCTGACGGCCTACACGTACCTGGCGGCCCGGGCCTTTCCGGTCCCGCTGACCGCCGCGCTGGCGACCCTGGTGCTGACGGATCGCGCCAGGAGGCGGGAACGGATCGGCCAGTCGGCGGTATTTGTGGGCGTCGCAGCGGTTGTGCTGGCTCCTCTGGCACACTACTGGCTGACGCACCCCGGCACGTTCACGACACGGGCAACGCAGGTGGCAGCCGACAGCTGGGCCGAGGCGTGGAGGGGGCTGCTGGCATGCCTGAAGATGCTGTTCCTGAAGGGGGATCCCTACGTGCGCTTCAATGTGCCCGGACGGCCCCTCTTCGGTCCCATCGGTGCCGCACTGTTCCTGGTAGGCCTGGGGGCCACCGCCCGGTCGCTCGCCGGCCCACGGCGGCCGCCAGAATGTCCTGACCGGCCGCTATCCCGCGCCGCCGCCGTCTTCTTGCTCGTGACGCTGCCCGTGATGCTTCTGCCCAGCGCGCTCGCGACCGGCGAGATCACGCCCAGCAACCTGCGGACCGTGGGTCTGCTGCCCTTCGTCTACGCCTTCCCGGCAGTGGGCCTGTGGACCGGCGCGGTGCTCGTTCGCCGTCTTCTTGCGCGGCGGATCCTCGCAAGCCAGTTCCTGCTGCCCACCGTCTGCGTGTTGATCCTGGGCGCGTCCGCGGGTCCCGTCCACGGGGACTACGCGGCCTGGGCCTCATCGCCCAGCCTGTATTATGCAGCGGATGGAGACCTGGCGGATGCCGCCGAGTACCTCAACCACGCGGACCTTTCCGGAACCACACCATACGTCGCCAGCAAGCACTATCGTCATCCGACAGTCGCCTTTCTGGCGGATGACTATGATGCCGTTCGCTGGCTCGTCGGCGGACGAACCCTCGTCTTTCCCCCCACGGGCGACGCTCTCCTTCTCTTCCCCCGATCGGCCTCGGAGGACCTGGACTGGGTGCGTTCCATGCTCCCCGCTGACGCGCTCGCGGCAGCGCCATCCGGGCCCGATGGGGCACCGGCTTTTCACGCCTTTCGAAGCCGCATCGCCGACGCCCCGAGGCCCGAACAGGCGCGAGATGTCAACGTTGGGCAGGTCGCCCATCTACTGGGTTACACCGTCACGAATGAGCCGCGCTCCGGCGAGCGCGTCGACATCGCCGTGTGGTGGCGGGTAGCGGGCCAGCCAGATGCGCCCGACTACCGGGCCGTCGCTCGTCTGGCCGATGCGTGGGGCTCTATCTGGGGAGACGCAGAACCCCTGCACTATCCCTCCGAACAATGGCAAAATGGCGCGTTGATTGTAGACCATCTGGCCATTCCCGTCGCCCCCGGGGCGCCGCCGGGTGACTACGCAGTTCAAGTGGGGCTCTACGCGCCCGGAGTCGACGTCCAGCTCCCCGTGCTGGACGACGGCGGCGCGTATGCCGGTCTCTACGTCAAGCTACCGGTACACCTCGCGCGCGCCGAGCACCCCGCCACCATCGATGAACTGGCCATCGAAACCCGTCTCGATGCGCCGATCGACGGCGCGACGTTGCTGGGCGTCCGCCTCGACGCGTCAACCAGGCGGCCGGGCGAGGCGCTTCGCGCGACCCTGTTCTGGCGAGCGGAAAGGGCCGCGCCGACGCTCAGAGCGCTCTCCCTGCGACTTGACGGGCGCACGCTGTACCGGGGGGCCCCGGTTCACGACAGCTATCCGTTCAGGGATTGGCAGCCTGGCGAGGTGATCGCTGACCGGTATGCCCTTCGCGTGCCGCTGGAGACGCCCGCCGGCACCTACTCCTTGAACCTGAAAGTGGGAGACGGAGCGGTATTGGATCTGGGCGAGGTCACGGTCCAGGCCACAGATCGCCGGTTCGAGATACCGCCGATCTCCCATCCATTGACTGCGACGCTGGGCGATCGCGTCGAGTTGCTGGGCTACGACCTTTCCTCAGACGTGGTGGCGCCAGCGGAGACGGTCACGCTCACACTCACATGGCGCGCGCTGACGGAGATGACGGCCGATTACACCGTATTCACTCATCTCCTGGGCCCGGACGGGACGATGACGGGTCAGCAGGACCGACAACCGGTTGGGGGGCGCTATCCCACCACGGTCTGGGCCCCGGGCGAGGTGGTGACCGATGTGTACGCCATCGCCGTCGCCGCCGCCGCCGCGCCGGGCGCGCACAGGCTGGAGGTGGGGATGTACGACGCGGAGACTGGCAGTCGCCTGCCGGTGGATGGGGCGCCCGACGATGCCGTCACGCTACAGACTGTCTCCATCACCGAGTGAGTTTCCGTCGCAGAAGATTCTGGCTCGGCGCCACCATGTGATGCCGGCACGTCGGGTCGTCGGCCCTGCTCCCGGGTCCGCGGACGCGGTCACTCTCGTTCCAAGGCAGCGCCCGGCTGCCCGCGCTTCCACGGGCAGAGGTGGCAGACAGCCTGGCTCATCCCCGGGCGCGGGGGCAGGTCCGAGGCCGAGGATCACGGCCCCATGGGCGCCATTCGGGGCTGTGCGATCTGGCTCTCTCGAAAATGGCATTTTCATCCCGCATGGTGCACCGACGCGCATGGGGGACTTTGCTGATAGAGGGTCCCGAAGACGGGCCGAGGCCGCACTGTGCCCGGGCGGATCCCTCCGCTCCGCTGCAGTCGAGACGGGCAGGGGGTTGTAAGCCCCTTTTCGCCGAATTCGAGCGCTGAACCGCAAGAAAGAGATTTCTTATGACCACCCTGATTGACTGGCTTCTTGCCTTCCTGCCCGTGTTGACCGTCCTGGTCCTCATGCTCCGCTTCCGATGGGGAGGCGCGCAGGCCGGGGCAGTCGGGTGGGCTGGGGCGCTCGTTGTGGCCGCCCTTCGCTTCGGCGCCGGGATCCGCGTGCTGGGGTACGCCCAGCTGAAGGGACTCCTTCTGACGCTCTTCGTGCTCTACATCATCTGGGGTGCCCTTCTTTTCTACCGGACCACGGACGAGGCCGGAGCGGTGGATGCGATAGGCACAGGCCTCCCCCGGTTGACACCGGACCGGGGTATGCAGGCGCTTCTTCTTGGCTGGGTCTTCAGCACCTTCCTCCAGGGCGTCGGGGGATTCGGGGTGCCGCTGGCGGTCACAGCTCCCCTGCTGGTGGGCCTCGGGTTCCCCCCGCTGACCGCCATCCTCATTCCATCCGTCGGTCACGCCTGGGCGGTCACGTTCGGCTCTCTGGGATCGTCCTTCTTTGCGCTCATGGCGGCCACCGGCCGCAGCGGTGCATCCCTGGCCCCGTGGAGCGCGGCCATGCTCGGCCTGGCGTGCCTGGCCTGCGGGGCGGCGACGCTGTGGGCGGCCGGAGGACGGCGAACGCTCCGCTCTGGATTGAGCGCGGTCTTCGTGATTGGACTGCCGATGGCAGCCACCCAGTACATGATTGTCACCCGCGGGCTGTGGTCGATTGGAGCGGTGGCGGCCGGCCTGGTCGGTCTGGTGATTGGCGTGTCGTGGGCCCACTGGCGGGCGAACAGCGGGCCAGGAGGACGGGGAAGGGATGGGACGGAGGCCCAATCGACTCCTTCGCTGGGCTGGTCGCTGGCGCCCTACGTGCTGCTCATCACGATCGTGGTGGTGGCGGAGTTCGTCCCCGCGGCAGGGCGGGTGGTGGGGCAGGTGGTCTTGAACGTGCAGTTTCCCGAGCTCTCCACTGCGCGCGGTTGGGTCGTACCGGCGGAGGAGGGGCGGAGCATCAGTGTCTTCGGTCACCCGGGGGCGCTTCTGATCTATGCCTCCCTGGCCAGCTACGCTCTGTTTCGCTGGCGCGGCTGCTACAAATCCGGGGCAGCAGCCCGGATTGGACGCGGAGTCATCAATCGCGCGGTCCGCTCCAGCCTGGGGACAGCGGCCATGGTTGGCATGGCCGTCACGATGGAACATGCGGGCATGACGCACCAGCTCGCCGCTGGCATCGCACGCCTTGCAGGCCCGGCTTTTCCGCTGGCCGCGCCGTTCATCGGTGCCCTGGGCGCCTTCATGACCGGCTCCAACACGAACGCCAACGTCATCTTCGGAGATCTACAGCAGAGCGTCGCGGCGCTGCTGGGGGTCAGCCCGTTGATCATCCTGGCGGGCCACACAGCAGGTGGCGCGATCGGCTCGGCGTTTGCGCCGGCGAAGGTGATCGTGGGATGTAGCACTGTGGACGCGGAAGAGGGTCCTGCACTCCAGGCCGTGATGCGCTACGGTCTGGCGATCGTGGCGATGATGGCGGTGACAACGGCAGGCGCCGTGTTGCTGTGCGGGCGCTGAGATCGGGGGCGGATGTGGGGTTCGAGCCCGCCTTCAGGACCTTCTTTCGGCGGAGCCAGCGTTGGGACGTGGGAACGTGCAAGCGTTGGAACGTTAGAACGTGGGAACGTTAGAACGTTAGGACAGCCTGCCCTGAGCGCGTCGACAAGCTGAACAGCCTCAGTCGGGCGGTTTGTAGCCCGGTCCGTAGTGGAATGCGGCCCGCCGTGGTTCGTACTCGCTCACGAAGGTGTCCTCGTGGAGCACCTCCCCTGAAGCGTCGAAGACCGTGCGCTCGATGGTGGCTGTCAGTCCATCCACTGCCGACTGCCACTTGGTCACGGTCCCGGGCGCCATATCCTCATCCAGCTCGTAGATGGGCGGGCCCGGTGTGGTCTCGTCTGTGACGACGGGCCCCTCTTTCTCTACGCGGCGTCCGTCGTCTGTGGAGTAGAAGCGGAAGAGGAGGCGGTGCGTAGCCTCCCCGACTTCGGTCTCGATGAGCAGGGGGGCCGACCGATCGTTGACAAACTTCAAATCGACGTGCGGTGAGTAGACCGTCGCATCCATGCCCACGCCCCCTCCACGAAGTTCATAGTAGCCCACCCGCTGCCCATGATACCAGCGCTCGGTGATGGGGTAGCCCCCCCAGAACGCGGCGCGGAAGGCCGTGGTGCTCACCTGGCAGATACCGCCCCCAACCCCCATCTCCAACTGCTCCCCGGCGGTGATGAAAGACTCATCGTAACCAGCCTCGGCCGACACCTCGCCCAGATAGTGATTGAAGGAGAACGTCTCACCGGGAGGGATGACCAGGCCGTCGAAGCGGGTCGCTGCGAGACGGATGTTATGATCGCGGCCGGATGGTGAGCCAATGAAATACGACTCGCCCGTGGCCACCAGATCGACGATGCCAAGCTCCTGAGCGCTCGCGGTGTCCGGATAGAGGGGCGGGACATCTTTGACTGCCAGGGCGACGTACGTCTCGCCGGCACCGATCGCCTCCTCAATCCGGGCGAGGCTGGCGTCCACGTCGAGGGCACGTCCCTCTTTGCTCTCCGAGATGGGCTCCAACTGCGCCGTTCGCTCGTCGAAGTGGAAGCGCGCGTCGACGGGATCGATGACCAGCGCGGGCGCCAACTTCTCGAGGTACAGGCGGAACGCATCCTGGTTGAGGCCCACGTGGAGAACCCCTTCATCGACCCGTACCGCGAGCATATCGACCATCTGTTCCGGCGCGATCCGCCAGGGCCCCGGATCTCCCCCGCGCGGGTCGGAAATGGTCAGCGTCAGGGGATCGCTCAACAGCCGCTCAGCCTCAGCCCGGGCTTGCTCGGCGTCTTTGATGGCCGGCGGGATCTCGCGCACCACCAGGTCCACGTGAGCCGCCGTCATCCGCTTCAGGGCCGGCGACAAGTAGGCCAGCGTGGCATCCACGTCCAGCCGCCGCCCGGGGTGCGAGGGCTCCGCAACCGGCGTCGCGCCCTCCAGAGAGAGGGCTGCGTCCGTCGGCGCGACCTCGACCTGTTCGGCCAGCGTATCCAGGTAGCGGCGGGCCTGGGCCTCGTCGTAGGTGATGATGGGCGGCAGGTTCGCGCCCACAGCCATGAGCTCCAGGTGAGAAAGGAGACTTTCCAGCGGTGAGGATTGGCGGCCCAGCGCATAGGCCTGCGTGAGGGTTGAAACCGGCTCCAGATGGAGCCCCAGATCGCGAGGGCGGACCTCCCAGGAATGCTCAGGCCCGTGGAGCGTGATGAGCGGCCGCTGAAGCCTATCGTGGGCCTCAAGGCGAGGCGCCGGTCCGTCGGGACGCATCCCGCCCACGTCGACGCCCCACACGGAGACGCCAGGATAGATGCGATTGGCATACCAGGCCTCGAAGCCCAGAACCGAGCCGAAAAGCACGATCGCCAGGCCGAGGACAATGAGAATCAGGAGGCGGGTACGCACCCTACCACCCGTCATCCTGCCAGGGGTGATAGCGCCCCACGACCCGGGCTTTCGTGCGGGACGCAAGCAGGCGGATGACGAGCAGGCCAAAGACAAACCCACCGATGTGCGCCCACCACGCTACCCCCCCACTCTGGAAAACGTCGGCAGCGGTCAGGGCAAAGATACCGTTGAACAACTGAGAGACGAACCAGAACCCCAGATAGATGAAGGCCGGGATCTCTATCAGGCGGATGAAGTAGAATATGGGCACCAGCGTAAGGACTCGCGCCTGCGGAAAGAGGACGAGGTAGGCCCCCAGCACGCCGGCAATGGCCCCGCTGGCACCGACGGTCGGCAACGTCGATTCGGAGTAGGCCACCAGGTGAGCCCCGCTGGCCATCAGGCCGCTCAGCAGGTAGAAGATCAAGTAGGGCACGTGACCCACTCGATCCTCGATGTTATCACCAAAGATGTACAGGGCAAGCATGTTGGAGATGAGATGCCACCAGCCGCCATGGAGGAACATCGAGGTGAAGAGACTGACCCAGGACTGAAGATCCCCCACCTGCCAGAACTCAGCCGGCACCAAGCCCCACCTGTACGTGAACTGGTGCAGGGGTTCCGCACTCAGAACCAGGGTCTCGATCAAGAAGACGAGCACATTCAGGGCGATCAACCCCGTGTTGACGACGGGCGTTCGACGAGAGGGGATGTCATCCCTCAGTGGAATCACGTCTGGGCCTCCAGGGCTAGGGGCCGATCCTCACTCCCGTGACGGTCAGCCAGACTCACGGGGCATTGTACCCCGAGGGGGGCAAGTTGCAAGTGAGCCCGCTCACCTCCTGCCCTCCATCTTTGACCAGCCAGCGGAGCTCGACTATACTGGCCCTGCGTTCCATCGCCTGTTTCCATCGTGGGCCTGGCGTTACGCACGGTGGATCCCAGGAGAGTACCCACATAGAGGAGACACGATGACTGATAGTCACAGATCTATGCACCCTTCCCGGCTGGCCCACACATTCTCCATCGTCGCCCGAGACCCTCGAACGGGGCAGATGGGCGTCGCAGTCCAATCGCACTGGTTCTCCGTGGGGTCGGTGGTCACCTGGGCCGAGGCCGGCGTCGGCGCAGTAGCGACGCAGGCAATGGTCGAGGTCAGCCACGGCCCATTGGGCCTGGATCTCATGCGCGGCGGGCTGTCGGCACCGCAGGCACTGCGAGCGCTTCTGGCAGCCGACGAAGGACGCGCGCTGCGCCAGGTGGCGATGGTCGATGCCGACGGGGAGATTGCAGCGCACACAGGGGCGCGCTGCATCGCCGACGCCGGGCACACGATGGGGGAGACTTTCTCCGCCCAGGCGAACATGATGGCGACCCCGGACGTCTGGCCAGACATGGCCGATGCATACGGGCAATCCACGGAAGACCTGCCCGAGCGCCTGGTGACCGCCCTGGAGGCCGGCCAGGGGGCGGGGGGTGATATCAGGGGCCGCCAGAGCGCGGCCCTGCTGGTCGTCGAAGGGGAGTCAAGCGGTCGACCGTGGGCAGACCGGGTGGTCGAGCTGCGCGTGGAGGACGATCGAGAGCCGATCCGAGAGCTCCGCCGCCTGCTGACCCTGCACCGGGCCTACGAGCACATGAACCGCGGCGACGAACTGCTGGCCGCCGGGCAGGTGGAAGAGGCCCTGGAAGCCTATGGGACTGCGGCGACCATGGCCCCACAGGTGAAGGAGATGCCCTTCTGGCACGCCGTCACGCTGGCGGACCTGGGACGCGTCGAGGAGGCACTGCCTATATTTCGCGAGGTATTCGCCGCAAACCCGGACTGGGGCACATTGGTACAGCGGCTGCCGGCAGCGGGGCTGCTCCGCGACGATCAGCAGATGATGGAACGGATCCTGGCGACCCGCGGTGGCGACCAGGTCGCGCAGCCGGGACGCTGAAGGGATCAACCGGGTCGCTGTACGGCATGAGGGGACAGGCACCACCGGCTGGCAGAGAAGGTTGATTACGTGAGGTCGACGGGTATCGCTTCGGCGATCGTGATGGCCTGTCTGCTCACCGTGCAGGTCCAGGCATAGAGGTCGACGCCGGCATCCGCCGCACGCCGCAGGGCATCGCCAAACGCAGGGTCGGCGTCATCGTGGGGCGCGAAGATGCGGGCATCGGACCGCTGCACGACAAAGACGACGGCTGATCGGCACCCCCGGGCCAGTGCATCGGTGAGGCGCCGAACGTGGCGGCTGCCGCGGGCGGTTGGCGCGTCCGGGAAACGAGCCACGCCGTCCTCGACGAGGGTCACCGATTTCGTCTCGACCCAGGTGATCCCCCCGGGCATCGCCAGGCGGAAGTCAATCCGGCTCTCGTCCAGCCGCACCTCCCGCTCGACGCTCTGACATCCGTGGAAAGGCACCAATCGTCCTTCCTCCAGTGCCTCCGCAAAGAGGGGGTTGGGCAGGCGGGCATCCACGGAGACCAGGGTCCCGGCATACTCGACCAGTTTGAGATCGAAGTCCGTCTTCCGACGGGGACTCCCCGCGGGCCGCAGCCAGCAGGCGCGGCCGGGGGTAAGCAGCTCGGTCAGCCGCCCGGAATTGGGCAGGTGGGCATCGACCGCCGCGCCCTCGACGCGGACTGTGACACGGAAGCGATTGACGCGCTCCACAAAGCGCCCTGCAACGAGCGGCCCGACCCTCATGCTACTACCAAGGCGCTGGGCAAGAGACCATCGGGGGCGGATTCCATCATCGTGTTGAGCGGAGGAGCTTCCACAGGCCGAACCCGAAGATGGCGGCCCCTACCAGCGCAAAGGGTGCGCCCATCAGGAAGCCGGCAGGCTCTTGCTCCTTCACGAGCCACGCAGCCACGGTCACACCGACGACAATGAAGACGCCCCCGAAAAGCATCAGCAGCATCTCCTGGTCAAGAAACGGCTCCAGGATCTGCTTCACGATGTCCCGGGCCAGCAGCGTGACGAGAAACACACTCGCCCATACGAGAGCCTGGCCGATCAGCACGAGGGGTGTTCCCGTCTCCGTGGCGGCGAAACCCGCGCCGAAGGCGAACGGAAGGCACCCAAACATCAGTGCCCAGATGATGAGAAACGCGGGCCTACAGCCCCGCGGATCCCTGGCGCGCACATCCCTCCAGAGCTCACGGAGCGCGTTGGCCAACACGGCGGCGCCGATGATGTGGAAGATGGACAGGAACCCGAAGATCACCCAGGGGTTATCCATAGCTCCCGGCATTATACCGCATGCCGCGCCCGCGGCCAAAGGCCGGAGCGGGTCTGGAAGCACGTCTGCAGCGTCGGGCCCTTCACGCGGCCGCCGTCCCGCCCCGCGATCGCCTGGCGTCTGTTCTGTTTCTTCACGGTTAGTGTGAGTCGCTATCTCGCGGGTGACGTTTTCACTGAACCGTTCATAGTTAGACCCGAGTTTGGGTCTAGTGAAAGAAGGTTCTGAAAGGGACGCTCGGCCGGCCCACCCGCCTGCGAGCACTTCTTTCAGGGGATCCAATATGGCGTGCATCCAGGGATCTCACGCCAGTCAGGTCTGGCGGGTAGCAAACCCGCCCTACACACGGTTGGTCGAGGCGCTGGTAGGCGGGTAGCAAACCCGCCCTACAGGCGGTTGGGTCTGGCGGGTGGCCGAGCACGGCCGTGCAGGGTAGGCTGTTGGTCGAGGCGCTGGTAGGCGGGTAGCAAACCCGCCCTACATACGGTTGGGTCTGGCGGGTAGCAAACCCGCCCTACATGCAGTTGAGTAGTCAGGTCTCGTCAGTGCACCCGCCGGCACTGTGGTGTTTGACAGCCATGTCGTCCCATGCTACCATACGGCCCGACCAGGACAGACCATCGAATCGATACGGTGACCCACGTGATCCCTTCAATCCCTGACAGTCTGCAGAGCCCGGTCCCGCCGGGCCCATATCCTGCCCCACCGACCATTCCGGGATTCGGTTAGCGCTGCCCGGGCCATTCGATGCCGCCCGACCGCCAGCCTTCCGATCCGGAGGCTGGTTTCTTTTTTTACTTGCAAGGAGGCCGCACATGTTGAGAATGTCGCAACTGTTCGGACGCACGCTGCGGGAAGCTCCCGCAGGGGCAGAGTTGACGAGTCACAAACTGGCCGTTCGCGCTGCGCTGGTACGCTTCGTGGGCGCGGGGCTGTACAGCTACCTGCCCCTGGGGTGGCGGGTTGCCCGGAAGATTGAGGGAATTCTGCACGAGGAGATGGCAGCCGTGGGGGCGCAGGAGATGAAGATGCCGGTCCTTCACCCGGCCGAACTCTGGAAGGCGACAGGGCGGTGGGACAGCGTGGGGCCGGCGCTGATGCGCGTGCGGGACCGCGGCGACCGCGAATACGCCCTGGCCATGACGCACGAGGAAGTGGTGGCCTGGCTCGCGCGCCAGGAGATCCTCTCCTACCGCGACCTCCCCAAAGCCGTCTATCACATCCAGACGAAGGTGCGGGACGAGCCCCGCCCGCGGGGCGGCCTGCTGCGCGTCCGGGAGTTCCGAATGAAGGACGCCTACAGTCTGGACACGGCACCCGAGGGCCTGGACACGTTCTACGCGGACATCATCGCGGCCTACGAGCGGATCTTCGCCCGCTGCGATCTCGATCCGATCGCCGTCGAGGCGGATACCGGCATGATGGGCGGCGCCGACTCGCACGAGTTCATGCTGCCGCACCCCGACGGGGAGGATACGTTCATCCAGTGCAACGCGTGTGACTATGCCGCGAATGCCGAGCGCGCCACGTTCCGGCTGCCCGAGGTCGAACCGGCGCCGCTGGAGGACCCGGTGGCCATGGCAACCCCGGATTGCCAGACCATCGCCGACGTAGCGGACTTCGTGGGCGTCCCGACGAGCCAGACGCTCAAGGTCGTCTTCTACGCCAAGGACGACGGCGAGCTGGTCCTGGTGATCATCCGCGGCGACCTCGACGTCAACGAGACGAAGCTGCGCAACCTGCTGGGCGGCGCGGCACTTGAGCCGGCCTACGAGGAGGACATTCGACGCGTGGGAGCCGAGCCGGGATATGGCTCACCGGTCGGTCTCGACGTGCGCGCAGCGCGCGATGGCAGGGGCGTGTTCGTCATCGCCGACCCGTCGATCCAGAAGGGGAGCAATTTCGTCGCCGGCGCCAATCGGGATGGGTACCACCTGGTGGGGGTGAACTATCCGCGGGACTTCTCCGTGACGTTGATGGCGGACATCGCGCAGGCGAAAGCGGGCTATCTCTGCCCGGCCTGCGAGGGAACCCTGGCGGCTGACTCCGCCATCGAGCTGGGACACTGCTTCAAGTTGGGCACGCACTACGCCGAATCGGTGGGCGCCACGTACCTGGATGCGGACGGCGAGGCGCACCCGATCGTCATGGGATCCTACGGCATTGGCGTGGGCCGGCTGATGGCCGCCGTCATCGAGATGCACCACGACGACTACGGGATTGTGTGGCCTCCATCGCTGGCCCCGTTCGATGCCTACGTGCTGACGCTGGGAACCGACGAGGAGACGCAAGAGCAGGCCGAGGCATTCTGCGGCGAGCTGGAAGCGGCGGGCCTCGAGGTACTGCTCGACGACCGGGAGGAGAGCGCCGGGGTGAAGTTCACCGACGCCGACTTGATTGGCTGCCCCGTGCGAGCCACAGTGAGTCGGCGCAGCCTGGCAAAGGGTGGCGTGGAGTTGAAGGCCCGGTGGGCAGATGAGAAGACGGTCGTTCCGGCGGAAGAACTGGGGGCTGCCGCCAGGGAACTCCTGGCCAGCTTCTAAGGGGCCGCCTCGAGGAACTGCCCGGCAAGCCGTGGGAGCTCTGCCCCCACCCGCCGACGGGCAGGCGAACGGCGGCTGCCGGAAAGGCATACGGGAAGGACGGCGCGGGGACCTGTCCGGGTTTCTACTGAGGCGCCCACACCATTACGGCCGATGGGGCGCCTCTTCCGCGAGCGAGACAATCCGCTGGTAGCCGCCGTCGATCAGTTCCTCCAGCTCCTGAGCGGTATAGGCGTATTCCAGGCGCGAGCCGCCGTAGGGATCACAGATGTCGTACGATTGCCCGACCATCTCGCTGATCAGGTGGACCTTCCGGGCCTCCGTGGGAAAGGCGACTGACAACGCCTCAGCGTGGTTCCGGGTCATCACCAGAACCAGATCGGCCGTCCGCATCAGCTCCGCGTCAACGCTCTGGGACCGGTGAGCGCGGATGTCGAGCCCTCGCTCGGCCATCTCTGCGACGGCATACGCGCTCGATGGTCGATCCTCGGGCGCCCGCGTGCCGGCCGATGCCACCGACCAGCCACGCCGCTCCTCATCGCGGTCGAGCCGGGCCTGAAGGAGCGCCTCCGCCATTGGCGAGCGACAGATGTTGCCCGTACAAACAACCAGGATGGTCGTCATAGCTCACGCAGTCCCTGAGTCGGGGAGCGCGTCCCGGCGACGGCCTCAGCAAGCGCCATCAAGCCCCCGGCAACGACGCTGTGGCCGCCCATCACCACGGGCACCGGCGCCCGGGCGGCGGCCCGGGTGAGGTCCCGCAGAAACGGATTCTCCACCTCGTCCCAGCGGTAGAGATCGGAATTGAACCGATCCAGCGCGGAGGGCCAGAGCCCCCGACTGGCCAGGATGACGCGATTGTCGATGAGGACAGCGTCCGCCAGGTCACCCAGCGCCTCGAAGAACCCCTGGAAGCCGACCATGTCCAGATAGCTGGCCAGGAGCGAACGGACCTCCCCCCTCTCCTGACGCCCGCTGGCGCGCATGCCTCGCTCCTCCGCAAAGACGCGCACCCAGCATCGCGTCGCGCGCTGCAGCGCGCTCCAGGCGGCCGGCGAGGCTCGTCCAGCGACCACCAGGCTGCCTCCCTCCCGGCCCATCTCGGCCAGGACGCCGTCCAGCTGCGGCGAGTGCCATCCCAATTCATCCAGGTAGGTCCGCAAGTGGGGCCCGATGCCGGGATGGGGCTGCACCATCAGCAGGTCGGCGGGTGTGTCGATGTCGAAACGGGAGCCCGCGGAGGGTTCCATGGTCCGGCCGGGAAACCCACCCTCGTTCACGAGGGTCCAGGCTATGGCATTGTCATTCGTCTGCTCGGCGATCAGGTTGACCGCTTCCCGGGCCGGTGTGAAGCCCGCCCAGTCGCAGGAGTGTACATTATTGGTGATCACCAGCCGCTCAGCGTGGCTCAGCTGATCCACCACAGCGGCCCACTGCTCGACGGGGAGCAGCGGCGCCGAACCCCCACCCGTATACAGCGCACAGGTCACATCGTGGTCCACGATCAGGTCGCGGAGGCGGTTGCCGAAGTGAAAACGGACGCCGCGCGGATCCACATCGACGGTTACGGGCAGATCGGCCAGCGTGCGTCCCCAGCTCACGTCGTCGGTAGCGACGATGACTCGATCGACTGTGTCGATCGTGGCAAACGTCTCCAGGAGGTCCCGGCCGGCGGCGCGATGCGCCCCCTGGAGCGCTTGTTCCACGCCAGTGGCTCCCCATCCTCCGCTCAAGAGCAGGACCGTCGTCATCCTGGCCAGAACTTCCTCCCCTTCCCGTCCATCGTTGGCATTGGCGCTCCCATTTGACGCGCCCGGCAGGGCCGGGCGGGCCGGGCGTCGGTATCGCGAGAGAGACCCTAAAGGTCTCTAGCGAGGACGTCAATTATCTTCGGAAACATACGTCCAGTGAGACGAAGACTCAATCCGTTCCTTGATTCTGCCCAACCTTTAGGGTCCAGGTCTTGGGGGAGGAAGGGGCCCGGCAGATGCCGAGCCCCTTCCTGTTCCATGGGCGCGAACTCGCCGCTTAGCGGATACTCCGCGGCCTCAGCCGACCTGCGGCTGGAGCAGCCCGTAGTTCTCATCCCGGCGCTTGTATACCGTGTTGAGGGTCCCTTCCTCCGCGTTGAGGAAGACGAAGAAGTGATGCCCCAGAAGCTCCATCTGTTCGATGGCCTCCTCGGGCGTCATCGGCCTCACCTCAAAGCGCTTGACGCGCACGATTTCACCCTGCGGTTCTTCCTCTATTGGCTCTTCGAGGGGGAGTGGCTCGGCCGACGCGTGCCAGCGGTCCAGGCGCTTCCCCTTGTAGCGCGCGATCTGACGATACATCTTGTCCAGTACGGCATCGATCGAAGCAAAGATATCCGCGGACCGCTCTTCGGCCCGGAGAATGGTGCCCCTCGTCCAAACCGTCAGCTGGGCAACCTGCCGATCCTCGTCGCTGCGTGTATCCTGCACCTCCAGATCGATCCGTGCTTCGTCGATGGTTGGCAGATAGCGATCCAGCTTTTCGACTTTGGCCTCGACATAGTCTCGCAAGCGAGGCGTCAAGTCGAGCTTTCGAGTGAAGACCGATACGTCCATATTGACCTCCTTACCAATGACTCATGGTGGCCACGCACCGCGTCCAGCCCGGCGCCAGTCCGCCGAAACCGATTCGTTAAAGCCAGACCGCCGCCGAGCAGGGGCGCGATGCCCCCGGGGACCCACTGCGGATCGATCGGGAGCAGATGCATGGCCACATCCATTAAAGTAAAGGCTAAAGTTCGAGCCTAGCGCGCACGAGCCAGGGTCAGCGCCTGCACGCTTCTCGCTCCTCCGGCTAACAGTGCTGCGGCACTCGCCTCCAGCGTGGAGCCCGTGGTACAGACGTCATCGATGAGCAGCAGGTGTTTGTCCGCAGCTCCCCGGTTGATGCAGCAAAAGGCCTCTCGCACGTTCTCTTTCCTCTGATTGGCGTTGAGCTCGACCTGCGCTGCCGTCGCACGGTGCCGCACCAGGACCCCTTCGTCCACCGTCACCCCGACGCGCCGCGACAGTTCGCGGGCCAGGCAGGCCGCCTGATTGAATCCTCGCGCGCGAAGACGCGATTTGTGGAGCGGGACGGGGATCACGACATCTACGGAGCGCGGATCCCTCGCCCAATGGTCCGCCATGAGGTCGGCGAGCGGGCCGGCAAGGGCGGTGATTCCGTCGTACTTGAAAGCGTGTATGGCTTCGCGGAGCACACCCTCGGAGTAGGCGACGGAGCGTATGCGCTCGATTCGATAAGGCGTCGTACGGCAGCGAGGGCACAGGCGAGAGGTGGCCCCCTCCAAAGGGCCTCCGCAGCGGTGACAGAAGGGAGGCTCGACAAGAACAATCTGGCTCCGGCACTCGTCGCAGAACAACGCTCCCACCTCTCGACAGCCGACACAGCGCGGCGGGAAGAAGATGTCCAGTACGGTCGCGTAAAGCGTGCTGAATGCCGAGTGGGCCAAGAATGCCAAACCTGCTGGTCCGCTCTACGGTAACCCCCCGCCGCCGAGCCCCCCAATGCCCACCTCCATCGTCATGATGCGGATGACGGCCGGGCCCAGGAGGACGACGAAGATCGCCGGGAAGATGAGGAAGGCGATGGCGGGCAGCATCTTGATGGGGGCCTGTCGGGCGAGCTCCTCAGCGCGCTGCCGGCGGCGGCGGCGCATCTCCTCCGCCTGGATGCGAAGAACCTTGGCGATGCTGACGCCCAACTCCTCGGCCTGAACGATGGCGGCAATGAAGGTCGAGACCTCCGGGATCTCTATGCGATTCGACATGCTGCGGAGAGCGTCCCGCCGCAGCTTACCAAGCTGGATTTCCTGAAGCACGCGCATGAATTCCCGGCTGAGTTCATTGTCCCACTTCTCGACGACGCGCGCCATTGCCCCGTCGAAGCTGAGCCCGGCCTCCACGCAGATGGTCAGCAGATCCAGCGCATCGGGCATCGACCGACGGATCTCCCGCTGGCGACGGCTCGTCCGGCTCTTCAGCCAGAGGGTGGGAAGGTAGTACCCACCAACCCCAAAACCCGCCAGGAGCAGGACGCGCCGGGGAACACTGATGCTGGAGAAGACGACGATGAGCACACCCAGCCCGGCGAAGAGAATGACGGCCAGGAAGCGGAAGCCCATGAACTGAACCGCGCTCCAGCCATAGGGCGTTCCGGCAAGCTCCAGGTTGTGCCGGGTGTTTTCCAGACTCTCCTGAGGCGTGAAGCGCCTCGCCAGACGGGCCAGGCCCTCGACCAGGGGGACCAGAACGCGGTCCACGAAGGGCTGAGAGAGCTCAATCTCCTCGAGGGTGGGGGGGGTATCGAGGGTCGCATACGAGTCCAGACGATCCTCGACAGAGCTGGCCTCTCGAGACCGGACGAGACGAACGGCCAGCAGGATCAAGGCCACCAGGAAAAGAACGCCGAGCCCGATCATCGAAAGTGGTGACATCACGCTCCCTGCACTGGTCCAATAATGACTCTACCGAACGAAGGTGCTGAAAGGGCCAATAAGCCCGCACATCCGCCCCCGAGCACTTTCTTCAGGGGAGCCGATAATGGCTCTGCTGAAAGAAGGTGCTGAACAGCGTGCTGGCGCGCGCGACCACGGCGCCAGCGCTAAATGTCGATATCCACGACTTTGCTGATGACGAAGAAACCGGCTGCAATTCCCAGCACGGACACCGCAATCATGATGTGGCCGCACGTATTCTCAAACAGCAGGCCCATGAACTCCGGATTGATCAAGTAGATGACCACAGCGAGGAGGACGGGGACCGCGGCGACCATGTATCCGGAGATGCGACTCTGAGCGGTGAGGGCCCTGATCTCCCCCTGGATCCTGATCCGTTCTCGAATGGTGAAGCTGATCGAGTCCAAGACCTCGGCCAGGTTACCGCCCACCTCGCGCTGCACGTTGATGGCGGTGATCATCATGTCCAGATCGTCGCTGGGCACACGGCGGAGCATATGCTTGAGGGCGTCCTCCAGCGGGATGCCGAGCTGGACTTCCTGCACGACGCGGCCGTACTCCTTGGCGGCCGGAGGGCTGACCTCATCGGAGACAGCCCGCATGGCCTGGAGGATGCTGTACCCGGCGCGGATGCTGTTCACCATCAAGTTGATGGTATCCCCGAGCTGCTCATTGAAGGCCCGCAATCGACGCGCACGGCGGATGGAGACGTAGAGACGCGGGGCAAAGAAACCGATCAGGGCGGCGGCGGCCGTTATGAGCACGTCGCCCCTCCAGAGGTGGGCCAGCCCGCCCAGGAGGACTACCATGATGACCGTAAGGCCGATGAACTCGCCGACGGTCAGCTTGAGGTCCGCCCGCGCCAGTTGAGTCGCCAGATCGGCCCCGATGCCGCGTTGAGCCAGGACCCGGTCGAGGGCGTCCGTCAGGGGCGCCGGCCTGGGCCCGCGCGGTCCGGCCTCCTCAGCCTGCTCATACAGACCGAGGCGCTCCTCGACCAGGCCGTCGCCCGCGCGGCGCGACACGACGATCCCGCCGATCAACGTCGCCAGACCGATCAGTCCCAGTGCTGCCAGAACAAACCAGAGCATTGGTTGCTACCTTCCAGTCTCCCGTGCGAGGGGATAAAGGGTCTCCGCGGCAATTCGCGCACGCCACAGCCACCCGCTGTGCATTCCGCAACCCGGGTCGAATGCGTGGATACGACAGCCGTCTATCATCGGCGGGCTAGTACCGCCTCCGCCGCTCCACGCCAAAGATGGACGGAGGCACGCGAATGTCCTCTGCCTCGATCTTCTCCATGAACTTGGGGCGCAGGCCCGTGGGCCGCAGAGTCCCGATGATGCGGCCGTTCTCCTGCCCCGCTTTCTCGAACTTGAAGATGTCGGACATGGTCACGACGTCGCCCTCCATACCCTGGATCTCGCTGAGGCTGACCACCTTGCGGCTCCCGTCGCGCATCCGATCCAGCTGGATGATGCCATCGAGCGCGGCGGCGATCTGCTCCCGGATGGCGCGGTGCGGCAGCTCCATCCCGGCCATGAGGATCATGTTCTCGAGCCGTCCCAGGGCATCGCGGGCCGTGTTGGCGTGGATGGTGGTCATGCTGCCCTCGTGGCCCGTGTTCATGGCCTGAAGCATGTCGAAGGCCTCGGGGCCGCGACACTCGCCGACGATGATGCGATCGGGGCGCATGCGGAGGCTGTTGATGACCAGGTCCTGGATGGTGATCCTGCCCTTCCCCTCGATGTTGGGCGGCCGAGACTCGAGGGTGACCACGTGCTCCTGACGCAACTGAAGCTCCGCGGCGTTCTCGATGGTGACGATCCGCTCGTCCCCGGGAATATAGCCGGACAGGACGTTCAAGAAGGTCGTCTTTCCTGCGCCAGTGCCCCCGGAGATCAGCAGATTGAGCTTTGCCTGCACGCAGGCCTTGAGGAGCTCCATCGCCTCCCCAGTGACCGTGCCGAACTGGATGAGCTGCTCAACGGTGAGGGGGTCCTCCGAGAACTTGCGGATGGTGACCGTGGGCCCGATGAGAGAGATGGGCGGGATAATGGCGTTGACGCGCGATCCGTCGGGGAGACGGGCATCGACCATGGGGGAGCTCTCGTCGATCCGGCGACCGAGCGGCGCCACGATGCGCTCGATGATGCGCATCAGATGCTCGGCTGACTCAAAAACGGCCTTGGTCTTGAGGATCTTTCCGTTTCGCTCAATGTAGATTTCCTCAGGCCCATTCACCATGACCTCGGTGACGGTGGGATCGGCGAGAAACGGCTCCAGGGGGCCCAGGCCCAGGATCTCGGCCACGATCTGCTCGAAGAGCTGCTGCCGCTCCGGCCGGCTGAGCACCACCCGCTCTTCGGCCAGGATGTCCTCGTACATCTGGCGGATCGTACCGCGCACCTCGTCGGTCTGGACGACGTTCATGGACGGATCGAGCTCCGCAATCAGGCGGTCCTGGATCCGGGCCTTGAGGCTCTGATAGGTGTCCTGCATCGCCGACAGCGGTTCGCGGCGTCCGGACCTCCTGTCCCGCCCGTGGACGGACGATGCTTGATCCTCAGCGCCCTTCCCTTGCTCTATTCGGCTTAGCAACGACATGAAACATCCTTTCTGCTCATACGATAAGGCGGATCCAACCAGCCGCACCTTCCGACGCGCTATCCGCAGCCCGCTACTTGCGACCCGCTACTTGCGGCTGAATGCCTGCTTCAGACGGAGCAGTCCCGTTCCGCCCACGCCCACGGCTGCCCTCTCCGGCACATCAGCGTCCCGACCATCATTTTTCGCTTCCGACAACCTCTCGTAGACCAGGTCCGCGAGAGCGAGAATGGACTCCGACATGGGGCGATTGCGATCCCGCATGAGGACGGGCACCCCGCGGTTAGCGGCGCCCAGCGCACATTGCTCGTCGAACGGGATCTCCGCGCTGACGGGCATCATGGCCTTCTCGATCTGGCTGACCTGGAGGCTGCCGCGCCGGTCCGCGCCGTTCACGACCAGGACGATGCTGTGCGCATCGTAGTTGAGCTTGCTCGCCAACTCCAGGAAGAGGCGGGCGCTCTTCACCGCCGGAATGTCCGGCGTGACCACCAAAACGATCACGGACGCCAGGTCGAAGAGCGCCAGCGTCAAGTCGTCCACCCAGCTCCAGGTGTCGGCGACGATGATGTCGAAGCTCTCGCGGGCCTTGTCCAGGATCTCCTCGATGGCCGCCCTCGACCGCTCCTCTCCGGAGGGGACGGCGAGCAAGCTTTCGGCTGCCTCCGGCCGGGGCGGGGCCAGGAGGACGCGGATGCCGGAGGCGTGGGTGCTCATCACGCTGCTGAGGAGATCCGCATCCAGCTCCTCAATGCGCTCGGACAGATCCGCCATGCTTCGATCCGGGCGGAGGTCGAGCATCACGCCGACGTCCCCGAACTGGAGGTTCCCGTCCACAAGCGCCACCTTGCGGTCGTCCCCCAGGCGCTCCTGGAGGGCGATGGCGGTGTTGATGGCCACGGTGGTGCATCCGGCCCCGCCCTTGGGCGCGTAGACGACGACCACCTCTCCCTCCGGCTCCCCTTCGCGCGCCTCGGCGCGCCTCTGCTCCTCGTCAACGGCAGCGGCCGCCCTCCTGCTGCCGACCTGCGATTTGGCCATCTCGTAGGCGCGGCGGATGGTGTTCACCAGCTCGTCGGCGCTGGCCGGCTTGGTGAGATAGTCACGGGCCCCGGCGAGCATCGCCCGGCGCAGATAGTCGGTCTCCCCCTGGACGGACAGCATGACGACCTGGGCGGCGGGGACCTGCTCCAGGAGCTTGCTGGTGGCGGTGATGCCGTCCATGTCCGGCATGTTAATGTCCATGAGGACGATGTGGGGCTCGAGCTCCTTCGCAAGCTCGATGCCCTCCGGCCCGGACCCGGCGGCGCCGACGACATCCATGTCCGGCTCGAAGGAGAGCAGCTTGCGCAGATTCTCCCGGGTCTCGCCGATGTCGTCGACGATGAGGACTCGGATCCGTTCCACCTATGCTCCCGCCCTACTCAGATGGATCACCACGCACATCTAGCCTGGCTCACTCCCCGGATTCCTCGACGCCCGCGAAGCCCGGCTCGACGGACTGGATGGGCGGTTGGACGCCGTAGGGGAGCTTGGGGGGCTGTTCGATGTTGTACTGCTCGAAGAGATACTCGAGCGTCACCGATTCCGTGTCAAACTGCTCGGACCCGGCGCGGGCGGAGCGGAGGACCAGGCTCATGCTGGCGCCCACCTCCTCAGCGTACTTGAGGACGAGGGCATCCTGGGGCGTGACGGCGACGGTCAGCGCTCTCACATCCGGCCTGGGCGTTGGCGTGGGCTCGCCCTCCTCCGGCTGCTCCGGCGCTGGCTCCGGAGGCTTCTCCTCCCAATCCCCGACGCGCAGGACGACGCCGTCTTGAACCGTGAGCTGGCTGACCAGGCCGGGGCGCTGACCCTCCGTGGGGAAGGCATTGACGACCCAGCCGTTGGGGAGAGCCTCAAGCCGGCCGAGCACGCCGCCCTCGCATCCCTCGGCCGAGGTGGCGCAGGTAAACTGGTTGGGCAGAATGGTCTGGAACTCCTCATCAAGCTCCACGAGGGTGAGGGAGATGAGGACGTCGATGTGATCGCCCGGCTTCAGGGCCCAGGCCACGCTGGAGTAGCGTGACACAGGGAAGGCATAGGCGACCCGGTCCGGAGGCACCTGGAGGGCGGCGTCGGAGCCGGTGCCGCCCAGCTCGCCGGTCTCGTCGGTGAGCATGGCCTTCAGAATCGGCTGGCCCCTGACGATCTCGACGCGGGCGGTACGGCCGTAGGCATCGGCAGGGGCGCCGAGGCCGGTCTCCGGGGCCGTCTCAGCCAGCCATGCGCGGACGGCGACGGCGTTGGAGTCCTCCGTGATGATGGTCCCGCGGGGGATCGTCTGGGCAGCGACCACGACGTCCGTGGTGCGGATGGGCTCCGGCGTGGCCTCCTCGTCAGCGAGGGGAGGGGACGTGCCCAGCCAGCCGGAAAACCAGAGGAATCCGCCGACCGCAAGGGTCAGGATCAGGATAGCGGCACCGATGATGAGTAGCAGCCGTCCACGAGGCATGGTTCACTCCTTTTCTGCGATGATAACGTACCAGCTATTGAATGTCAAGAGGTCGCCGCAACCCACGCACGACCTGGACGTTGTGCCTTTTTGCCAAACCTTCGGTCCGCAGAGTTATTCGCGGCCAATTTGCACAAGCTGTGACCGGGCGTTCGATGACCAGTCGTCCGGCGGACGTCGATAAACCAAATAGTCAGAATTGCATTCCAGCGGGCCGGGTCTTGACGCGCGCGTGGCATCATCCGCTTGGCGCGCAGCGCTTAACATGCGGATCGTGCCGGGCTGCGTAGTCGGTTGCGCAATCGCGACCACGGTCCCAAGGAACCCCATGCCGTCGCCTCTGATTGACTAGACGGCCCCCGCAAGTAACGCGCGCGTGAAGCGACCTCGCTCACGTCAACCCGCCCGAAAGATCGCGAGCTCAACAGCCCAGCGCTATCTTCGTGGCCCGCAAGAGCCTTGTCACGATCGCCAGCCCACCGCCAGGCAGCTTCTTACTATGTCTGCGTAAGGCGCTCCGCCTTCGGCAAGATTCGTCCCACCACGTGTTGTCGGCAGATGACGGGCCCCGCGCAGGAATGCGGGCGTGCCCGCTGGGTGTGTGGGAGTGGTGCAGCCCCACGCGCCCGCCGGAAGGGACAGCCGTCTAGCGGAGCCATGTCATCAGTTATGAAGCGTAATGGCCAGATTCAGGGATTCGCAGGTGCCCTCTTCCTCCCAGCCCCACTCATCGACGAACTGCGGGGGGACGTCATGATGGATGACCTGGTCAAACTCCAGGAATAATCCGCTCGAGCACCCAGGGGTCTGTTGTTGCTCTGCCGGCGTGTTGACGTGGACGCCGACGAATCCGACAATGTGATACCAAAAATCATTCGTCGTGAACGCGTTGTCAGGTTCCACGAAGGTTGGCTCACTCTCCATCCTCGTGCCCCGCCAAATCCTGTCGAACACGGGGACGAAGAACGTGGTCCCCTGCCACGGCGGTTCTCCCAGCGCCTCGAGTTCAGCGAAGGCGACCTGACGTACACCCCCGTCTCCTCGGATCCAATCGCCGTGCTTGCTGTACGGCGGGGGTTCGGGCCCGGCGTAGATCGGATCGGTGAAGGGAACAGACTGGTTGATCCAGGCCTTCACCGAGTCATTCCCGAAGGCACAGTC
>Ga0207796_1000191_pt1 | contig 26924 bp, 21 predicted proteins | sample Pon1CUnioCityCA_6_FD_187274 | JGI IMG/M metagenome (GOLD analysis project Ga0207796, IMG submission 187274) | Marine sediment microbial community from Union City, CA, USA - Pond 1C Sediment 1 (SPAdes) | ecosystem: Environmental > Aquatic > Marine > Intertidal zone > Salt pond sediment ... | reverse complement strand
GTGGTCGGGTGGACGCCCCTTGCGGACGAAGCGGAAGTTGTGCTCACCACAAGTGTCGTGGTGAGCGGCGGTCATTCGTCTCGAGTTACCCACAATGCACGCTTTGTCCGGGAGCTTGGGCACTGGCGCTATGCCGGTTGGGATTGGAGTAACTACGCCAGTGAACACTTCTTGCTTCGTATCGGGGAAGAGGACCCGGCTTGGGCAGAGCACGTCCTCACTCAAGCTGAGGAGGTCTACGAGCGCGTGACGGCCGATCTCCTGGCGCAGCCGCCCCTGCCCCAGCAGATCAAACTCTATGCCGATGAGGGGCAATTCCGGGCGTCGATAGCGTCTCCTCCACTGGAGGGCGACAGTGCCTGGACCGCCAAGGGGCAATCGATCAGGCTCTGGGTAAACCGGGGAAACGACCCTTCTGTAAGGGACGCCCTCGCTTGTGGTCTGACGCAGCAGGTGCTGCTGGCGCAGGGTGTGGAGAGCGATTGGATTCATGCAGGAGTCACGGCTCTTGAGACAGACCGTTTGCTCCCGCTGGGCGTCCACTGGGGGAGCGTGGCCCGCGAACCCCTGATACGGGAGGCGTTGGGCAGCCGTCAGATGCTCGACTGGAGCGATCTTCGCGCTTTCGATCCTCTTCCGGTTGCCGATCAGAGACTGGCACGTGCACAGTCGTGGTCACTGGTGGCGAAGATTGTGGAAGATCACGGGCTGCGGGGGCTGCAGCGCTGCATTGCAGAGGCCGTCCATACCAGTGACCCGGAGAGCATCCTGCGAAATGCTCTGGGCGTGGACTCGGAGGCATTCCTGCAAGAGTGGAAGGAGGGCTTGCAGAGCCCCGGCGCGCCAGACGATCTGACAGCGCTGGCACGGCGCTTCGACACCGATCGAGCGCTCGAGCACGTGGAAGTGTTGTCGAGCCCTGAGTGCGAGGGACGGGAGGCTGGTAGTCCAGGGGCCCAGAAGGCGGCAGCCTACATCGCGGAGCAGTTCTTGGTCGTTGGATTGGAGCCCTTTGCCACCCCGTTGACAGGGACGCTGGCCCCTACTGCAACGGCAGCACCCACTGCATGGCCTGGCTACTATCAGCAGTTTCCCATTTCTTACACCCACTTGATGACCATCCCTGCCCTGACCCTACTCGACAGTGCCCCCGGAACCCGCTACGCGTTTGGTTATCGCCGTGATTTCGTCGAGGTAGCAGGCGGTGGCGTGGGGGAAGGTGAGCTGGTGTGGTTGCCTGGGACAGATCTGGAAGGACTCCGCTTTGATGGAGCGGTCGTCGTTGAACGGAACGTTGACGATCCTTGGCGGCGCGCCTGCGATCTCGCGGATCACGGTGCGAGCGGCCTCATCGTCCTGGCAGGCTGGAACTCTGGGGACCTTGAAACGCGGGGGGAAGGTCACGAGGGAGAAGGGATCGGCGAAACGATCCCCGTGTTTGGGCTCTCCGAGGATGGCACGAATGCGCTGCTAGAGACGCTCGGTCTGACGCCAGAAGTCCTCTCCTCGGCGCCTCGAGCGCTGCCCCTCCATCGGCGGGCAAGGATGGTGATTCCGCGTGCCCCAGTCACCACCACCCAGACTGCCAACGTGCTGGGCGTGTTGCCGGGGAGCGACTCCAGGCTTGCCGACGAGGTGCTGGTGCTCGGCGCCCACTACGACCACGTGGGCCGACTGCCCGGGGGGCAGTACTTCCCTGGCGCCAACCGGAACGCATCTGGCGTGGCGACGATGTTGGAAATTGGTCGTCTGTGGCAGGCAGCCGGGTACCGGCCCCGTCGAACCGTGCTGTTTGCCGCCTGGGGAGGGGAGGAGCGGGATAGCGCGGGTGTCCGTCATTATCTCCAGGACCCTATCTCTCCATTGACCAGGACCGTGGGAGTGATCTCCCTCGACAGCATAGCCGACGGAGATGGGTTTCGGCTCTGGTTCTGGGGTGATGGTGATGAAGATGGACCGCTGACCCATCGTCTGGAGGCCAGTGCGTCTCAACTGGATGGAGAGGCGTGGCGCAAAGGAAGCACGGACCGAGGATGGCACGCCTTATTCAGCAATGAGATGATCCCGAGCGTTAAGCTCGCCTGGGCAGAATCGGACGAGCTGTCCTACCGGCTCGACGACACGGCCGATGCGATTGATCCTCACCGCCTGGCCAATAGCGGCAAGATCGTAGCATTGGCCATCTCCTGGCTCGCTGGTCGCTAGGCTGGGGCATGCGCGTGGGTACCGAACACCCTGCGCTGGATGCCGACGAGACACAGCCGATGAGCTTGAGCGACGTGTGTGTCCTGAGGGGAGGGTACCGTGTCTCGGATGAGGTCAGCGACGCCGAGGCCCGTGGCACCGGCCGCCGGAGACCGCCGCCACATCGGCAGGCCGCAGCCGGCTCAAAGAGGGTCGGTTAACGTGAGGATACGGGAAACCGCCTGGAGGCCCAGATTGCGGCGGTTTCGCCGAGCAGTGAGTGTTGGAGGATGTGTCTTCTAGGCGCCCCCGGGGCGATTCGAACGCCCAGCCTGCGGATTCGAAGTCCGACGCTCTGTCCAATTGAGCTACGGGGGCGTGATACAATGAAAGCCGGATCTAGATCCGGCTTTTTTGTGGGTGAGTGACGGGACTCGAACCCGCAATCGCCTGGGCCACAACCAGGTGCCTTGACCAATTAGGCCACACCCACCTCGTTACAAGCATTTTACCACGGATCAGGCCCGGAAGCAAGTGCGTGCACTGAGAGGAACTCAACAGTGACTCTTCGGACACCGAGCCCTTGTGCGCGCTGAGGGTCCCTCAGCGCTGCTGCGGCCCTGCGAAGGGGTCCCCTCCAGCTTTCTCTGCGACGACCAGCATGATCTCAGTCTGACGTACTTTCTCCCAAGTGATGCGAGGCGATAACCCGATTTCCTCCAGCCCCGGCAGGAAGGCGTCAGTGGTCGGCTGATTCTGACCGGTGACACGGTAGAGCCAATTCAAGAGGCTTGAGAGCAGTCCTTTCCCTCCAAAGCGACACCCAGCGGCGACGATTAGGCGCCCTTCGGACACGAGCGCGCGTGTGATCTCTCGCAGAGTCTGTGGGTGAACGATGAATTCGGTGGGGAAGGTGGCCACGACGTTGTCGAAGCTGCCGTCACGAAACGGAAGAGCCTGTGTGCGCGCGCGAACCAGAGGGACTTTGAGGGGGATCCGATGCGTCTGCTTCTTGGCCTGCCGTATCATCGCGGGCGATAGATCGAGGCCGACAGGCGCGAAACCCTGCCTCGCCAGTGTCACCAGGAGATGCCCGGGGCCGTGTCCCAGCTCCAATACCCGGTCGCTCTGGAGGTGGGCGAGCGTCGTCCTGCCCCAAGCTCTCCATTGACCAAGCGAGACCAGCCAGGCCACGATGTCGTAGCTCCATGCGAGTTCGTTGTAGAGCAAGCGAAAGAAGAGACGCAAGAAAGCGCGCCACAGGTCCTGCATGACGCCTCAGAAAACTGGACACCCCACCGCGAAACGCGCGGTGGGGTGCCATAGGTTACCCATCATTCGGTTGATCCCTACTAGGCTGCGTCAGCGGCCACGCATATGCCTCTCAGGCTGACCCCCCGCATCAAGCGAGCCAGCACGGTCTGGATGGCTCTCTGAATGCCTAGCCCGACTGACAGCTTGGATCGCGTTGATCCTATTGAGAGGAACCGGGAGCACTGACGGGGATGCGCGGTTCGGCATCTTCCGCCTCGGGCTTGACCCACGCAGCCAGCTCGACAGTGAGTCTGTCGAAGAAGCTATTGTGTGGCGCATCGCCGTCCCCGTACTCGACCTCCACGACGTGTGCGCGCAAGCGAAGCATCTTGGTCTCCAGGATCACGTCCTTGCCCGCTTCCACCAGGATTGGCTCGCCCTTGGGGGCTAGTTTGGTCCGAAGCGCTTCGTCGTCGTAGGCGTACCGGGACATCAGCACCTTGGTCACGGTCCGAATGTCGTTCTTGTCGAACAGCCAGGCTTCGAGAGCTGTCACCTTGTCGGAGTCACCTGTTCCGATCACCTCCGAGATCCCCACACCGCATTCGCCCATGAACTCGCCTGTCTCGAGCTCAATGCTGAAGGAGGGATCGTAATGGGTATCGCCGTGTGTGTAGCTGGTGACGAATTGAGCATTCGGCGGCTGTCCTTCCCACGACACGTCCTCTGCTGGAGTGATCTCGCCTCTGGCTGCGGCTCGTCGCTCGCCTCTGGGGATCGCGGGGCTCGGTCTTCTTTCTATGAGGCGGGAGTAGAGGTAAAGACCTCCTCCGACCAGCGCCACCACAAGTAGACCAATTCCACAGACGAGAGTGACTGGCCGGAGCTTGGCGCCGAGGTCTGGTATCTCTTCCTCTTCTGATGTCGCAGCCTCGGCCTCGATATCTCGGGCGAGCTTCCTCACGTCGAGAGCTTGTTGCCCGTCCTGAGATTGTTCAACCCGCTGAAGGGCCTGGGCGAGCTCCTCCTTCTCCCAGTACTCTACGCCTAACCTCTCCTCTGCGATTTCCAGCTCCTGAGTGTCGGCGTAGTCCTGGGCCACCAGGAGGACGTAGGTTTCTTGGAAGTCGGAGCGCAGCTGAGCAGGCGTGGCGTTGGTCCATTGCACGGGCCACAATCCCCATCCGACGGCGAGACCGAGAAGCAGGCCCACCAAGATGCCTCCGACTGCGGCTACCGCGACCTTGCGCTGCCGAATGAACTGCAGGATGATGCCCATGTTTACCCCCTGGCCTCTGCAAATTGCGCGGAAAGGTTGCCAAGCGTGCTATCCGAAGCGCCGCTCTGGTGCACAACAATCTTATCACAGAGTTGACTATTGGACAAATAACTGCGCACAGATTCGATTCCCCACTGTCGCGATCCAGGCGTAGTCCTAGGCGTCTGTCTCCTCGACTATTTCCGGTAGATCAGCTATCTCGAACTCGTTCTCGCAGTCCTCACATTTTGCCCATGCGTGACGAACCTCCGTCAGCAGTCCGCCGCATTGTGGGCACGGCTGCGGCAGGGGGCGTTTCCATACCGCGAAGTCGCACGATTCAGGGTCGTCGGCGTCGTAGTTGGAGCAACCGTAGAACGTGCGGCCCCGGCGGGTTTTCCTCTCAATCAGGTCCCCGCCGCACTTCGGACACTTGGCGCCTGTCTTGACCAGAATCGGTTTGCTGAATCGACAGTCGGGGAAGTCGCTACAGCCGATGAATTTCCCGTACCGCCCGTAGCGATAGACCAGAGGGCTTCCGCACTTGGGGCACATCTCGCCTGTCGGCTGATTGTTGATGTCAACCTCTGGCATGCGCTCCCGTGCCTGGGCAAGCGTCTCGGCGAACGGCGCGTAGAAGTGTTCCAGCACCGGTACCCACTCTCGTTCGCCGCTGGCAATGAGATCGAGATCGTCCTCCATCGCCGCCGTGAAGCCGAGATCCACGTAGTCAGGGAAATACTCAACCAGCAGATCATTGACGATCATCCCCATCTCGGTGGCGTACAGCCGCTTTCCGCGCCGCTCCGCATATGCTCGTTCCTGGATCTTGGACAGAATTGGGGCGTAAGTACTGGGGCGCCCGATTCCATATTCCTCGAGATCACGGACCAAACTTGCCTCCGAGTAGCGCGGCGGCGCCTTTGTGAAATGCTGGTCCGGAAGCAGCTGGAGCATATCAAGTGACTCTCCAGCGGTCAGCGGTGGAATCTCTTCTCGCTTCCGTTCCTCGACGCTCTCATTGTCCTCGTCCTTCTCCTCCTCGTAGACGATGAGGAACCCTGGAAAACGAAGGGTCGAACCGCTGGCCCGGAATAGGTAGGGCCGCTGTTGTTCATCGGCCGAGGGGCCGGCGAGAATCTCCGCCGCGATGGTGTCGTAGACCGCCTGTGCCATCTGACTGGCGACGAAGCGACGCCAGATTAAGTCATACAGCTGATACTGACTCCCGTTCAGGACACTCTTCAGTGAAGAAGGTGTCCGGAATACGCCGGTCGGGCGAATCGCCTCGTGCGCTTCCTGGGCGGCCTTTGACTTTGTCTTGTACTGAGGTGGCTCCGACGGCAAGTACTCGCCGCCGTACTCGTCGGTGACGTACTGGCGGGCGTCGGCCTGAGCCTGCTCGGCGACGTTGGTGCTGTCCGTGCGCATATAGGTGATCAACCCAGCAGGCCCGTCTCCCAGGTCAATGCCCTCATACAGTTGCTGCGCCACCGCCATCGTACGGCGGGTCGTGTATCCGAGCTTGTAGGAGGCCTGCTGCTGCATGGTGCTGGTGGTGAATGGAGCATACGGGCTACGCCGGCGCTGTCCCTCCTTGACGCGCAGAACGGAGTAGCTCGATTGCTCCAAATCATCGATGATGGTCTGGACATCTTCTTGGTTGTGGAGGTCGACCTCCTCTCCGCGGATGCGGTGAAGGCCGGCGATGAAGCTGGCTGGGTAGCCTTCTTCAGGGGCCTGCTTGGCTAGCTCGGCCTCCAGGGACCAGTACTCTTCCGGCACAAAGGCCTCGATGCCACGCTCTCGTTCTACCACCAACCGGAGCGCGACAGACTGAACACGACCGGCTGAGAGCCCCCGGCGCCCCAGCTTGTCGCGCAGAAGTGGGCTAATGGTGTATCCAACGATCCGGTCGAGGATGCGACGTGCCTGTTGAGCGTCCACACGCTGTCTGTCGATTTCGCGCGGATTAGAGAAGGCGTGTTCAATGGCCTCGTCGGTGATCTCGTGAAACTCAACGCGGTGCACCGGACGCCAGCGGATGGCTGAGTCAAGGACCTCCAAGAGATGCCAGGAGATCGCTTCCCCCTCCCGGTCCGGGTCCGTTGCCAGGAACAGCTCGGACGATTCTTTGACGGCATCCTTTAGCTCTCGCACCACGTCCTTCCGCTTGGCCGGGACGACATAGTGGGGCCGGAAATCGTTGTCAATATCGACACCCAGACGGTTGGAGGGGAGATCACGGATGTGACCAACCGAAGCCCGGACATTGTACTCATCGCCCAGGAAGCGGTTGACCGTCCGTGCCTTGGCCGGCGACTCGACAATCACCAGGCCAGGCTGTTTCTCCCGTCTAGCTCGAGCCTTCGACATGACGGTATGCTGTTCCGGGTCCAGGCCCTCGTGCGCTGGCGTACGGCCCATCCGGAACAGCTTCGTGCCGCACTCAGGGCATATGGCCTTCGTAGCCGGTGTGCCCTTGTTGGTATACACCGGCTCCGGGCTCTTCATATCACGTTTGGCCTTGCATTTGACACAGTAAGCTTTCATAAGATCTACCTCAGTCGCAATAATAGCGTGAAACGACACTTGCCTCAACCCGACGAGACCCTCTCGGAACCGGTGTTCCAGCAGAGGGCCTCGGAAGTCCATAGCGTATCTGGCGGGGAGATTACAGGTACTTTTTCTTCCCCTCTCGTTCCAACCGATGCACCAGGTCCCTCACTTCCTGTTCGCGGTCCATCGGACAGACGAGAACAGCGTCGCCGGCATCCACAATGACAACACTGTCCAGGCCGATGGTGGCGATCAACCGATCGTCGCCAAAGACCATTGAGTTTTCAGTGTCAATGACGACGTGCTCCCCGACGACAACGTTGCCCTGCTCGTCCCGATTCCCCATTCGCGCCAGCAGCTCCGCAAGGCTGCCCCAGCTTCCGACGTCCGACCAGCCAATATCAACCGGTATGACTGCCACGTTCCGTGCGCCTTCCATCACGCCGTAGTCGATAGCTTGCTTGTCCACCCTGGGCCAGATCCGCTGCAGGGTTGGCTGGTAGCCGTGCGTTCCCAGCACCCCCTCTACCTCGGCGAGCTGGATATAGAAGTCCGGCATTTGTCTCTCGAACTCTTCCATGATGCGATCTACGCGCCAGACGAACATGCCGCTGTTCCAGGTGTAGTCGCCGCTCTCCACCATCCGCACCGCAGTCTCCTCGTCCGGCTTCTCGGCGAAACGCTCGACATTGTAGACGTCGAACCCATCGGCCTGATCCAGGCCTTCGCCCTGCTGTATATAGCCATAGCCCGTCGAGGGAGAAGTAGGCTCAATACCCAGTGTCACCAGGTGACCATCCCGGGCCACCTCTGCTGCCGCTTGGAGTACGGCGCGGAAGCGCTCGATATCAGCGATGAAGTGATCGGCCGTTAGCACCGCCATGATGGCGTCAGGGTCTCTCCGACGGAGATGAATCGCCCCCAGGCCAATGGCCGGTGCTGTGCCGCGTCCCATCGGCTCGATGATGAAGTTCTGTGCCGGCACTTCCGGTGCCTGGTCCGAAAGATCGGAAGTGTGCTCACTTCCCGCGACGACGAGGATCTGCTCGGGCTGAAACACGGGGGCGATCCGATCGATCGCGTGCTCGAACATCGTTCGGTTCCCAATCAACCTGAGCGACTGCTTGGGGCGATCGCGCCGACTGGCAGGCCAGAGTCTTGTCCCGGTACCGCCAGCCATAATCAGTGCATAAAATGCCATCAGGGTGTTCCTCCCCGGTCGCGGCTCGATCTACGCCAGAACAATCCTGCACAATGAGTCCACAGTCTCAGGCTGCGTTCGGTTGCTGGGATTTCTCACTCCACAGTGTACGATGGGCGTGGTTCACGGGCGACTACGTACTTCATACCGCCGACTTGTCGCACCATTCCCTTCAACTCCATCATAGCGAGCGTGCTGGTCACCTCTGAGATCGGCAGGTCGATCTGCTGCTGGAGGTCATCAACGTGTGTTGGATCCTCCGAAAGGTGTGTCAGCAACGTTGCTTCTGTCTCGTCCTCGGGCAAGGCCAGGCGAGCCTGTTTCTGCTCTGCCACCATGGTGAGATTGAGCTCCTCCAGAATGTCCTCGGCGCCGATGACCAGCTTGGCGCCATCCTGAATGAGGTGGTTCGGGCCCACACTGCCTCGATTGAGAATGCTTCCCGGCACAGCGAAGACGTCCCGTCCCTGCTCGGCGGCGAAGTCGGCCGTGATCAGGGCGCCACTTGTCTTCCCCGCGTTTGTCACCAGGACTCCCAGGCTGAGACCACTGATGATGCGATTGCGCGGAGGGAAGTTGCGTCCCTCCGGGGGCGTCCCCAGCGGGTAGTCACTGATCAGAGCGCCATTGGCGGCGATCTGCCGTGCCAGCTTGCGGTGCTCGGCCGGATAGATGCGATCGATGCCGCAGCCGAAGACTGCGATGGTGCGACCACCGGCGTCCAGGGCGGCTTGATGGGCCACACCGTCGATGCCACGGGCCATCCCGCTGACCACAGTGATGCCATTCCGGGCCAATTCCCCAGCAAGACGTCGTGTCACTTCACGACCATAGGTCGATGCTCGACGTGTCCCGACCACGGCCACCGCCCACGCATCCTGCTCCCGCAGCTCGCCCTTGACGTAAAGTACTGGTGGGGGCGCGTGTGTCTCCAGCAGGAGTTGCGGGTAGCTTGGACTGTCCCAGGTGAGAACCTGAACCCCCTGCGCAAGAATCTGTTCTAGTCTCCGCTCCAGATCGATGTCGGAACGGGCTCTCACCAGATTCTTCACCGACCGACTGTCGACGCCGATGCTGCTGAGTTGCTCAGGGGAAGCGTGCCAGGCACGCTCTATGCTCCCGTAGGTATCCAGCAGGGCCCGTAGACGGAGCGGACCGATGCCTCGGACCTCGTTGAATCCGATCCAGTAACGAAGATCGCTCACGACGCCTTATCCTCAAGGATGCCCGGCAGCAGATGTACGATCACCTCGCGGTTATCTGTGTCAAGCTTGAGAATCACGTCGTCAATGGCTGGGAGAAGTACCTCCCCTCGCGGCCCGCGGACGACGAATACGTCGGCCGCGCCGGTCGAGATCACGTCGGCCACGCGGCCCAGCCACTCGCCCTCTTCCGTCTCCACGTCTATCCCTATCAACTGGAAGTGGTAGTACTCACCCTCTTCCAGCGGCACGGCCTCCGCAAGGGGTACCTGCACCAGCATCCCGCGCAACTCTTCAGCCGCGTCACGATCCTCGACCCCCCCAAGTTTGATAAGGAGGATCTCTTTGTGCGGTCGTATCGACTCCACGGGATACTGGGCCACGCTGTCAGGCGACCGGCGCTGCGCAAGATAGAGGTAGTCGTGCTCAGCGAGTCGCTCGGGATAGTCCGTGAGGACCTCCACGCGCACCTCACCCCCTATGCCGTGCGGTCGACGCACGCGCCCCACGACGATATAAGAAGGCTCAGGGGTGCCGCCGTCTCCTGAGCCTTGCCCATGGCTATCGCTATGTTCGCTCCTGTTCATGTCATAGATCCTCGCTGGCTGTTGATCGGTGCAAGATGTGTCTGCAAGTGTCCACAGTTGAGCGTGGCCTAGACTATTTCCAGGTTGGCGTGCTTGTCTTGCTTGGCGGCAAGTACGCGCACAAGGCGACGCATGGCATTCGCTGTGCGTCCCCCCTTGCCGATGACGCGACCCATGTCGTCAGGGCCGACACGAAGCTCCAGAATGATGGAATTCTCGCCCTCGATCTCGGAGACGTGCACCTGTTCGGGTTCATCCACGATTGTCTTGGCGATGTATTCAACCAAATCCTTCATCGAAGAAGCCATGGTTGCCTCCCCTCCTCCTAGGTGATGGCGTGGACGGATGTGTGTATGGGAAGACGCAGTGGAGGAGCAAGGTCCCACTGCGACGTCAGCCTTGTGTGTGCGTTCCTAGATCAGGATTCGTGGGCGGAAGTGCGACGCCCACGTGCGGCTGTTGCCAGCGAGACTCTCGCTACTCCTCTGGCTCGCTCTCCTCAGCTTCGTCGGCTTCTTCGGGCTCGCTTTCTTCCTCGGACTCACCCTCTGCCGCTGTTTCTTCGGCTTCGCTGTCCTCAGACTCCGCAGCACCCTCAGCTTCCTCGGTCTGCTCCTCAGCTTCCTCGGTCTGCTCCTCAGCCTGCTCCTCAGCCTGCTCCTCAGCCTCTTCTACGGCCTCCAGTTCTGGCGTTTCTTCAGCGACCGGTGTCTCCAAGCCCTCTTCCTCTTCCTCTTCCGGCGCCTCGGCTTCGCTTACTAGGGCTTCCAGGGACTCACCCTGCTGCAAGCGCTCGAACCGATCCAGCGTGCCCAGCGTCTTCAAGAGCCGCGCTGCCGAGTCGGTAGGCTGAGCTCCGACGTTCAGCCAGTGCAAAGCCCGCGCTTCATCAATGCGCAGTGTCTCGGGCTCGGTGCGCGGATTATAGAAACCGATCTCCTCAATGAACCTTCCGTCGCGCGGAGATCGTGAGTCTGCCACGACAACGCGGAAACTTGGCTGTTTCTTAGAACCAACGCGACGCAACCGAATTTTGACCATACTCCTCCTGTTCAGACTGGTGAATTTGAACGATAAGTGAATTTCGGGAAATCGGCAGATTTGACGGGGTTCAAACCATCCGTCGCGTACGTATTTCCCAAATCTGCTGATCTAACAGACTACCCCAACATTCTCATCAGGCGCTGCATCTCCCCGCGCCCTTGCCCCAGTTGCTTCATCATGCGTTGCATCTGGCGGAATTGCTTGAGGAGCATGTTGACCTCCTGGACGGAGGTGCCGCTACCCCCCGCAATCCGCTTCTTACGACTGCCCTTGATGATGCGCGGATTGCGCCTTTCGTCGGGAGTCATTGAGAGAATCATAGCTTCGATATGTTTGAACTGCTCATCCGTAGCCTCGGCCGAGACTTCCTGGGCCATGCCTCGCATCCCGGGTATCATGTCCAATAGCTGGGACAACGGACCCATCTGCTGGACCTGCTGCAATTGCTCAAGGAAGTCCTCCAGATCGAAGCTGGCCTCGCGGATCTTGCGCTCCATCTGCTTGGCCTGGTCCTCATCGAATGTCTGCTCGGCGCGCTCGATGAGGGTCAAGACATCTCCCATGCCCAGGATGCGGGATGCAAGCCGGTCCGGGTGGAAGACTTCCAGGGCATCAGTTTTTTCTCCGGTCCCAAGGAACTTGATGGGTACACCGGTGACGGAACGGATACTGATAGCAGCGCCACCACGTGCGTCGCCGTCGACCTTTGTCAGAATGAGTCCTGTCAAGCCAATCCGACGGTGGAAGCCCTCAGCGACGTTAACTGCCTCCTGTCCCGTCATCGCGTCAGCCACCAGCAGCGTCTCAACAGGATCCGTTGCCTGTTTGACGGCCTCCAACTCCGACATCATCTCTTCGTTGATCTGCAGGCGACCGGCGGTATCAAGAATGACCACGTCGCGGCCCCTGCGGCGGGCTTCGCGTACACCGTGAGCACAGATCCGTGGCGGGCTGCTCTCCGTCTCACCGTACACGGGCAAATCTAGCTGATGTCCGAGCACCTCCAGTTGCTTACCCGCTGCCGGTCGATAGGTGTCCCCGGCGACCATCATGGGCAGGCGGCCCTTCTTGGAGAGCTGCTGAGCCAGCTTGGCCACTGTGGTGGTCTTGCCAGAGCCCTGAAGGCCCACCACCATAATGACGTAGGGGGCCGGCCCGGTGAGCTCCAAGCGGCCTGGTTGACCCAGCGTGCCCATCAGTTCCTCGTGGACAATCTTGATGACCTGCTGAGCTGGGCTAAGACTCTTGGTGACCTCGGCCCCGACCGCGCGCTCTCGGATCCGGCCTGTGAAGTCCTTGACGACCTTGTAGTTGACGTCCGCTTCGAGAAGGGCTAGGCGGATCTCACGCAAGACTTCGTCAACGTCATCCTCGCGAAGCACGCCGTGCTTGCCCAGGTCTCGAAAGATGGACTGTAGCTTATCCGTAAGGCTCTCAAACATCTTTACATTGAACTCGATTCATTCACGAAAATGCGAGACGATTGTAACGGAAAAGGATGGTTTCGTCAAGCTCTTTGGCTCGTGACGACTGCGCGCGCATCTATTGCCGCAGCGCCCTCCTGAAAGACGACGAAGGGGTTTATGTCGATCTCAGCGATCTCGGGACATGATGTGAGGAGATCGGACATAGACAGAAGCGCGTCGTAGATGGCGTCCAGATCCGCCGGTGGTTCCCCTCGAATGCCATGGAGTAGAGGGCTTCCCCGGAGTTCACTCGTCATCAGCCGGGCTTCCTCACGGCAGAGCGGGGCCAGGCGGAAGACGACATCCTTCAGGACCTCGACATAGATGCCGCCGAGACCGAGCATGACGACCGGGCCGAAGCTGGGATCCCGCTTGCCGCCGATCACGAGCTCGTGACCTCCAGACAACATCCGCTGGACCATGATGCCTCTAGCCGAGGCGGGGCCACCATATTCCTCCAGCGCCTCCCAGACCCCGTCGAAGGCCGCCTGGAGTTGGTCCTCGTTCTCGACGTTCAGCACGACCAGGCCGGCGTCGGACTTATGCGAGACAGCAGGCGAGAGTCCCTTGAGGACAACTGGGTAGCTGACGGAAGCAGCGACGAGTGCCGCGGCCTCGCGGTTGCTCACCACCGACCATTCCTCCACGGCGATGCCGAAACACGAGCAGAGATCCAGCGCCTCGTCGGTCGTCAGCACACCCTCCGTTGCCAGCACAGCTTCAACCTTGTCAGATCTTCTTGTCGCCCGTGCGGGCACCGAGAGTAGCCGGGTCCGCCGTGTGTGTCGATCACGAGATGCTGCCAATGCCTGGAAAGCAGCTTCGATCTCTGTGAAGATGGGCAGCCCGGTGCCCCGCCTCAGGGCCTCTACCTCGCTCTGTTGCGCAAATGCGCACACAGCCACAGGCGTCTTCAGCTCACGGGTCACCTGCTCCAGGCGACGGGCCATCCGCTGGGACATGGTGGCCTCAGTATCAGAGCTGTACGTATGAATCAGAAGGAGCACATCAGGATTTAGAGCCCGCAGGCTTTCTTCTACGATATGACTGTATAGATCGAAGTCAAAGATGGCGCCGAGATCGAGGGGATTGGTGGGCGCGATGACGTCGGCCCGGAACATGCCCCGCACCGTGTCGGCAAACGTCTGATCGATGGACATCAGCCGAAAACCCTGGATCTCGGCTTCGTCTGCAGCCACGACGGCGTGTCCTCCGGAGCGGGAGATGATGAGCAGGTCCTGACCTGTGACCGGCGGAAGCGTGAAGCCCTGTGCCAGGGCTACTGCCTCGTCAAAGCTGAACGCACGCGCGGTGCCCGCCTGGCGCAGCGCGGCATCGACAATGGCATCATCGTTGGCCAGAGCAGCTGTGTGAGAGAAGGCGATCTGGGCGCTGGCACGGCTCCGGTTTGACTTCTGTACGATGATGGGCTTGGGTGAGGAGGCGGTCAGCTCCAACAGGCGGCGCCCCTGCGAGATACTCTCCAGATAGAGGCAGATGATCTCGGTCGTGGGATCGTCCAGGAGATAGGTCAGGTAGTCGATCTCGTCCAGATCTGTCTTGTTGCCCATACTGACGACCTTGTTTGCCCCCAGGCCCGCCTCACTCAGCAGGATCAGGTACGTAATCGAAATGCCTCCGCTCTGGGCCAGGACGGAGACCGGCCCCTGTCTGATTGCGTCTGGGTCTAGCAGGACGAAGGGCAAGCAGAGGCCGTTCTGCGTATTGAATACGCTGATGCAGTTGGGCCCCACGAATCGGATTCCCCAGCGGCGTGCTGCCGCCGTCACTTCCTTCTCCAGTAGGCTCCCCGCCTCGGAAAACTCGGCGAAACCACCGGACTCGATCACGGCCCGGCGAATGCCTTTCCGTCCGCACGCGTCGACCAGGCCGGGCACTGTCGTTGCCGGTGTGAGGATCACTGCCAGATCGATGCCGTTCGGAAGCGCGTCGACGGAGGCGAGAATGGGCGTATCGTGGACATTTCCCTCGCGCCGTCCAACGGCGTAGACATCCCCGCTGTAACCGAAGGTTGCCAGATTCCGGACGATGTTGGCAGCAAGATTGTCTTCTCTCTCTGAAACGCCAATAATCGCAATACTATCGGGATAGAATACGCTATCCAGTGGAACATTCCTTTCTTCGAGCATGGTTGGGTATCCTTGACGAGTAAGGTTGGCGAGCCTTGCCGGCCGAATCAATCGATAGCTTCTTGTCCCGGCGGGGAAGGTCTCTTCGTTGGATGACAGCGCTCCGATGGTGCACAGTTGGTTTTCCCCAGCGGCGAAGGGCCCCCAACGCTCTTGGTCATGGGCCTGACACCGGAGACGATTGTACTAGAACGTGGCCCAAACGCTAGTGTTCTGCTACAGGCGGGCGTCCAGGGCGCTCTTTGGGAGAAGGTACGTCCTGACGAATCGAAGAGAGCGTTTCAGAGGGCGGGAATTCCATGGTAGAATGTGAGTGTAGCGGTATTCGCCCCAACAAGGACTCGCAGCATTAGGGCCCAGCGGATAGGGGTGCAAGGAGGAGTCCTCACAAGGTCTGCGCGAGAAGGCCGGAAGCAGCTTCTCTCAGCGTGGGCGCTGCGCAGGAGGTACGCTTTTTTGCCCTCAGGTTGGGAACTGGCTCCGGAAAGGACGTCAGGGCGATTTCTCTCCAGGATTCGAGAACGAGTTCCCTGAAGAAAGTCCTGATGACCGCTGTCCGCGGGGGAGATCGTGCGGCCCGAGCCCGACTCCGGCTTGGGGAGCTTCCTTCCGGAGAGCCGAAGGTCGTCTCGAAAGGTAGGTGATCCATGGACGTCGTCTATCATCCCGAGCTTGTCGACGGCAGTGCTTTCGTCGCTGCAAACGCTATCATCGTAGGGAACGTGACGATTGGTGCTGGGGCAAGCATCTGGTTTGGCTGTGTCCTGCGAGGGGATAACGAGGCGATTACCATAGGCGCGCGGACCAACATCCAAGACCTGAGCGTGATCCATACTGATGAGGGGGTTCCGTGCCGCTTGGGAGCCGGGGTGACCGTGGGCCATGGCGCCATGTTGCACGGTGCAATAGTCGGCGACGGGGCGCTGATCGGCATTGGAGCGGTCGTGCTCAACGGAGCCATTGTGGGTAGCGAAGCCCTGATCGGGGCGGGAAGTCTGGTCACCGAAGGGTATGCGATTCCACCGCGACGCCTGGCGCTCGGTTCACCCGCGAAGGTCGTTCGGGAGCTGACAGACGAAGAGATCATGGATCTGCGCAAATCGGCAGCCCATTATGTCAAGCGAGCGGAGGCGTTTCGCAGAAGCGGCTGGGAATGACCGCGATGACGACGAGTGACACTCTCTCGCGGCGTGAGTCATTCCCCGGATTCAGCCGAAAGCGGAATAAAGAACTACCAGTCTGGACGAGGAAGCCGATATCATGTCGGCGAGGTGATCGAGCGCTAGGGGAGATTGGCGGAATGCTCTTCCCTCCTGTCCGGCGATTCTCTCGAATTCTGACCGCGCATCCTCAGCTTGACAGTCGCTGTTGGGCAATGTAGGATATGCAAGCCACTGAATACATGGGCAGTCGATTGGCTGAAATGGGAGAGGGGTTTTCCCTGGCTTCCAGATTGGGTGTCCCCTCGTCGGATGACGCCTGAAGAAGGGTGGCATCTGGCCGGTCACCGCACAGGCTGGCCGGGGCGGAGCGGGCAAGAGCTGACCGCTGCTCCAACGGGAAAAGGCCCTGGCAGTCCAACCTGGAGCAGGCGAAAAACCGCCGGAGTCAATCCTTGATGCTAGAGCTGACGTATGGGGCATAACCATCACGACCACGGTCCAGGGGGGATCGAGAGACGGTTCCTGCTGTCACTGGCTCTGACGGGCGTGATCTTCTTTGCCGAGCTGGTTGGTGGCTTGCTGACGCGAAGTCTTGCACTCCTCTCCGATGCAGCCCATGTGTTTCTTGATGTGTTTGCCTTGGCACTGAGCTACGTGGCGATCCGACTGGCATCGCTTCCCCCGAACGATCGTCACACATACGGCTACCACCGCCTGCGAGTGCTGGCCGCCCTGGCGAACGGGGCCACGCTCCTGCTGGTCTCGTTCGAGATATTCCGCGAGGCCATACGACGATTCCCCAATCCCGAGCCGATCCTGGCTGGCCCGATGCTAATCGTGGCCGTCATCGGCCTGGTGGTCAATCTAGTTGTTGCGTTTGTCCTGGGCGGTCACGACCACGGCGATCTGAATGTACGGAGTGCTTTCTTGCACGTGCTGGGTGATGCGTTGGCCTCGGTGGGCGTCATCGTCGCCGGGGTGGTTATCGTTCTGACTGGCTGGACGGTTGTCGATCCACTGATCAGCATGGTTATCGGCGCGATCATCCTCGTCGGTTCGGGCAACGTGCTGCGGAGCGCAGTGCACATCCTGGTTGAGGGAGTCCCGCAGGGATTGACCGCTTCCCAGGTCGCGGAGGCGATGGACGAGGTGCCGGGGGTTTCCGAGATCCACGACCTGCACGTCTGGACGGTCAGCCCAAAGTACATTGCCCTGAGCGCGCACGTCGTACTGAACGATCAGTCGCTCAGCGAAGCCCAGAGTATCCTGGAGGATCTGGAAAGAACACTGTCCGAGCAGTTTGGAATCGATCATACAACGATCCAGGTTGAGTGTCAGAGCTGCGCCGAAGGCACCATCATCTGTCCGTACGAGGTGGATCATCATGCCTGAGAGACTGGCTGCCATACCATCCAATTGAGCCCGGGAGTACATTCGCGATCGGCAGGGCATCATCAGCATCCGCTGGACGTGGGTCTGGATGGGGTGATGAACCTTCTTCAGTGGATGCCTGAACCGGATCCGCGCCAGTCTGGCATGACGGGGTCTGATGCCACCAGAAGGTGATGCCGCCTCCGAGGCGTGGCCTGCTTGGATGACTGATCTGCATCGAACGTTCACGTAGCCTTCATCAAATCTTCACATAACTCGAGTATAATGACGCACAACATCAACGGAGGCTGGCACAGAGGACGGACAGACCGGAAGTAGCGAGTGTCTACAAGCGAGGAGGTGTGACATGTTGAAGAACAAGAGGCGATTCGTTGTCATAGGCGTCGCTGGCGCACTGGTCTTACTGCTCGGGGGCGCAGGCATTGCGTATGCCCAGAGGCCGCTGCCGCCCGCGGGCGACCAGTCGTTCCTCGGCGGAGATCGTTTTCCCGGCGGCATGTTTGGCCGTGGGTATGCGGGCGCGCCGGGACGAGGCAGACGGATTGACGGCAGGCCTCTCCATGGGGTGGTTGAGGTGATTGCCGACCTCACTGACATGAGCGAGGAGGACATCATCGCCGCGCTCAGGGACGGGGAGACCGTTGCCGAAATTGCCAACGGCGCGAATGTGGAGTTGCAGGAGATCGTGGACGCCATGGTCGCTCAGGCCGAGTCCCGGTTGGGTGAGGCTGTGGACAATGGCCGGCTGACCGACGAGCAGAAGACGGAGATGCTGGAAAGATTGCGGGAGGAGCTCCCAGAGCGTCTTGAGCAGCCGTGGCAGCCCGAAGGACCGAAGGGCGGTCTCTTTGGTCAGTTCGGCGATGCCTTCTGGACCAGGTACGATGCGGTAGCCGAGGCCTTGGGGTTGGACCCGGAAGACCTGTTCACTGAGTTGCACGATGGTCAGACCTTGGCTGAGATCGCCGAGGAGCTGGGCGTGGACACGGAGGAGATTCGCCAGGCGCTCGACGAGGCCGGAGAGGCCCTCAGGGCGGAGGCCATCCAGCAGGCCGCCGAGGACGGTCGGATCACTGAGGATCAGGCGGAATGGATGCTCGAGGGACTGGCGAAGGGGTTCCTGCCGCGCGAACGCGGACTCGGGTGTGGCGAGGGGTTTCAGGCCCCGCGAGGCCGTGGCCGGGGTCTGGGCATGGGCTGGTAGCGAAGGAGAAGCCTCAGGCGCAGGCTGCCGATTGGCTAATTGAGCATAGAGAGGGGGAGTGTTGCACAAGCTCCTCCTCTCTCTTTTTTGCCTGTGGACACAAAATTCCGCTGGTTCTGGTGATCTGTCCCGGAGAATATCACGCACACACACGCCGTTTGACCCGATCACGCTGCAGGATATACTGCGAGCGAGGGTGTTGGGTTGGGCGGAAGCGCTATGGTTGCCTGGACACTGAGGAGGTCAGCATGTTTGACGATCCACAAGGTCCAATTGAGCATTTCTCGTGGGGCACCTTCGTCATCGGGGGCGAAGAGCACTCCCGGTCCACCGGCGTGGGCAAGGACATACGCGTTATTGGACGAGAGGTCAGTCCATGGCGCGAGCGGCAAGGACACAAGCTAAAGGAGTCGATGATCACCGGTGTGTACGACCGAGGTATCGCTACCCTGATCATCGGGATTGGCGTTCACAGTGCCATCGCCTGCCCTGAGCAGGTGAAGAGCGCGGTCCGCGAACACGGCATCGCAGAGGTCATTCTCCAACCCACCCCTCAGGCCTGCGCCAGTTACAACGAACTGTTCCGCGCGGGCAGGAAGGTGGCGCTCCTGGCCCACGGAACGTGCTGAACCAGGCTAGACCGGGCTCCGGCGTGGTTCGATGAGCGAACGCGTGTCACACCATTACGGGGTATCCTCGAGGAAGCGCATCAGGGCGGAGGTGTAGTCGTCGGGGAAGAAAAGGAAGGTGTGATGACCGCCTTCCGCCAGAAGCTCGACCCTGGCCATGGGGTAGTGGCTCTGCAGTCTCTCCACGCTTTGCTGGGAGAGGGCATCGTCCTGGGACGATAGGATGAGCGCCGAACCGGCCCATCGGTCGAGGATCGCAGGATCGAAGCTGATCCGCCGGCGGGTCTCCAGGCTACTGCGCAGGAACCGGACCACCGTGGCCCTGTCGACGTCGAGAATTGCTTCCTTCACATAGGCCTCGTGGAAGACAACCCACTCGCTGGAGGCGGGCACGCGGCCAGTGGTCATGCGCTTCAAGACGCTCCGGATGACGAACAGAGGCAGGAGCCGAACCAGCATCAAGATCCGCCGGCTTTGCCTCTCCGCTTCGGCACTATGCTCGAGGACGCCGCAGTGGGAGAAGACGACGTGGTCCACCCGATCGGGATAGCGCTGGAGGAGAGCTTGCGCCACTCCGCCCCCAGCCGATAGCCCGATGACCGTGGCCCCCTCAATGCCCTCAGCGTCCAGGCTCTGTGCGAGCACGTCGCATACCACCTCCAGGTCGAACAGCCCCTGGAGTGCGAAGGCATCGGGCGCGATGATCTGGTAGTCTGACTCCAGAGCCAGAACCTGGTTGAACCACATGTCGGCCTTCAGAAACGCACCGGGCAAGAAGAGCAATGTCCTCTTTCCCTCCCCACAGGCGATGTAGCGCCACGACGCATCGCCGGTGCTCAAGTGGTGGTACGGGTGCGTCGCGCGAAAGCTGAAAAGCCGCTCCCTCTGCTCTGTAGGCACGTCCTGGTAGATCTCAATGACGCTGTTCGTCCTCGCTGGGTTCCCCATGGCAGCTCCCATTCTAGATCGTCCATCGCGCTCCCCGCGTGATACCTATGCTTGAAGGTGCTGTACTGAGATGCACGAAGCAGCCACAGAGGCACACAACGGAGTTTCCATAGACCCTATTTGCTCTGCCCGGATCGCCAGATTCCGGGAGAGGGGGGGCGATTCTGCAATCCCCTCGGGAGCAATCCCGAATCTACTGGGTCTCTGGCGTGCTCCGGGTCTCCTCTGTGTCGGTCTGTGCAAGGAAGATCTCGCGCTTCGCGTCATCATCAGGGCTCACACCCTATCCATTCCTGGGCTTCCTGACGTTCATGGTGTATGTCCACAGATTGCCGAAACATTGCTCCGACACGAAACCCGCTTTCGTTAGTCGCCGACGCGTCTCCCACGAGAACGGATAGTCTGGTCGTAGAACTCCTCCGTGACGGACAGCACCCCGCCCGGGTTGAGCACGCGCCACAGCTCGGCCAAAGCCCTGCCGTGGTCCGGAATCTCGGGAAGCACGGTGACGACGAACGCCCGGTCGACGCTGGCATCACCCAGCGGCAGGTTGTGAGCACTCGCTACGTGCGCCTCGACGTTTGTCAGGCCTGCCTCGCGCACCCGGCTCTCCACCTGGGCCATCATCTGCGGCTGGATGTCGATTGCGACTAGTCGCCCAATCCGTCCTACGCGTCGGGCCGCTTCCACGGTGAACATGCCGGGTCCGGGTCCCAACTCCAGCACGCAATCACCAGGCAGGATGCCCACCCGGTCGAGGATCGATCCCAAGTAGCCCCGTCGGATCGGATTGTCGATGAGCCAGGAAAGAGAACTGGGACACGGTGTCGCGTCGCCGAATCGCTTGGCCAGTCTGGCGATCAGCTTCAGGGGGAACAACCAGAAGAGGATAATCCCAACCAGGATGGTCAGCGTGACACCGACAGCCTTCAGCACGGGCGCCATTGTGGACTCCTTCACGTCAGGCTTTGTCGTCTATGGGAGGGTGGAATGCGTGCAGACAGCCGGTATTGCGAAATGTATGCCGATTTCTCCAATTATGCATGTCCGGCGGCGCCTGTCAAGGGGTATCGGCCACAGTCCCTGTTGACTCTGGCGCCGGTCTGTCTTCACGAAGCAGGCCCAATCTGCATCCAACGTTCATCACGCGTTCACTGACCCTTCAAACATCGCCGATACAGTGGAGGTGTATTGTCAACCGGCCCACCCAGCAGGGGATGGGCCCCAACACCAAGGAGGTAGCTGTACCATGTTGAAAGGGCAGAAACTGTATGCAGTACTGGGCGGTCTGGGCGCGCTCGCGCTGATCCTGGTCGGGTTGGGTGGCGTGTCCATTGTCGCGGCTCAGGAGGTGGAGGAGGCGCCCGGGATGCGGGTCTGGGGCGAGCGACCAGGACTGTTCAGCTTTGGGCGCGGCGAAGACTGGATCATGTTCGACACAGCTGCCGACGTACTGGGCCTGACGCCTGAGGAGTTGTTCGCCGAGTTGCACGCGGGGAACACGATGGAGGAGATCGCCGAGGGTCAGGGCGTCGATCTGGAGGCGATGCAGGAGTCCCTCGGCGCTGCCCGAGAGGAATCTCAGCGGGACAGGATTACGCAGGCCGTCGAGGACGGCACGATGAGTCAGGAGGAAGCTGACTGGCTGCTTGAGGGACTTGACAAGGGGTACACAACCGGGCAACGAGGGCGTGATTTCGGAGGTGGGGACGGAAGGGGCGGGCCCGGTCGATTCCCTGGGCCGGGAGGTGAACCATTGACCAGCGAGTAAGCCCGAGCCGCTCGTGCCGCAATTGACCCCCAATCTCCAGAGCGGCATGATAATGAAGTGAATCACGCGGCGGGTCCTCTGGACCCGCCGCGTTGGCGGGGGTAGCAAGGCGTCGGCGATGCTCCCCTCTTTCGTTCAGTGTATCCGATGCGGAGAACGCCGGATCCGCTTCAGCCTTCTGCAATTGCCCTATCTGCGTGCAATCTTCATAGAGCCTTCACCAAATCTTCACACAACTCTGGTAGAGTCAAATCACTGGTAGGGTTCGGAGGGGGCGGGATTGGGTGCCTGCTCCCTCCACATGTGCCGTGCCATGAGTCTCTGGAGGGTCGGACATGTTGGCGAGACAGAGGGTGCTTGTTGTATCAGACGATCTCGAAGTCGTCATGTCGGTCAGCGCCCACCTGGAAAAGGATGGCTATCAAGTCCTCGCAGCCCGCAATGGCCCTGAGGCGCGCAAGCTGATTTACCGCAGCCGACCGGACATCCTGGTTGTGGATCGATCTTGTCTGCAGTCGGATGCGTTGAAGCCGGGCGGTCGATTGCGGAGCGACATACCGATCATTGTCCTCTCCGAACTGGGGAGCGGCTCTCTGGGAACCCCGGAAGAGGAGTCGGGAGTGATCGAAACCGTGTTGAAGCCGGTCGATCCGTGCCAGATACTGTCCCGCGTACGAGCGACGCTTCGAAGGATCGACAGATCGGCGTCCAGAGGACCTGAGGAGATGCGCTGCGCCGATATCGTGATCGATCGACGTTGCCACGAAGTGCGGGTGTGCGGTGAGGCTGTGGATCTCACACCGACGGAGTTCCGGCTGCTGGAGGTGCTGGCCGGCGATCCAGGCCGGGCCTTCACTCGGCTGGAGCTGCTGGGACAGGTCTTTGGCTGCGATTACCACGGGCTGGAACGGACCGTGGACACCCACGTGAAGAACTTGCGGAAGAAGCTTGAGCCGGACCCCGCCGACCCCACATACATCAAGACCGTCTACGGAGTCGGATACAAGTTTGTGGAGAGCTGATCGACTCTCTGGGAGAGGGCTCCCGGTGCGTGGGAAGGATATCGCTGATCGGGGTCTGAGGTCCACCTGCCTTGCCAGGGTTTTTGCGCGTATTTGTTCGATCTATCGCCGATGCGCCGGGGGAGGGTGGCGGAATCCGCGGAGCGGTACGGCTCAGAGGTTGCGGGCGGGACATGGGGGGCGACGACGCGTGAAGGAGAATAACAGACCGAGGCCTCTGCTACTGCTGCCGGGGTTGTTGTCTGCTGAGCGCTTCGGTCCGGCGTGGTCGGCAGTCTATGTCTCGCTGCGAGGATGGACTTGAGTGACCTGTACCAACCGGGGCGTGGGATTGACCATCTTCCGAGCCGGCGAGGGACGGGGTGTTTGGTTGAGGTTCGTGCGACGGCTGCAGGCGGGAGCCATTGAATCGGGTCTGCAGACCATGAGACGCGAAGAGGAGACGAAGGATGAGGAATCGTAGAGCCTGGATGATCGCGCTAGTCGCGGTGCTGCTGGCAGCTGGGGGCGGCTACGTCGCCTATACCCGATACTTCAAGGCCCAGCCCCAGGAACCTGACGACCCGACGACGGAGACCGCGACAGTCACGCAGGGCAGCATCACGCTGACAGCCAGCGGCAGCGGTGAGCTGATCCCCGCCAACGAGTTGGATCTATCGTTTCGGACCGACGGTCTTGTACAGGAGATCTTCGTTGAGAACGGAGATCGGGTGGAGCAAGGCGATTCGCTGGCTCAGCTTGAGACGGACAGCTTGGAACGCGCCCTGGTCGAGGCAGACACCGACCTGCAGATCGCCAAGCTGGAGCTCGCCGACGTCAGGGAGGGCCCTAGCGATGCCGAGATCGCAGACGCCGAGGCGAGGGTGCGGGACGCTCGGATCCAGTTGACTCTGGCGTACGATACGTACCAGGATGCCAGCGATCCCAGCCCAGGTGGCGCTGTGCAATCGGCCAAGACAATGTACGACTGGTGGGTGGGATACTATCAGTCACAGAAGGCCGCCTACGAAGCCGGCAAGATCGACAAGACCAAACATGACTACGCCATGGCCGCCATGATCGAGGCGGAGGAAAGATGGGAGAGGGCGGAGAACGACGACCAGATCGAAGCGGTTCAGGCGCTCAAGAGCTTGGAGCAAGCCCGCAACGATGTCCTTCAGGCGGAGGAGGATCTCGAGATCCTTCAGAGCCAGCCCTTGACCGATACGCTCACGGAGGCCGAGCTCAAGGTCGACGAAGCAGCATTAGCCCGCGAGGAGGCCGAGGCGAATCTGGAGGCTGCCAAGCTCTACGCGCCATTTGCCGGCACCGTGATGGACGTGACGGCAGAGGTGGGCGATCGCGTGGGCACCGCCAGTACCGTTCTAACCCTGGCCAACCTGCAGGAGCCGCTGTTGCAGTTCTGGCTGGAGGAGTCGGACATTGCGAGCGCTGCGGTGGGCAATCGGGTGAACATCACCTTTGACGCCATGCCTGACACCACTTTCACCGGTACAGTCGTGCGCGTCGACCCGGTGTTGGTGACGGTGGGCGGTACGCCTGCTGTCCAGGCGCGGGCCAGTCTGTTCCTGGAGGAGCAGAATGTCATTCTTCTCTCGGGGATGACGGGAGACGTGGAGGTGATTTCCGCCGAGGTCGAGGACGCCCTGCTCGTCCCGGTGGAGGCGCTGGAGGAACACCCGGATGGTGGCTACGTGGTCTTCGTTGTCACGGGTGACGGGCAGGTGGAGGAGCGTGAGGTTGAGATCGGCCTCATGGACGCCTTGAATGCCGAGATTCTGTCCGGTGTCGAGCTCGGCGACACGGTGATAGTCGGCTGACCGTTGAGGAGACAGGCATGTTCCGAAAGAGAGTCTTCTGGATATTTCTCATCATTGTGCTCGCCCTGGCTGGCGGGGGGTACGGCTACTATCGAACCGTTTGTCTTCCCGGTCAGGAGCCCGAGGAGGCCCTGATGACCACCCAGGTCGCACAGGGCGATCTGATCATCTCCGTAAGCGGGACGGGCCTCCTGTATCCCGCGCGCCAGAGCGAGCTTGGCTTCGAGGCAGAGAGCGGCGAGGAGGTCGCGGGCTATCTCGACGAAGTGCTTGCAGAGGTTGGGGACCGGGTGGAGGAAGGCGAGTTGTTGGCCAGCCTTGAGGACGAGGAACTGCAGTTCGCCGTCCTCAAGGCCTACATCGACCTGCGTGCCGCGGAACTCGATCTGGCAGACGTCACGGAGGCTGCCACAGAGGCCCAGCTGGCGGACGCCGAGACGGCCCTGGAGACCGCCCGGCTGGCCCTCACGGTGGCACGACTGAGGTACGAAAACGCCCAGAAGTCCTCTCACGACGCCGACGTGAGGGACACTCAGATTGCTGTGCAGTATCACGCAGAACAGACTCAGGAGCTGGAGGCGAACGGCGCCAGCACCGACGCACTTGCAGAGGCGTGGACCGCGCGGCAGAAAGCGGAAGCCGCACTCGGTGAAGCGCTCCATGAGGACGAGATGGAGGACCTGGAGACCTGGAACCAGGTGGACCGGGCCCAGAACAGCGTTTTCCAGGCCGAGGCGGACCTGGAGGAGCTCCAAAGTGGACCTGATGAGGAGACTGTGCTGCAGGCCGAGCTGAAGGTGGATCGTGCAGAACTGGCGCTGGAGGAGGCGCGCGAAGACCTCGAGGCAGCCGAGCTGCGCGCGCCGTTCGCGGGCACCGTCGTGGACGTTTCGGCGATGCCGGGTCAGCGCGTGGGGAGCGGATCCCTTATCACCCTGGCTGACCTGGAAGAGCCCTTGGTCCAGTTCTGGGTTGAGCAGTCAGACCTGAGCGGCGTCGCTGTGGGCTACCGGGTGGAGATTGAGTTCGAGGGTCTGCCCGATCGAGTCTTCTGCGGTGAGGTGCGCCGCGTCGACCCGGCTCTGGTGACGGTAGACAACTACCTGGCCGTGCAGGGCTGGGCTAGCCTTGACCTCTCGGGCCAGGAGGTGGATCTCCTCGGCGACATGAACGCTGATGTGGAAATCATCAGCGCTGAGGTCCACGACGTCGCGCTGGTGCCCGTGCAGGCGCTACGCGAGATCGCTGGCGGACAGTACGCCGTCTTCGTCGTCGGAGCCAACGGTGAGCTGGCCATGCGTTCGGTAGTGGTGGGGCTCCAGGATGCCGTTAACGCCGAGATTACCTCTGGCTTGGACGCCGGCGAGGTAGTGAGCCTGGGGCAGAGGTCAACGGCGTCGGCGACCTCCGTAGATGAGGAGATGCCGGGTCCAGGACAGATGATGCCCGGCGGCGGCTTGTTTGGCAGTGGTGGCGGACCGCCAGGCGGTGGTGGTGGAGGGGGGAGGCCATGACGCGTCTGACGGAGATCCAGAAGGCGGACCAGGTCGGGAAGCACGTCATCGAGACGAGCGACCTGACCAAGATCTACGGCAAAGGAAGTATTGCTGTCCATGCGCTGCGTGGAGTGAGCATGGTGGTGGACCGGGGAGAGTTCGTGGCCATTATGGGCCCTTCTGGTTCCGGGAAGTCGACGCTCATGAACCTGCTGGGATGTCTGGATCGGCCCACGGAGGGGAGGTATCTGCTGGAGGGCGAGGACGTCAGTCGGCTTAACAAGGATAGACTGGCCAGCATTCGCAACCGGCGGATCGGCTTTGTCTTCCAATCGTACAACCTACTCCCGCGCCTGACGGCGGCCAAGAACGTGATGATGCCGCTGATGTACAACGGGCACCAGAGCCTATCGGAAAGAGAGATGATGGGACACGCCGTTGAAGCGCTGGAGTCTGTAGGACTTGGCGACCGGATCGACCATCGGCCCAACGAGCTCTCTGGCGGCCAGCAGCAGCGGGTGGCCATCGCCAGGGCGCTGGTCAACGAGCCCTCGCTGGTCCTGGCCGACGAGCC
>Ga0207796_1000190_pt1 | contig 26957 bp, 26 predicted proteins | sample Pon1CUnioCityCA_6_FD_187274 | JGI IMG/M metagenome (GOLD analysis project Ga0207796, IMG submission 187274) | Marine sediment microbial community from Union City, CA, USA - Pond 1C Sediment 1 (SPAdes) | ecosystem: Environmental > Aquatic > Marine > Intertidal zone > Salt pond sediment ... | reverse complement strand
AGAAGCCAAAGAGAGGCCCCATGGGGCCTCTCTTGATGTCTCCACGCTCATTCAAATCGGCTTTTCCCCTCCACCTAATCCAGAGCGTGACACACACCTCATCTTGGACAACTGCGAGCAAGTTCTTTCGTCCAGGCAGGGTCTCCTGATCGAGACGCAGGCACAGATCATCCAGGACTTGGCCCGCCGTTTGGCTGAGTTGCAGCACAGCATCAAAGACATCAAGGCCCAGCTTGAGGTCGCGGTATCAGCCACGGGTCAGCAGTTGGAGACATTCAATGGGCTGGGCATCGTCCTAGCTGGTCGCTTGATCGCCGATACCGTAAGCACCGAGCGCTTCGACAATGATCCCAACCGATACGCTAGCTACAACGGCACAGCTCCGGCTATCAAAGGAAGCGGTCAACACCACCGGCACGTGGAGAACAAGCGGTGTAATCGGCGCCTGAAGAACGCATTCCATCAGATGGCTATCAATGCGGCGCGCCACGAGCCGCTATCGAAGGAGTACTACGACCACCTGGTGGAGGAGAAAGGGATGGAGCGCAACCATGCCATCAAGCGTCTTATGCGTCGCCTGTCGGACATCGTCTTTGCGATGATGCGTGACAACACGCCCTATGATCCGGACATCCATCGAAGGAAGCAACGACAGCAACAGGGGACAAAGAAAGAGGAAAGCGTGGCAGCTGCTAGACAGCAGCAAGAGCCTTCCGCTTTCCCCTCTCCCCGTGGCGTTACTATATCACACCCCAGGGAGCGTGTCAAACAACGAGAACCCAAGCTCTCGCCTGTTTGACTTAGAAGATCACAAAGGTGTCTACCTTTTACTACAGACAAACCATCCGGCGCATGATATACTGAATCGGAATACCTGCAGAGCGTCCCACATCCTCGCACATCGTCAATGGAAGGGATGGGTGGCCGCCTCAGAAGGAGGAGGATTGCCAGAAGTGAAGTTCAAAATATCTGAGGAGATACGCCATGAAGCTAGCCAGTGTTGGCGAGGCTTCAGATGTTTGCTCACCGGGGAGAATGGGATGTGCCCTGTTCACGATTGCGTCGGGGACGTGCTCTTCGTGGAAAAGACAGGACAAGACTATTGCCCCTACGACGTCACATTCGGATACTCCCACATCTGCACCTGCCCTGTGAGGCAGGAGATCTACGACCAGTATGGGGAATAGGCAGGAGCCCCAAAGACATCTGGCTAGCTCCTGCTCTCTGCACCCCCCCGAACGAATCCTCCGGGGGGGACACTATCCCTCTCGGGCAGGAAACTGGCGACCTCGATGCTGGCGACCTCCAGGCCGAAAATAGCGACTGCGGATTCTGGTCGCGGACTGACATATCAGACTTGACGAGTCAGCACGCGCTGCGGTGACAGAACGGATCGCCACTTGATACCATCTCAACGGCCCGAATGTTTGCCCACCCCTCTCATTACTGCGCGCAGATATCGGCCGCTTGAAGCGAAGCCCCAACATCGTCGCGGCGCTCCACGCTCTCCATCGCTGACCGACTGCGGTACCAGAGCCAGATTGTCTGGATCAGCCGACCGAGACTGACTGCCGCCAATGCAACAAACAGTCCGGCCATGCGGCCCCATGCGATCCCCACTGCAAGGACAACGCTGGCGACGATCAAGTAGATGGCTACCGCCTCGCTGACTGCCCTGGTGCGCCGACTATGCACGAGAAGACCCTGGTACCAACTCTGCAGGACCTCTATAGCAGGCATGATAACGGCCACCCACATGGCTCGTCGAGAGAACCTGGCCAATTCCGTGCGCAGCCCGCTGACGCGCTCAAACCAGGCCATCGACAGAGGCGTCGCCACCACCAGCAGCAACACGGCGGTCACCGCGACGGCCAAGATTATCATGAAGCGGCGCAAGTTGCGTGAAGATCGCGGCTCATCAAGCAGGGCAATAACGACTTCATTGTAGGCCACCCCCAAGCTCCGCAGCAGGAAGAGAAAACCCGTCACGATCGACCAGACTGCGAGGGAATCCAGAGCCCGGGGCATGCGGCTCAGAGCTGCGCTACTCAGCGGCTCGGCCAGAAGGCGAATCAATGACGTGAGAGCCAGAGGAGTGTAGAAATTGACGAACGAAGGTAGCGTCAGCGGTTCCTCCACGGGTGGAACTTCCATCAGCTGATTTTCGACCACGTGCTGTGCCCGTACTCCAGCGTAGATCGCCTCACTCACAACGCCAAGCGTAAGAGCCGCTGCCGCCACCACGGCGCCTGGTATCGTACCGATCAGATACCCTGCTGTCAGGACGATCATGTCAGCCCCCAGCCGGACAAAGGTCCCCAGGCCAACGGAGCGCGAATGGCCAAAGCGAATCAGGAGCCCTTGTTTGAAGCGCCGGTAGCCGATGGCCCAGGACCAGGGAAACAGGATCATCAGACCCAAGCGGGCAGGTTCGACGATCTCCGCCGGAGGTCGAATCAGCCGAACAACAACAAGGTCATACAACGGTGTGAAGGCCAGCAGTACGTGGACGCCAGTCAATACGGCTCCCATCAACATCATGAAGCGCTTTAGCTTCTGATAGGAGTCCCAGTCCTTGCTCAGAGCTGTCGACGCAGAGAGCAGCATGATGATCGGCGCCTCGATGACGAGGGCAAGGGGATAGACCACGCCGCCGAAAGCCGCCAGGTTGATCTCCGGGTCGGGCAACCGGGCCGCGACAGCGCTGAGCATAGGTCCTTCGGCAGCCATGAGAAGCCAACTCAGGGCAAGAGGCCACCAAGAAACCACGATGTACCGCAGAGACACACTTTTGGGAGGCTCTGCGTTGGAAAGCGGAAGACTGGCCATGATACGATTCAGGATACCGCCGGCAAAGGAGAGAACAAGGCGCAAAACGCCCCGTGGCGTGCACGCCACGGGGCGTTGGTCGCGACTGAATCAGGTGCTAGGCTTCGCCGCAGCGCTCCAGCAGCTCTTCCCAGCGCCGGTCGACCTCCACCTGCATCTTTTCGATCATGTGTCGGTTCTGAGGCTTGAACAGGTGGCGGAAGCGGCCCTGCCGTTCCAGCCACTTCTCCACCGGCAGCTTCTCACGCGGCTTGTAGGTCAGGTGCCACTCGCCGTCCTCAACCTCGTAGAGCGGCCAGTAGCACGTATCCACCGCCAACTGGGTCACCTCAATGGTCTCGTCCGTGGCGTGTCGCCAGCCGCGATTGCAGGAGGAGAGGACATTCATGAACGCCGGCCCGCCGCAATTCACGGCCTTACGCGTCTTCTCCATCAAGTCGCGCCACTTGCTGGGCGCGGCCTGAGCCACGTAGGGGATGTCGTGGGCCGCCATGATCTTGGTCAAGTCCTTACGGAACTGCTGCTTGCCCGGGACCACAGTACCAGCCGGCGAGGTGGTCGTGTTTGCGCCGAACGGCGTGGCGCTTGAGCGCTGGATCCCGGTGTTCATATACGCGCCGTTGTCGTAACAGACGTAAAGGAACTGGTGCCCACGCTCAACCGCACCAGAAAGGGCCTGCAAGCCAATATCATAGGTCCCACCGTCACCGCCATAGGCGATGAACTTGACGTTCTCATCTTCAATCTTGCCCTGGCGCACCATCGATCGATAGGCCGCCTCAACGCCGCTTATGGTGGAGGCCGCATTCTCGAAGGCGTTGTGGATCCAGGGCACGCGCCAGGCCGTGTAGGGATAGATGGTGGTGGCCACCTCCAGGCAGCCGGTGGCGTTAGCCAGGACAACGGGATCGTCGATCGCCGCCATCATCTGTCGAACAATGATCGAAGCACCGCATCCAGCACACAGTCGATGCCCAGGTGCGAGGCGCTCCGGCTTCTTCGCTAGCTCTTTAGGTGTCAATCTCGTCGCCATAGTAGACTCCTCACTCTCGCACGCTCAAGTAGGTCACCCTGCGCTCCACCTCACCGCTCTGGGCTGCGTCCAGCGCGTCATTGAAGACCCGCTCGATCTCTCCGGGGAGGATATCGCGACCGCCCAGTCCGTAGACGTAGTCCATCGTCGGCACGCTGACGCCGTGGGCTGTCAAGGCCGCCAGCAGCTCCAGGTACAGGGGGCCGGCATTGTCCATAGCACCAAAGGAGACCGAACGATCCATCACAGCCACCGCTTCCAGGTGGCTCAAAGCCTTTGCCAGCTCCTCGGCAGGGAAGGGACGGAAGAGCCGGATCTTAAGCATCCCCACCTTGAGCCCCTCATCCCGCATCCGATCCACGACCGTCTTGGCTGTGCCGGCTGTGGAGTTAGCAACAACTACCGCCACATCGGCATCATCCAGGCGATAGGCCTCGAACAGCCCGTAGTTGCGATCGAAGCGTTCGTTGAACTCCTTCGTCACCTCCAGGATCACCGGGGTGGCGTTCTCCATCCCTTGGATCTGCTGGCGTTTGTGCTCGTAGTAGTAGTCATAGAAGTCCAGGGGACCGTAAGTCTTCGGATTGTTCAGGTCCAGAAGGGGCCACTGAGGTTTGTATGTCCCGATGAAGTCCTGCACCTCAGAGTCGTCGTAGATCTCCACCCGCTCCAGTCCGTGGCCCGTGATGAACCCATCCTGGCATACCGCGACAGGTAGCAGCACATCGGCATGCTCGCCAATGCGGATGGCCTGGATAATGTTGTCGTAAGCCTCCTGGCCATTCTCCGACATCAGGATGATCCAACCGGCGTCCCTCATGCCCATCACATCCGAGTGGTCGGGGTGGATGTTGATCGGCCCCGAGAGCGCGCGGTTGACCAGGCTCATCACAATGGGGAGACGCGAGGACGCCGCGATATAGACAATCTCCCACATCAGCGCCAGCCCGTTAGCGGCGGTCGCGGTCATCACCCGAGCGCCAGCTGCCGATGCGCCCACGCAGGCACTCATCGCGCTGTGCTCGCTCTCCACGGTCACAAACTCGGTGTCGACCAATCCGTCGTTCACATACTCGGAGAAGGTCTGCACCGTAGCCGTCTGAGGTGTGATCGGATAGGCCGCCACGACGTCCGGGTTGATCTGACGCATCGCTGTGGCCACAGCGGCGTTGCCGTCCAGTGCCTCGAACTTACTCATCGCCTGCCTCCTCGAACTTCCCTTCCTCGACCATACGAATGCACAGACGAGGATCGTTCCTCTCCAGTTCCTCTTCGGCCTTCTTGCGCACTCTTGCATTGACGGGGCAGACCGAAGCACAGATACCGCATCCTTTGCAGTGCTTCAGGTCAAAACCCATCATCTCCTCGTTCTCAGCATCTACCAGGATGCTGGAATCGGGGCAGTTCAACCAGCACTGGAAGCAGTTGATGCACTCAGCCTCACCAAAAACCGGCCGAAAAGCCCGCCAGTCGCCAGTCTCGTACTCTACGGCGTTGCCGGCCTCCAAGATCATCCCGCCGATGGGGATCTCTTTCCAGCCCTTCAACTCTGACATAACATTAGTCTCCTTCGGATACTCGATTGATACGAAAGATTGGCCCCGCTAGAAGAAGGTCCCGAAGGCAGGCTCGGGCCACACAACCTCCCCCTCGGACGGGGGCTACGAGCACTTCTTCCAGGGAGTCCAAGATTGCGCATTGTCCATGCAACTGAGGCCTGTCACTCTTTATCCCTCTTCGAAAACGCTGCGCTGTCCTCGCGCCGCGCTGGTTGGCCGGATCCCGACCGCTATTCCAGGCACTCAGACGACCCCGATGGGCCCTCGAGAGCGCGTCCGGGGCTATCCCTGTTCTGCTTCCTCGGCTGCCCGACGCAGGGCGCGAACATTGGCGTCAACGGCCCTCTTCGACAGCTTTGGGCTAAACCACTCCCGGATCTCGTGCTCCAGATCGTCCAAACCTACCAATCCGGTCGCCTTGGCGAAAAGTCCCAGCATGGGCGTATTGGTAATCTCCCGGCCCATCTCCTCAATGGCGATGTGGCTTGCGTCGACCGTGAAGACCCTCGCCTTTTCGAGGCCCAGCTTCTCGCGCACTTCCGACGGGCTCATCCCTGTGTTGACCAGCAGGACGCCGTCATCCTTGAGACCAGCGGTCACCGGCACCGCCCCCAACAAGGTGGGATCGAGCACCAGAACCACGTCGGGTTCTTCGACCTGTGAGTGGATGGTAATCGGCTCGGGACTGAGCCGGGTGAAAGCGCGGATGGGCGCCCCCATGCGTTCCGGCCCGTAGTCGGGGAAAGCCTGGAAGTACTGACCGCTGTCCAGCGCGGCTTCAGCCAGCAGCTCACCGGCCGTCACCACGCCCTGCCCTCCTCGACCGTGCCACCGAATCTCGGTCAATTGTGCCATAGTGTCGTCTCCTTACTCAAAAGATAACCGTGCCAAACACATCACCCGTGCTCTCTCCGCTCAAGCCCGACGCGCGCACAGCGGTCAGACCAGGATTGGTTCGAACTCAGGGCGAATAGCGATCCATCTTTCTATTAGAACCAAACAGAAACACGAAAGCCGTCGGCTTCGACCTCTTATTTTGCCACGAATCGGCGCTTTCCGCCAGCGCATGGGTATTCGCACGCGAGTTGCCGCCCCCTACGCCAGCTCTGCAGACTGTCTCAATGTCTGCCATACCGTCCCCGGACGCGCCCCCCGAGCGTCACAAGCCGACCTAGTCAGTGCCAAGAGAGCACGGGGATCACACGCCGCTTAGGCCTTCCTCTCCTCAAGGGGCTCTGGAAGGGGCGCAGCATCCCCTTCCTGGATCACCTGCAGCATCTGTCCGTGGATACGGCCATTTGAGGCCACGATGCGGCGACCAGAGACACACTGGGGCCCACTCTGGAAGTCGGTCGCCTTCCCACCAGCCTCTCGGACGATGAGAATGCCGGCAGCCACGTCCCAGGGATGCAGACGGATCTCCCAGAATCCGTCAAATCGTCCACAGGCCACGTACGCGAGATCAAGCACAGCCGCTCCGGCCCGGCGCACTCCCTGGCTACGGCGGAGAAAATGATCCAGACGTTGTACGTTGTTGTCGCGCGCCGTACGCCGATCGTAGGGGAATCCCGTCGCCAGGAACGCATCTGCAAGCTCCTGGACGTCAGTGACGCGGATCAACCTCCCGTTAAGAGCAGCCCCATTCCCTCGTGTGGCCGTAAACATCTCATCTCGCAGTGGATCATATATCACGCCCACGACAGGCTGCTGCTCCTCGAGCAGCGCCAGAGAGATACCGACCTGTGGAAACCCGTGGGCGAAGTTGTTGGTACCATCCAGAGGGTCAACCAACCAAATGGGCGCACCAGGCTCGCGCCATGCATCGCCACCCCCCTCCTCCGCCAGGATCCGATGGCCCGGAAAAGCATCCTCCAAACGATCGCGAATGAACGCCTCGGAAGCATGGTCCGTGTTCGTGACCGGATTGACCGAGCCCTTGAAGCCAATCTCAGTGAGAGATGTCAGGGGAAAACCACGGGCAACGATGGCCCCAGCCTCGTGCGCAATGGCTCTTGCCCTCTCAAGAATTGCAGGATAGTGCATAGGGAGGTTCTTCTACCCCTCTCTCACCACATATGCCGCCGGTCGCCTGTCCTTATACACCGGCAGATAGCGACGCGCTTTCTCGATCTCGTGCAGGTCGGTTCGCGCTATCAGGAGCCGCTCCTGGGCATCGCCCTCTACGACGGTGTTCCCCCAGGGATCCACGACAATGGAGCGACCCGGGAAAGAGACATCCCCGTCGTCTCCGACCCTGTTGCAGGCCGCGACGATCAGTTCGTTCTCAGCCGCTCGGGCCCGCGCCAGCAACAGCCACGCCTCGAGCCGCTTCACCGGCCACTGCGCTGGAATGACAAAGAGCTTCGCCCCCGCCAGTGCCATGACGCGGAAGAGCTCAGGGAAGCGAAGATCGTAGCATATGCCCAGGCCGGTCGGTCCCCACGGCGTATGACAGAGCGTAGCGTGGATCCCCGGCACCAGGTGATGATGCTCCTGCATCAAGCGGAAAAGGTGCATCTTCCGATAGGAGCCCAGGAGCTTGCCGTCGGGACCGTAAAGGACAGCAGTGTTGGAGACGCCGTCCGCGTGACGCTCCAGCAGCGAACCACTCAGATGCAGGCTGTATTCACGGGCCAGGGAGGCCATCTCCGCGAAGCCCCCCTCTCCAAGGGGTGTGGCCCACGTCTCGGCACGCTCAAGATCATAACCGTGCAGCCACAGCTCCGGGAGCAGAAGCAGGTCAGCCTCAACGTCGCGAGCCTGACCGGCAAAGACACGCGCCCGCGCCAGGTTGGCCTCGGGCTGGCCCCGGGGAACGTCCATCTGAGCTAGTGCGATGGTGAGCATCTCGGGATGCAAATGCTGACTCCTTTCCGTCTGCACGTGGTTCGGGCAGACTCCGCTGGCCGAACAGTGCAAGGCTAGCCGGCCCGGCCGGTGATGTAATCCTCCGTCAGTTTTTCGCTCGGATTGGTGAAGATCACTTCGGTATCGTCGAACTCGACGAGCTCGCCCAACCAGAAGAGCCCCGTTCTATCCGAGACACGCGCCGCCTGTTGCATGTTGTGAGTCACGATCACTATGCAGTAGTTCCTCTTCAGTTCCCGAATGAGCGCCTCGATCTGCAACGTGGCGATGGGATCCAGCGCTGAGCAGGGCTCATCCATCAGGATGACCTCTGGTCTCACCGCCGTCGCCCGGGCGATGCATAGGCGCTGCTGCTCGCCGAGGGAGAGCCCAAGTGCATCTTGATGCAGATCATCCTGGACTTCCTCCCACAGTGCGGCCCCTCGCAGGCTCTCCTCCACAACCTCATCCAGATTGCGATCCCTGCAAAGGCCCAGAATCCGGGGGCCGAAGGCCACGTTGTCAAATACCGACTTGGGAAACGGGTTGGGGCGCTGAAACACCATCCCCACACGCCGCCGCAGACCAACGACGTCCGTGCCCGGGGCATAAACGTCGCTCCCATCCAACAGAATCTCCCCCTCAAGGTGCGTGTTGGGGATGGTCTCGTTCATCCGGTCCAAGCAGCGCAAGAACGTGGACTTTCCGCACCCCGAGGGCCCAATCAAGGCCGTGATCTCTCGGTCCTTGATCGCGATGGAGATGTCCTTCAGGGCCCGCTTGTTTCCGTAGTAGAAATCGAGATGTTCTACTATGAATTTGTCCATACACCCATCTATCCGAAACGACCGGTGATATAGTCCTCAGTCCGCTTTTCCCGGGGGTTGATGAATATCTGTTCACCAGGCCGGTATTCGATCAACTCGCCCATTAAGAAGAAAGCTGCGCAGTCGGCAATGCGAGCAGCCTGTTGGATGCTATGCGGGACGATGACAACTGTGTAGTCCTCCTTCAACTCGCGCAGTGTCGCTTCCACTTTGTCCGTCGAGATCGGATCGAGTCCCGATGTCGGTTCATCCAAGAGCAACACATCAGGTTCAAGCGCCAGACTGCGGGCGATGCACAGCCGCTGCTGTTGTCCCCCGGAGAGAGCACTGGCCGGTTCGTCAAGGCGATCCTTCACCTCAGTCCAAAGGGCAGCTTGCTTCAGGCTGCGGATCACAATCGCGTCCTGATCAGCGCGGTCACGAACGCCCGTCAACTCCGGTCCGTAAAGCACGTTCTCGCGAACCGTGCCGGGAAGAGGCAGCGGCAGGGCAAATACCATTCCGACTCGCCGCCTCAACGCAGGCGGATCCACATCAGGGGCATACAGATCCTGCCCATCCAGCCAGATTCGCCCCGACATTCGCGTCCCATCAACCATGTCGTTCAAGCGGTTGATCAGGCGAAGTAGCGTCGTCTTCCCTCCGCCCGCGGGCCCAAAGATGACGGTGACGGCATTCGCCGGCACGTCGATGGAAACGTCCTTCAATGCCTGCTTGTCACCGTAGCAGTAGCTTACGTTCTCGATCCGGATCTTGGGGGAGGCGTCCTGGCACATACCTGTTAGATCACCCAGTGACTACGGCTTGGCAGACATGACAAAGGATACACCGGGCGGCCACACACACCAGGGTCATCTCCCGGAGCCAACCATGACTCCGCGTTTACCACTCGCGCCGCCTCCTGTAGTAGCTACGAATGATGGTCGCCACAAGGTTGAGTGACAAGACCAGCGCAAGCAACACCAATGCCGTGCCGTACTGATTCTCTTCGGGCATGCCCGGAACCTGTGTGCTAATGACATAGAGATGATAGGGTAGGGCCATTGTCTGATCGAACGGGGATTGAGGCAGCCGCGGCAAGAAGAAAGCGGCTACAGTGAATAGGATTGGCGCCGTCTCCCCGGCAGCACGGAGCAGGCCAAGGATGACGCCGGTGATGATTCCAGGCATCGCCTGAGGAAGCACGATGCGGCGGATGCCCTGCCAGCGCGTGCCGCCCAGGCTGGCGCTAACCGTTCGGAACTCATTGGGCACCGCCCGGAGCGCCTCCTCAGCCGTGCTGATAATGATGGGTAAGGTCATTATGGCCAGAGTGAGTGAACCGGCCGCGATGGACGTGCCGAACTGTAGAAAGAGCACAAACAGCCCGAGACCAAACAGACCATATACGACGGAAGGGACGCCTGCTAGATTGATGATGGCCAACCGAATGGCACGGGTGAGGAGCGTGTCTCGGGCGTACTCGGAAAGATAGATGGCGCCTCCCACACCGATGGGGATAGCCGCAAGCGCCGTACCCAGCGTGAGCCACAGTGTGCCAACGATGGCGGGGAAAATACCTCCGGCTCTCATGCCGTCCCTGGGCATAGAGGTGAGAAACCCCCAGTCTATGGCTTCAAACCCCCTGATGGCGATGGCCCCGATGACCAACAGAATGGGAGCGACCACAATCACAGTCACAAGACCGAGAAGGGCAAAGCCAAAGCGTTGCACGCGGTAGCGATCCACTATCGCAGCCCTCCACGCCGCTGCTTCTGAAAGATTGCTACAGCGGCAGTAAGATTGACGACGAAGGTCAGCATGAACAGTATCAACCCTATGCCGAACAGGACGTGATAGTGAACGCTGCCCTGTGCCACCTCCCCCATCTCCGCAGCAACTGTCGCCGTCATCGTGCGTGCCGGTCGGAAGAGGGAATCCATGGTCAAGGGCATACGAGCCGCATTTCCTGTGACGAGCATCACAGCCATGGTCTCTCCAATCGCGCGTCCCAATCCCAGCATCACGGCGGTGACGACGCCCGATCGAGCCGCCGGCACCACGACCCGCCAGATCGTCTGCCATTCGGTTGCGCCCATGGCTCGCGCGCCGTCGCGATAGGACTTGGGCACGGCGTCCAAGGCATCCTCGGCCACACTGATGATGGTGGGGAGCGACATGTAGGCAAGGAGAATCGCGCCAGTGAAGGCGGTCAAACCCGTGGGGGTACCCAGAGACTCCCTGATCAATGGGGCCACGATCGTCATCCCAAAGAAACCCAAGACCACAGAGGGAATACCTGCCAAGACCTCAATCATCGGCTTGAGGATCTCTCGCGCCCAGTCTGGCGCCACCTCACGCACGAAGACGGCCGTCGCCACCCCCAGCGGCAGCGCTATGGCTATCGCCGTCACCGTTATCAGCAGCGAGCCCAGGATGAGCGGAAGTGTGCCGAACAGACCAAAAGTGGGGTACCAGCGGGCGCCGAGGAGATTGGCTAGCCGAACCTTAAAGAAAGCCGGGATACCCTCTCGCAACAGAAATACGAAAATGAGCGTGACAAAGCCTATGGCTGAGAAACCGAGAACGCGGATGATGGCCTCAATGAGCGACTCGCCCCATCGGGCCTGGCCATCAGTCAGGACATCGTCATCAGTCAAGACCGACCTCCCACCCGAAAGCTCGAATGGCAAGGAAGGAGATGCAAACCTTCCCAGGTGACAGTAACTTCACTCAAGCGGTACGAAACCGATTTCAGGCACCAGCTGCTGGCCCTTCCCTCGGACCCAATCCAGATAAGCTGCTATGTGCCCGCTGGGCTCGCCAGCTGTGTACATGAACAGCGGGCGCGCAATAGGATAGGAGCCATCATTGACCGTCTCCACCGAGGGAAGCACATAGGGTCCCGTGGCGTCTCGGGCCACTGCAATCACCTTCTCCTCACTAGTCACGTATCCCAGGCCATCGTACCCGATGGCATTCGGGTTCTGCCTCACCTCAGACGTAATGCCTTCTGAGGAGGGCATAAGAAGCGTCCCCGGAGAGAAGAGCAAATCACTATCCTCATCCCCCCTGCGCACGACATTCTCGAGGAAGTAGACATACGTCCCGGAGTTCGACTCTCGAGAGAGAAGAACGATCGGCCGATCTTCGCCCCCAACCGCTCTCCAGTTGGTGATCTTCCCTGTGTAGACATCGGAGATCTGCTCAAACGTCAGCCTGTTCAAAGGATTGGACGGATGGACAACGACGGCAATCGCATCTCTGGCGACCACAAACTCGACAGGCGAGGCGCCATGCGCCTCGGCGGCCTCTATCTCCTCAGGTTTCATCTCCCGGGAGGCATTGGCGATGTCGACCGTACCGTTGATCAGGGCTGCGATGCCGGTTCCCGACCCGCCGCCGGTCACAGATAGACGCACTTCCGGATGTACGTGCATGTACCTCTCCGCCCACGCCAGTGCGAGATTCACCAACGTGTCTGATCCTTTGTTCTCGATGGTCTTCGCTTCCGAAGGACCGGGGATGCCCTCCTCTTTCTCGGGTCCACAACCGGCGCAAATGCTGATCAAGAGGAGCATGAACAAGCCGGCTGCCACAAGACGCCGGCGTGGGAACCCACTATCTGTGCTGCGCCCCTCGTTAATGGACAGGCATGCCATAGATCAGAGACTGAGGAAGACACCGCGTCCCCAGAGTGTCTGATTTGTATCACACGACGACGTGCATGTCAAGTCAAATGCCGCCGGAGAAGCAAAACCCGGGCTCGCCTACGATATCCGCCGGCCACGCGAGGACAGAAGAGAGTTCGTGATCCAGCCCCTTCGCAAACGGACCGTCGAGGTGTAAACCAACAGAGACGGCTCAGTTCTCACCGGGACTATCAGTGGGGCAGTCACTGAGAACGTGTGCCTATTCGTTTCGTGAGGAAGAACGATCAGCGGATTACGGGAAATCTCACTGCCGGGGGTAGGGCTCTGAGACAAAGGACTGAGTGCTCTAGTTCTTTCCCTGGATCCTCAACTGATGCTTTCGACCCCCGTCTCCTCCATGTCCATCTCCACCATCTCCCCAGTCACAGTGAAGATCACACGCTCACAGATATTGGTGACGCGATCTGCAGCGCGCTCCAGGTTATGGGCAGCCCACAAGAGGTAATTGGCCTGATCGATCCTTGTGGCGTCCTCCATGATCAATTCGAGGAGCTCTCGATAAACCCGGTTGTAGAGTGCATCCACTTCATCGTCCCGCTCCGGCACTGCCCGGGCCATCACCTTGTCGCGCCGGGCAAACGCCTCCAAGGAATCATGCAGCATATCACTCGCCGTCCTCGCCATTGCCGGAAGATGGACCACGGGCTTAATGAGCGGCTGACCGCCGATCATCAGGTTGATCCGGGCGATGCCCTTTGCATAGTCCCCAATCCGCTCCAGCTCCGAGGTGATGTCCAAAACAGCTGCGATGGTACGCAGGTCCCGAGCCATTGGCTGCTGCGTGGCTATCAAAGCCAGGGCATCAGCCTCCAGTTCAAAGCGTTTCTCATTGATGAAGCGATCCTGTGCAATGATGTCCCGGGCACCCTCCGCATCTCTTTCCTTCAGAGTCTTCACCGAGTCTATCATGGCGTTCTCAACACGGCTGCCCAAGGCCAACACAGCATCTTGCAGGCGCTGCAACTCTTGATCAAAAGTCTCACGAGGTGCCACTGCTCTCTTCTCCCTTCGCTCCCGTATCGCCCCTCATTTCCAGATACTCCAAAGCCCTGCGGCTCAATCCGTCGCGAACCCGGCGGAAGACCTCTAGTCTCTCTTCCTCACTACCCGATGCATCCGCCGGATCGGGGAAACTCATGTGGCTCACTCGTCCTGGTCCGAGCCAAAGCGGACAGTTCTCCGCAGCATCGTCGCAGACTGTGATCACTGCGTCAAATTCGGCGTCACGGAATTCCTCTACCGACTTCGAACGCTGATCCGAGACATCAATGCCCAGCTCCTTCATCACCTTGATCGCCAGCGAATGGACGTGCCCCGACGGTTTCGTGCCAGCTGAGAAAGCCTCCCACTGATCACCAAGGCTATGGTTGACCAAGCCCTCTGCCATCTGACTGCGGCAAGAGTTACCCGTGCAAAGGAATAGAACGCTCTTCTTTGCCATCATGAGGCGGCTCCATCCGCTCGACTCTCCAACCAGTCCAGGATGCGTCGCTCTATCTGGTCACGTGCTCTGCGGAACGCAGCCAGCTTCTCGTCTTCGGTGCCCTTGACCGCAACTGGATCCTCAATGGGCCAATAATGGCGCTCACCAAGGCCAGGGAATGTGGGACATTCCTCTTCGGCCCTCTCGCAGACGGTAATGAGAATGCCAAAGTAGACTTTGTTGAAGAACTCGTCGACTCCCTTGCTCCGCTGGCCTTGCAGATCCAGTCCAACCTCTGCCATCACGTCGTAGACGTACGGGTGAATAGGCGCTGGTTTGAACCCGGCGCTATAGACTTGAAACTCGTCGCCAGCATACTTCCGCAGGAATGCTTCTGCCATCTGGCTACGCGCCCGATTCTCGATACACAGGAACAGAACCCTTGGCTTCCTCTTCATACCGTTCTGCCTCCTATCCGAACCGACCCGTGATATAGCGCTCGGTGATCTCCTCCTGCGGATTGGTGAAGATCTGATCCGTGCGCCCGTGCTCGACCAAATAACCGGCCCGGTCCTCGGCCATCATAAAGAAAGCAGTGTAGTCCGATGCACGGGCTGCCTGCTGCATGTTATGTGTGACGATGATGATTGTGTATTCCTTCTTGAGCTGTTGGATCAGCTCCTCGATCTTCAGCGTGGCGACGGGATCAAGCGCCGAAGCCGGCTCGTCCATCAAGATGACGTCCGGTTCGACCGCCAGTGCTCTGGCAATACAGAGCCGCTGCTGCTGGCCCCCGGAGAGAGCCAACGCCGACTTGTTCAACTCATCCTTGACCTCGTCCCACACGACAGCACCGCGCAGGCTTCGCTCCACAATCTCGGCCAGCTCGGCCCGGTCGCGCACCCCTTGACTACGAGGCCCGTAGGCCACGTTATCGAAGATGGATTTCGGGAAGGGATTTGGCCTCTGAAACACCATTCCTACACAGTATCGCAATTCTACTGGATCCATCCTGAAAACACTATTATTGTCGATGGTGACCTCGCCGTCAACCCTGACACCCGAGATCAGATCGTTCATCCGATTGAACGTGCGCAAGAATGTACTCTTACCACAGCCTGATGGGCCGATGATGGCTGTAATCGCGTTGCGTGGGATCTGGATATCCACATTCCGCAGGGCCTGGAAATCACCGTAATAGAGACTGTACTGCTTTGTCTCTAGTTTTACGTCCTCAAACTTCATTTATCTCCCCTTCAGTTTCGACGCCAAACGTCGTGAAACCACGTTCATCAGGAGGTTGATCAGAATGATGGTTAGAATCAGTACGGCTCCGGTCCCCATTGCCTTGTCGAAGGCTCGGGTCTCCATCGCCAGATAGTAGACGTGAAGCGCCATCGACCGACCCGGAGACGTCAAGTCAAACACGGAGTCTGGAGCACGGACAGTGCCCCCGAACGTGACAAAGAAAACCGCCGTCTCGCTGATGACGCGTCCCACGCTGAGCACAATTCCGGTGATGATCCCAGGTGCTGCGGCGGGCAAGACCACCTTCCACGCTGTCTGCCACTTCGTCGCCCCCAGAGCCAGACTGGCCTCCCGGTAGGAACGGGGAACCGCCTTGATCGCCTCCTCGCTGGCCCGGATGATGACGGGCAGTACCAGGCAGGCCCCGGTCACTGCGGCCGAGCGGAGGGAGAAGCTCCATCCCAACGCAGTGGCGGAGACGAACAGGGCATACCCGAATAGGCCAAAGATGATGGACGGGACGCCGGCCAGGATCTCCACGCCGAACCGAACGACGCTGACAAGCACAGGGATCAGACCCGTTCGACCTTCCATTTCCTCCGCGTATTCCACGAGGTAGATCGCTGCCATCACGCCCAGTGGCCCAGCGATGACGATGGTCCAGAAGACAAGATAGACCGTCGACACGATCGTGGTCGACATGCCTCCCACGTCGGAGGCCGAGAGGCCTCCGGCAGGTGGCGTAGTCAGGAACTCCCAGTTCAGTACCTTCGCCCCCTGTACTACGACATAGCCAACCACGGACAACAGAATGGCCACAGCGGCAATCCCGGACAGCCACAATAACCCGAATGCTGCCTTCTGCACGAGCTGGCGCCGCGCCAGGCCCACCTTCCGTCGAGGTCTTGCGTCTTCTCTCGATGGTGCCAGTCGTACGAGGGTGGCAAAGGTAGCGTCCTCACGCGTCATCGTCTTCGGTCCAGCTGCTCCATCGCTCATTTCCTGCCTCCTCGCTGTATCAGTAGCCGCGCGGATCCATTGACCACCATGATGAGCACGAAAAGCACGACTCCTGTCGCAAAAAGAGCATCTTCATGGAATCCGGTGGCGTACTTGATCTCAACAGCGATATTGCCGGTGAGTGTTCGCGCCTGGCTCAGGAAGAGTGTCAGAGGATTGCTATCGAGCGGACCTGGCATACGGATCGAGTTACCGATGACCATAATCATCGCCATGGTCTCTCCCAAAGCCCGTCCCACGCCCAGAATGATGGCTGCGATGATTCCGGATCGGGCAGCGGGCAGCGTGACGCGCACGATGGTCTGCCAGCGGGTCGCGCCCAAGGCAAGGGAACCCTCCTTGTAGTCACGGGGCACGGCCCGAATAGCATCCTCAGCGATGTTCGTGATCGTCGGCAAGACCATCACCGCCAGTACGATTGAGGCCGAAAGCAAGTTAAAGCCAGAGTTGCCCGGGACAGAGAACGTATTTCGGACCGCAGGAACTAACACCACCATCCCGAAGAGCCCGTAGACCACAGAGGGGATGCCGGCCAGTAGTTCCACGGCTGGCCGCACCACCTCTCGCACGACCGGCGGGGCCACCTCAGCGAGGAAGATCGCCCCCCCCATAGCCAGCGGAACGCCCAGCAGGACCGAGCCAAGGGTCACAAGTATCGACCCCGCGACCATCGACAGGATGCCCAGCTGATCCTGTTGCGGGCGCCACACTGTCCCGGTCAGTATGGGCACTAATCCGATCTCACGAAACGCAGGAAGCGCCTCACGCAACGTGAAAAGCAGGATCAGGAAGACAATGAATACCGATGCCAGCGCGCTGAGGAACAGAACGTACCGGACACCTGCATCAACCATCTTTCTCATGGATTATGATTATCCTTTCTCACGGCCACTTGGCCTGCGGCGGCTCACGGAACTCGGCAGGGCTACGCCCTCACCCAAGAACAGACGTAAGCAAGTCGGTCCAGGTTCTTGCCGCAGCTGTCCTGGATTCACAACCCAACGACAACATGCTCAAGTGCCTGCAACTCCGCCACTTCTTTCCGCAGGTTTGCCACCAAGTCATAGATGTGTCCCTCCGCCTCCTCAGTACCCATACCCTGAAGGCGGACGACCTCGGTCATGACGCTCTCCATCTCATTCGACAGACTGACCAACTGCGCTTCAAGGCGATCGAGCTGGGTGGAGACCATTGCCAGTTTTTCTGCTCGACGGCGAAGCGCCCGACGTGATTCCTCGTACTCCTGGCGCGTCAGCGTATCGTCGCTAGCCTCGATGATGGCATCCAGCTCATTCAACTCTTCCTGTAGATCACTCTCCGACTGCGTGACGAGACGGTAATTCTCCAGCGTCGTCATCCGTCGACAGAGAGCATAGGCCTCATCGATCACATGCTTGATCTCATCCTGGATGGGCCGAAGCGCCCGCTGTACCGTTGGAGGAGCCGACGCCAGGCTGTTGAAGATGCTGACTTGCAGGCGCTCCAGCCGATCGAAGCGCTTCTGAAATCTCTGCGCCAGAGGCTTTCGGCGCTGCATCTCGTGACTGATCCGAAGCGATGGGTCGCGGGCGACGTTCGCCACCATGATAAGCCAGCATAGCAGTCCAAGTGGGAACAGCCACCAGGCCGAGATCAGACCAGCGCATATGGATGTGGCCAGAACCAGCAGGTTCAGGGGGTGTATTAGGCCGATCAACAGGGGCGAACGGGTGGTCATGCGTTATCCTCGGTATTGCAACTGAGCCTCATCTTCGTCAGGCCAGGTGTGTATCTGGTCACAATGACAACAGCCGAATTTAGAAGAAAGCTGCAATTTCGGCATAGATCTCCGTGATGGTCTCTGGGTCGCTGTCGTACTGCTTACCGCCTGTTATCTCCGCGATTTCCTGAAGTATCTCCCGGTCGGCCGCCCGACCAAAGGCGATCGTGAAGATCTTTGTCGCGTCGCCGCTCTCACTCTGCGCTCCGATCCGGTTGGTCAGTTCGGTCAGAGTTATCGTCGAGGCCGTGTCCTTGCCGTCAGTGAGGACTACGATGGCCCGGATGTGGTCCGGGTCTCCCTTACGCTCCAGCTCGCGATAGGCCAGCTCGACCGCGGAATAGAGCATCGTGTCTCCCCCCTCAATGACCCCGGATACGCGGTTGCGCACGTCGTGGCGCTTCTCACCGAGTGGCGATAGGTCCGTCAATGTGATCATCCTATCACTGAAGAGAATCACCTCCAAGCGATCGCGGTCGTCCAACAAGTCGATGAAATCGACCAGACTCGCTCGCGCAGAAGATATCTTCGTCCCCTCCATGCTGCCGGAGGTGTCCATCACAACGACGGCGTCCACCGGCTTCTTCACCTCCGAGCGCCACAGCGCTTGAATACCTACAATTACCTCGGCCGAGGGGATCTCAAGGATGGTCTGTGGCTCGGTCGGGTCAACTCCGTGCTGCAGGTCGAGCGGGGAGCCCAGAGAAATCCCGGGGTCTGCAGGCCGGAAGCCGTACTGGACGGATCTGCGCTGCTGCTCCTCGGCCAGCAGGTAGTCCTCGAAGACCTCAGCAGCCTCGCGCTGCTCTTCGGTCACCCACGGGGCATTGAGGATGATATAGGGATGGTTGCTCCAGACGGTGCCCTCCTCTGGATAGATCGCTACCACCGAAGGTTGATCACTCTCCCCCCTGAGCCGACTAGCCTCCTGGGCTGCGATTAGATTCTCGTACATGACAGCAGCACTCAGGTAGGACGGCCCCCGCTCGAACATGCGAGTGGCAAAGAAACCGGTGCTCTCTCCGTAGTGGATCACGCTGCTCTCTACGTCAGCCATGAAAGCCTTCAAGTCCGGGGCCTGCAGGTCCGAGAGCGCTAGATCTCGCTGCTTTCCGGCCGCTGCATAGGCCTCGGCGATGACCGAAATGAGGCCACTGTTGCTGAAGTTGGGATGCGTATGTCCAAACTTGAAAGAACCCCATTCCGGATAGCCATGGGCGGCCCAGCCCTCGTCGGAGGTAGCCAGGGCCGCGATGTCGGCCCACCCCAGGCTCTCCTCAGGCCACCCCAACGCCTCAGCCATCGGGCGCCACATGGCGATGACGACCGGGCTGAGCACCAGATCGTTCGGCGTATCAGTGACCAGATCCTCGCCATATTTCTGGCGCCAGTTCGTGTTCGTCACGGGGACGTAGGCCGAGGAAGCGGGGCTCCAAATCGTGGGTTGGAGCGTGTTTTCCACGATGCCATCGCCTGAAGAGATGGAGCCCATCGGAGTGGCCTCGACGATGATAGTGGCCCCCCCGTCGGTCTTGTGCCCGGCGGCGTTGAACTCCTCAATGAGGGGGACCAGCCACGCCTCCTTTTCGGAGCCATAGATCATGCTGACGGTAGCGGACCTGCGGCCGGGCAGCGGCATCGCCCCGCCGCAGGCAGCCAGGAGGGCAGAGAAACCCATCAGGACAAGCCATGCATGTCTCAGATGCCTTTTCATTTCATCGTCTCGCTAGATAGAAAGAACCCATCTCGGCTCTATGTCCCTCTGTTCCCCGCGCACGGGGGACGCCCCAGCAGGCACTCGTGCGCTCACTGCGCTTTCTTGCCTGCGGGTTCGATGGCGGGCAAGGAAACGACCGCCATCGCCTACCTCATAGAGGGCTGCACATTGCGCGCCCAGAACTCCAGCATCGCATTCAGGACATTGCCGGGTGGGACCTCAACCTCATCCGGCAGATCCAGCCGGACACCATTCGCCTCATACCTTCCGAAAGGACTGCCCCACCCCTCCAGTGGAATGTCCTCATCCACAGGTCGGAAGCCGTAACGTAGGGCCAATTCCTGCACCTTGCGGCTGGTGAGGAAATCGAGGAAGACTCGGGCGGCCTCCGCCTCCTCCGCCGTGACCCAGTCGGCATCCAGGACACAGAACGGATGATCACTCACGGAGGTGACAGGCGGATAGACGACCGCCAGGCCACCATAGCTCGCCCCGTAGCGCGCTACGGCGTTCTCAATATGCTCGATGGCCGTAGATTCGTAGACAGCGACAACGTCATACCGGCTGGGCCCGTAAGCAACGATCTCTTCCATGAATGTGCCTGTGCTATCGCCAAACTTCGTGACGTTCCGACCAAACTCTCGATACCAGTCCTGGAAGTTGTCGTCAAGGATGTCCTCATTCGCAAGGCCTTCCGTCTTCCCAACGTAGTTGTACGTCATCAACAAGTACGTTTGGAAGCCGCTGTTGGACTTGAGGGGGTTGGTCTGACCGAACTTGATGAAACCCCATTCAGGATGCCCGTAGGCCTCCCAGTTCTCCTGCGTGACCGCCTCGTGGAGACGCAGCCACAACTCACCGTTGGGATTACGCCCCCATAGGACGTCAGCGCGATTCTTCCAGCCCACCAACACCACCGGAGTCTTCAAGACAGGTCGGCAGGTCGCCGTCTCTGTGCGATCGACCACAGGCCGGCTGAACTTGTCCGTTCGGGCTGCCGAGAGGTCCTGCAACAGCGAAATCTGGAGCATGCTGGCCGGGCTGATGAGATCCGGCCTGGCGTCTCCTTCCAACACCGACAGGTACATCTTGCGGGACCCCGATTTGCTGAGCTCGAGCTGAATGGGTCGGCCACTCACGCGAGGACCGGCATCATGGAATAGGTCCACCGCCTCTGTGATCCAGGCTGCCTTCTCCGTCGAGTAGAGCACGTCGACCACAATAGGTGTGGGCGGCGGAATGATCAGATCTCGAAGCGGCGCATACGCCAGGCCTCGAAACGAGGGAAACAGGAGGGCCGCCACAAACACGCCAAGAGTGATGATCCCATACACAGAGAAGAGGGCCCAGTTCAGACGAGGGGTGAAAGACATCATCACATCGATCGAGCGGCGATCTGACCGAGCATCTGCAGCGCCGCGGGCGCATTCAGCAGCGCCTTCACGGGCCCGGTCAGCCAGGGAAATGCGTCTGCCAGCTCTCGGCGGGCCGTCTTGACGTCATCGATTGAGGACGTGGACGACGTAAGCTCTGTGAACAGACGGTCAAGCGCGGCCTGGGCCTCTTCCCTCTCCTCAGTGGTCAATGTCAACTGCTGTGCCACCAAGCTCTTCAAGCCAGCGAATCCTTCCTCCACGCTGCCAGCGGTAGTCACCGGTGCTACCGCCGACCTGCCCGAAGCCGGGACGGTGCCGATGGTCTGCTGCATAGACTGCGTGATAACGCTGGCCATGGCCGTGCCCAGGCCCATTCCCGCACCCAAACCGGTGCCCAGGCCAGCCAGAGACCCTCCCTCTCCACCTCCTGCTTGGGCGGCGTCGCCGAGAGCCCGAGCAGCCTTGAATTGCATATAGGCCTGCATGTCTCCGAGCGCACCAATCTGAGCGCGCTCATCAAGCGCCTTCTCTACCTCCTCCGGGACGCTGATCGAGGTCACATACACAGCCTTGAGCAGGAGCCCCATAGCCTCGAAATCATCGGATGCTCTTGCACGCAGCCCCCCGCCCAGCTCGTCGTACTTCGCCGGAAGGTCAAGGAGGCTTACTTCTACTTCACCCAGCAGATCGGCAAACTTACTCACCAGGATATCGACAAGATACCCTGAGATATTCTCAGTGCCATAGAGCCCCTGCGTGCCGACGATCTGATTCACAAACAACTGAGGGCGCCCTACCTGAAAGGCATACTTCCCCTGAATCCCCAGGCGGACCATGCCAAGGTCTTCGTCCCGGAAGGCAATTGACTTCGCTGTCTGCCAGTCGAGACCGACGAAGTCCTTGACATTGACGAACACCACTTCCGCTCGAAAAGGGCTCTTGCTGCCGAATGGTATCTTGAGGTAGTTCACCAGCAGCGGCATGTTCAGCGTCGTCAGCGTATGGCGTCCCGGCCCCAGCAAATCCAGGGCGCGACCATCTCGGAAGAACACAGCGACCTGGTTCTCCCGAACCACGCACTGGGATCCCAGCACAATCTCGCCCGACCCCTCCTCCGGCACACGGTGGACCATCTCCTGTCCCGTGGGGTCCAGGTACTCAATGACCTCCAGAATACCCCTGACTCTGTTTAACATGCTAGCCTCCGCTAGTCAACGAGTGATAAACCGAAACCATCCACCCGCAGCCCATAAAGCATTGTTCTACTGGCCGACAGTCTATAGTACCACACCGCCGTTCAAGGCCGATTAACGGTCTGTTAAGGGCATGTTAACGATCGGTGCGCGCCGGATGGGGAGCGAGCAACCGGCAACCCATGTCTGACGCACGGACGATGACGGGTCAGGCGGGCAGCATGACAAGGAGACCCTGCGACCACCAAAGGGGGCCCATCTGGAGAAGGTTGAGGGATTCGACAGCCTCGTGGCGGGAGACTGCCGTCACCCGCCCAACCGTGCGCTCTCTGACCTCAGGTCCGGGCTTTCGAAGCCCGAGCTCAGCTGCGCTGGTGGAGTCGACAAGGATCCGCTGGCCTGTCGCCTGCTGACGTCTCGATCTCCGCGGGGCGTTCAATCGAACCACCACTACGTTCTCGCGGTGACGATTGGTCAGCCGGCGCCCAAGACGCAAGATGCGGGGCCTGGCAATCGGTTCGAACAGGCGCAACACGGTCGCGGACGAAGCAGTTCGTGGTCCACAAGAAACGGCATCTTGGGACAGTCTACAACAATGCGAAGCGCATGGAATGCCGACTTTATGGGCTGGACGATCCCGCAAGACGCACCGGACTACGTACGCCATCAGTTCCCGTGAAGACACTGCATTCCTCTCGGTTAGCGCGAGTCTGCCTGCAGTGCGACGGCCTTGATACGGGGTTTTCCATTGTCACGCTTCTGATCACAGAGCATCCGCGAGAGGGTTTCCAGGCCGTCGATGCGTTCAGGGGCGCGATTGCGAGTCGGCAACAACCTCTCTGAAGTATCGATTCCAACCCGAGAGGTTAGGTCGAGTGAGAGAGGTGTGACAGAGACCATCCGATCAACCATCAGGGCGCGAATATCCGATCCGGGTTCTGCTCCCGTCACATTCTCGATCAAACGGTAGCCAGGTCGCCCTTCACCATTAGCTCGGTCAGGGGGGACCGGCAGGAAGTACCGGTGCCGAGACAAGTGTGTGAGACGCCAAGGCGTCCGCGGCGTGGCAACGGCAGGGATGTTGAGGCTAAGAACGTCGACATCGTGACGTAGTTCGTGTTCTAGCAGGATGGCTGCAAAGTGGCGGATGAAGGCCATCGAGGCGGCATATTCGGCGGTTGCATCGCCTGTAAGATGGTGCTCGGCGCTCATCTCCAGAGAGACCGCCAGGGCCGGAATGCCAAAAGCGCTGGCCTCAAGCGCCGCACCCACAGTCCCCGATATGGTCACCTCAATGCCCAAGTTCGCCCCGAAGTTGATGCCTGAAACAACAATCGCCGGCCGACGCGGAGCAAGCTCAACGATGCCGTGATCCACGGCCAGCGCGGGACTGGCATCGACCGCAAACCCAGTTACCTCGCGGTCGCCGATTTGTCTCGACGCCGCTCTGATTGCTCCTGTCACGTTGCGGGGCATGGATCGCCCTCCCCCGGACCACTGTCGATCGGGGGCGACTACCAGCACCTCTCCCAGGGGAAGGACTGCTTGGGCCGCGGCCCACAATCCCTCGGAGTCGATACCATCATCATTCGTCACAAGAATAAGCGGAACACTCATGCGTCCACACTCCAGAGTCACTTACCATTCGGCTGCTGCCCCCGGGCTGGCGTCGCCGCCTTATCACATAGGGCCAGACTGGCTGGCACCTGCCTCAAAACAGCGGTTCTTGAGCCTCGTCCCCGCCCTCCTTTATCCGGCCTCAGCCCCATCCCGGTCGGAGCCAGTGAGCCCCACTGTGGTGGGGGAGGGAACATGCGGCCTGCCGCCCAGTACAACTACTCCGTCGCAGCCCCCTCGGGGTGCGGCCTGGCCGTTGGACGCATTTGGTGAGGGTAATCGCGGCTTGCTTCAGTCCACATCTGGCCTCGCTCCCGCCGTATCGAGGATTCTCTCGGGCGTGCCGGCTTCCAGGGGAGCGGACCGCGGCTTGACCGGTACCACGAACGTGAATGCTGCGTTCCCGTCCGCGCCCCGATCGACCCAGACCCGGCCGCCGTGTAGATCCAGCAGCACCCCTGTCAGCTGCAGCCCGAAACTGGCCCGGCAGCCGCTGGACATGCAGAGACGGCCTGTCCAGCCAAGAGCATTAGCGGCCATGAACATTCCTTCTCCCTTGCGCTCAGCGCCTGTGCTCCTGATCCGGACCTCCACAAACGGTTCGACCTGCTCCGATTCGAAGCCCAGCGCTTCGATGGTGCGAGCTTGTACCTTGATCCGCCCCGACTCGACTGTGGAGGCCGCAGTGAGTAGGAGACCGAGCAGAACTTGGCGAAGGCGACGCTTGTCGGCCAGAAGGACATGTAGGGCGGCCTCGATCTCCGCACACACCGTGATGGGGTGGTTCTCGAACAAGGGCCGGACTGTATGCAGAGCGCTCTCAATCAGCAGCTGGATATCGACCTCCTCGAGCGACAGCGTGATGGCGCCGTCGCTCAGACGGAAGAAGTCGAAGAGACCGTCAGTCAAGTCCCGCAGGTGCTGCCCCAAGCTATGGATAAGATGGACGTCTCGCAGGTGGTCTCCCCCAAGCCCGCTTTCGGTCTCCTCGATCAGATTCTTTGACAGCCCGCTGATGGTGCTGAGGGGCGAGCGGAACTTGTGGCTCAGAATAGCCAGGAACTCGGTCTTCAGTTGGTCGGCCTCCGCAAGCCTCTCGGCAACCTCACACTGCTCTCGGTACAGCCGGGCATTGTGAACAGCCGCGGCGATCTGATTGGCCACCGTCGTGAGGAGCGGAAGGCTATCTGGAAGGAAAGCACCCACGTGTTTGCTCTGCACATCCAGGACCCCAATGAGGGTCTCATCCAGCAGGACAGGAACTGCCACGGCTGAGAGGCTGTCCATCCGCAACGGCGGTTTCAGAAGTAGGGATGCGGTGTTCGCATTCTGGACTGTCGCCGGTGTCCTGTTCGCGGCGGCCAAGCCCACCGGCGAGTTTGAGCCGACCGGGACACGGATCCTCCGCCGGACAGAATCTACGCAGCCATCCCCCGCCATCTCCGCGAGAACCAGGCTATCGGCGTCATCGTCCAGTAGGAACACACCGACGCAGTGGACACCGGGACACACGTCTCCAAGGCATTTACCGAGGATTTCGGCAGATCCCTTGAGAATCACGTCAAGTTCCAGGCTCGATGATACAGCGCTGGTCACCGCCGTTGCGATTCTGAGGCCGGCATCATGCGTTCTGACCCTGGCCTCCAGATCGGAATGGAGATCGCGTAGTTCACCCAACAGTCCATTGAAGGAATCCACTAGCATGTTGAGGTCGTCGCCTTCCCCTATCGTGATTCGGCTGGACGGGAGTACAACCTCCCGTTCCAGGTCCCCCCGCGCCGCTGCCTGTACCGCCCCCGACAGTGTGCGAATCCCTCTCGCCAGGGACCGAACTACCATGACGTTCACGGCAGTCAGAGAACCACTCGCCACAAACATGCTTCCGATCATCACGGCGAGGGCAGCTCGCGTGACGCGCTCCACGTCCTGCACCCCTTGCACCAGCAGGATCTCGACGGGTGTTCCGCCCAGGTCCATCGGCCACTTCTGACTGAACTGCCCGTCGACCCAACCCAGCGGCGCGTCAAACGAGAATTGCTCGCGAGTCCCGACGGCCGTCGCGCGGAGCCGCAAGCTCACGTCCGAGGAAAGCCCTTCTGCCGTCCGCAGGCGTCAGAGCTCTGTCGTCAGGCCAGTGCCGACGACGACCGTCCCCGCCTCCCCCGCAACCGGTGATCGACCGAGCAGCAGCAGATCCCCGCCAACGTTCCTGAGGACCACCGCGTCAGGCTCCGCGATATTCACCAAGGACGACATCTCTCCGTCCTCTGCACCACCAAGCGGTTGCCGTAAATCAGTCTGCAGGACACCGTCCCGGTCATGGATCTGCACCAACGATAGATCAAAACGGTCTCTTGCAGCCAGAGCGGCAGCATTGCGCATGCCCGAGGCAAGATCCGTATCCTCGCGAACGCCGGTGATGACATCCGGATCGGCCGCCAATACCATTGCCGCCTCGGACACTGCCAAGACTCGTTTTTCGAGCGTTCCGATCACTCTCTCGGCTTCAGCATTCGTCCGCTGCCACAGGAGAGAAGTCTGCATCCAACGACATCCGGCGAGGAAGAGAATCGCAGCACAGATCAGGCAGACCAGCGCAATCAGTGCACTGGGCAGTAGCAGCTTCCCAGTCATGGAGCGTATACGGAAGCGTCGATAGAGGGACCTCAGCAAGGAATCCACTGCAGTTCCAGACCTCGAGGAGGGCCCATCTCAAGTCCGATTGCGCTCGAGCGGAGAGAAACGACTTCGCGCCATCCGTGGAAGAGCGTTATCCGAACGACATGATCGCCGCCGCGGCGGAGAAGAGAGCCAGAC
>Ga0207796_1000189_pt1 | contig 26998 bp, 21 predicted proteins | sample Pon1CUnioCityCA_6_FD_187274 | JGI IMG/M metagenome (GOLD analysis project Ga0207796, IMG submission 187274) | Marine sediment microbial community from Union City, CA, USA - Pond 1C Sediment 1 (SPAdes) | ecosystem: Environmental > Aquatic > Marine > Intertidal zone > Salt pond sediment ... | reverse complement strand
CCGGACCTGCTCATCCCGGATCGTTCCATCTCACTGATTGATGGCGCCATTGTCGATTCCGCCTGGGACGGCCCCAAGGATGACGGTGGGTACTACTGGCAGATGTTAGAAGCGGTTGCCAGGCACTATGACATTGATTTAGAAGCCCCTGTAGAGACCCTTCCGGATAAGAAGCTGGACAAGATCCTCTACGGCACTGGCGGCAAAGAATTAAAAGTGGAATTCACCGGTCGCAATGGACGTAAGAGCTCCTTCAGGGCTTCCTTTGAAGGTGTGATCAACAACCTGGAACGTCGATACCGGGAAACTAATTCGGAATATGTCAAAAGTAAGATCTCTGAATTTATGAGCGATCGTCCCTGCCAAACCTGCGGGGGTGACCGACTGCGCCAGGAAGCCCTGGCTGTCACCATCGATGGGAAGAACATCGTTGAAGTCAGCAATTGGCCTGTGCGCCGCAGCCTGGAATGGGTGGAAGGCTTGTCAGGCGACAGTTCACCCTTTTCCGAACGCGAGCGTTTGATCGGCGAACGCGTCCTCAAGGAGATCCGTTCACGTTTGGGTTTCCTGGTCAATGTAGGTCTGGATTACCTGACTCTCCAGCGCTCTGCGGGTTCTCTCTCCGGTGGTGAAGCGCAACGCATTCGCCTGGCAACCCAGATCGGTTCGCGATTGATGGGCGTTCTCTACGTGCTGGATGAACCTTCCATCGGTTTGCACCCGCGAGACAACGATCGCTTGCTGGTAACCCTTGAGGGGATGCGTGACCTGGGCAACACGGTGCTGGTGGTCGAACACGATGAAGAAACCATCCGCCGTGCTGATTGGATCGTGGATATGGGACCCGGCGCTGGTGATCACGGCGGCAAGGTTGTGGTCGAAGGGCCTCCGGATGATATCATCAGCCACCCTGATTCGCTGACAGGTGCCTACCTTTCTGGACGGATGTTCGTACCTATCCCAGAGGAACGCCGCAATGGCAATGGGGAGCACCTCGTCATGCGCGGTGCCCGTCAGAACAACCTCAAGGATGTCAACCTTGATATTCCCCTGGCGAAATTTGTCTGCATCACCGGCGTCTCAGGCTCAGGCAAATCCTCCTTGTTGATCGATACCCTCTACCGCACCCTGGCGCGACAGCTTCACAACGCCCGAACCCAACCCGGTGATTACGACACCCTGGAGGGCGTAGAACATATTGATAAGATCATCAACATTGATCAATCCCCAATCGGACGCACACCGCGCTCCAACCCGGGCACCTACACCGGTGTTTTCGACTACATCCGTGACCTGTTTGCAGAACTGCCCGAATCTAAAATGCGGGGTTATAAAAAAGGGCGTTTTAGCTTCAATGTCAAGGGGGGACGCTGCGAAGCCTGTTCCGGCCAGGGACAGCTCAAAATCGAGATGCAATTCTTGCCCGATGTCTATGTTCCCTGTGATGTATGCCACGGCGCTCGCTATAACCGGGAAACCCTCCAGATCCAATTCAAGGGCAAGAACATCGCTGAAGTGCTGGATATGACCATTGATTCCGCTGCAGACTTTTTTGAAGCTTTTCCCAAGATTACCCGACGACTGGAAACCCTCCAGGATGTGGGCTTGGGTTATATTCGTTTGGGTCAATCTGCCACCACACTCTCCGGCGGTGAAGCCCAGCGCGTCAAACTCTCCAAAGAACTTTCACGCCGATCCACCGGCAGCACCCTGTATGTGCTTGATGAGCCGTCGGTTGGCCTCCACGCAGCGGATGTGCACCGCTTGATCGAGGTGCTCCAGCGCCTGGTTAGTGAGGGAAACACGGTTGTGATCATCGAACACAATCTGGATATCGTTAAAGTGGCGGATTGGATCATCGATTTGGGCCCCGAAGGTGGCGATGCCGGCGGTGAAATCATTGCAGTGGGCAAACCAGAGGAGATTTGCGAAATGCCCCAATCATATACCGGTCAATTCATGAAGCGGATTTTAGACTGCAGCAAACAGCAAGCCTGATCGAATCCCTGGCATATATTTTATGATTTATTAAATTATTTTCATAAAAATTCGATTGACAGACTCGACCGAAGGGACCTTTTCGGTTAAAATGGTATCATCAAGAATGAAAACAATACGGTCAATCTGATCATCATTGGCTTGATCCATATTTGTAAAGGAAATCTTATGAGCAAAAAAGATGCGAAGAATGTCATTTCTTCATACCGCAAAAAACAAAAAACCGGGCCTTACATCATCGGGGGGATTGCCATTCTGCTTGCCCTCGCCGGGATTGCGCTCCTGGTGATTTACCTGGTTGGCGGCGGTGATGGTTTGAAGCTCGGTGGTTTATTTGGCACCGATACCCCCACACCAACCAATACTGCCACTTCCACAGCGACGCCCTTGCCGACGGCAACGTCTACCATGACGCCAACAGTGACCAACACGCCGACGATCACACCCACCACCACCCCCGATGCACCCTTTGAATATGTGGTGCAGGAAGGGGACAATTGTTTCGATATCGCTGCTGAATTCGAAGTGGATGTTGAGGTGCTGCTGGCGTTAAATAACCTGACCGGTGGCTGCTTCATCACCCCGGGTGAGACCATTCTCATCCCTGCACCGGGTCAGGAACTCCCCACGGCGACACCCCTACCGACGGATATTGCACCGGGGACCTTAATCGAATATCGGGTCAGACCTGGTGACAGTTTGTTTGCCCTGGCTGAGCAATTCAACAGCACCGTGGAACGCATCTTAGAAGAAACCAACGATTACCGGGCAGAAAATGAGTTGGACGAGATGGAAGATACCAATGATATCCTGGTGGGCGATATACTCATCATCCCGGTCAATATCGTCACGCCGGTACCAACAGCCACCAATACCTCCGAGCCCACAGCAACGCCGGAGCCATAGAAACTTCTGTAAAAGACAAACTCCCGGGATTTTTGAAATCCCGGGAGTTTTTACGTCTGCACAAAATTTTTAAAGAAGGGCAAGAATCGTATTATCTGTTAATCGAGCCGCATAAATTAAATAAATCCCTTAGAAAGATGATAAAAAGCCTCATTCCAACGTAATTCTTTTTTGAAATCAAGAATGTTGATCTTATCATTAATCAACAGGAATTCAATGCCTGCAATTTCAGCGAAATCTTCCATTTGTTGGGGGGTAACGTCAAAGCTAAAACTTGTATGATGAGCGCCACCCGCCAGCACCCAGGCGTGGGCTGCAGTCTTCAAATCTGGCTTGGGCAGCCAGAAAGCACGGGCAACCGGCAGCTTGGGTAAGGGTTCATGCGTGGGGACAACATTCACTTCATTGACAATCAGTCGAAAGCGCGTCCCTAAATCCACCAGGGATGCTGTCACAGCCTCACCTGCTTTGGCATCAAAAATCAAGCGCACAGGGTCTGCCTTGCCCCCAATGGATAAGGGCAGAATCTCAAGGGTGGGTTTGTTTTCTGCTATGGATTCGCAGATCTCCAGCATATGCGCCCCAAGGACTTTGTCACCTGTCTCACTGAAATGATAAGTGTAATCTTCCATGAACGTTGTGCCCTTAGGCTTGCCAATGCTCATCACTTTCATGGCGCGCACCAAAGCGGCTGTCTTCCAATCCCCCTCTGCACCAAAACCATAGCCATCAGCCATTAACCTTTGCACAGCCAGGCCCGGTAATTGTGCCAAACCGTACAGGTCCTCGAAGGTTGTGGTAAAGGCTTTGAAACCTCCCGCTTCCAGGAATTGCCGCAACCCGACTTCAATCCGGGCAGCTTCCCTTAAGGAAGCATGACGGTCGCCATCCCGTTGCAGGCTCGATGGGGCTTGATAGGTATCAAGGTAGTCCGCCACCATGTCAGAAATCGCATCCTCACCAACCGCTTTGACAGATTTAACCAGGTCTCCCACGCCAAAACCGCTGACGCTGTAGCCAAATTGCATCTCAGCCGACACCTTATCCCCTTCCGTGACCGCCACATCGCGCATGTTATCACCAAAGCGTGCTACCCGTAAATGCTGCCAATCATGCCAGGCACAAGCGACCCGGGTCCAATCCCCCAATTCTTTTTGAACCCAGTCATCTTCCCAATAGCCCACAACCACCTTACGATTGAGCCGCATACGCGTACCAATAAAACCAAATTCCCGGTCACCATGTGCGGATTGATGCAAATTCATATAATCCATATCGATCTCAGACCAGGGGATTTCTCGATTAAATTGGGTATGTAAATGAACGAAGGGCTTATGCAGGATTTTTAAACCGGTGATCCACATCTTAGCAGGGGAGAATGTGTGCATCCAGGTGATCAAACCCACACAGGTTTCTGCTGCATTCGCTTCCTGAACCAAATGCCGTATGGAATCCGCTGTTGTCATGACCGGCTTGAACACAACTGAGACAGGCATATGTTCGGACCTATCTAATTTTTCAGCGATGATTTTTGAATCCTCAGCAACCTTTTCCAGGGTTTCTTTACCATACAAATGCTGGCTCCCCGTTAGGAACCAAACCTCAAATTGATTTAAGTCTTTCATAGGATGACTCCTTTTTATGATTTCTTTGCCTGTCCATAATAAGCATCTGCACCGTGTTTCCTTAAATAGTGTTTATCCAATAAGTTTTGTTCGATAGGCGGAATTCCTGATTCCAGCACCCGGGTATGGAAGTTCATGAAAGCAATTTCTTCAAGGACCACAGCATTGTGAACTGCCATCATCGGGTCTTCTCCCCAAACAAAAGGACCATGGCTGTGAACAAGCACAGCAGGAACCCTTTCGGGATCGATTTCCTGGAAGGTCTCGATGATCACACGCCCGGTTTCAGCTTCATAGTCCCCTTTGATTTCCTGAGCTGTCATACGCCGTGTACAGGGAACCTCACCGTAGAAATAATCTGCATGCGTTGTGCCAAGTGGGACAATGCCACGGCCTGCCTGGGCGAAAATCGTCGCCCAATGGCTGTGGGTATGGACGATGCCACCAATACCGGGGAACGCCTTATACAATTCGAGATGTGTGGATGTGTCGGATGAAGGCGAAAGGTCTCCTTCTACTGCTTTGCCTGCTTCCAAATCCAGAACAACCATATCCCCAGCTTTCATTTCTTCATAGAGCACCCCGGAGGGTTTGATGACCATCAACCCCAGTTCCCAGTCAATACCCGAGACATTACCCCAGGTGTAAGTGACAAGGCCATGCTGGGGAAGCAGTAGGTTTGCCTGGAATACAATTTCCTTTAGTTTTGAAAGCATGTTAACCTAACACCTCCACCGCAGTTTTTTCGATAACCAACCCCTTCTGATAACGTGCCATGAATTCGGCAAAACCTGCTACATCCTTCGGATCTGGTTCAACCGTTACCCCGCCTTCCCCTGGAAAGACCTTATCATTAAGATAGGCTTCCAAGGATTCTTCCCCTTCTTTTTGGATCATATATGCTGCCAATAATGCCATACCCCAGGCACCGCCTTCACCAGCGGTCTCCATAACGGATACGGGGACGTTCATGGCAGCCGCCATCATCCTCTGTCCCACTTCTTCCGTTTTAAAGAAGCCACCATGGCCGAGGATCTGGTCAATCTGGACATGCTCTTCATCAAAGAGAATGTCCAGCCCAATGCGCATAGCACCCAGGGCTGAGAAGAGATGCACACGCATGAAGTTTGCTAGCGTAAAACGACTTTCAGGTTTGCGCACAAACAAGGGGCGTCCCTCTTCAAGGTGAGTGATGTGCTCGCCGGAAATGGTGTTGTAGGCAAGTAATTCACCAGCATCCGGTTCGGCCTTAAGCGCTTGTTGATACAGCATTTCAAACAGCTTGGATTGCGAAACCGCCACACCAAGCACCTCCGTGAATTCTCCAAAAAGGTCCACCCAGGCATTGAGATCCGTCGTCCCGTTGTTGCTGTGCACCATAGCAACAGGTTTCCCAGCAGGGGTGGCGACAATATCAATTTCGGGATAGGGCTTTGAGAGCGGCCTCTCAAGGACAATCATAGCAAAAATGGACGTGCCAGCAGATACATTCCCTGTCCGCTCCTCGATGCTGTTGGTCGCCACCATCCCCGTACCTGCATCACCCTCCGGTGGGCAGAGGGGAACACCCGCCTGCAGTTGACCAGAAGGATCGAGAAGTCTTGCACCTTCTTCAGTCAGCACACCGGCTGGATCGCCAGCGACAAGGACATTGGGGAGTATCTCTTGAATTTCCCAGGGGAACTTCTCAGCTTTAATCAAATCGCCGAACTTCGTCAGCATGTCCCTATCGTAATCCCTGGTTTCACCATCAACCGGGAAGACACCCGAGGCTTCACCAATGCCCAAGACCTTTTGTCCGGTCAGTTTCCAATGGACATAACCCGCCAGGGTGGTCAGGTAAGCAATATCCTTGACGTGCGACTCACCATTCAATATCGCCTGGTACAGGTGAGCAATGCTCCAACGCTGGGGGATGTTGAATTGGAATAAGTCCATGAGCCGTGCTGCGGCCTGCCCGGTAATGGTATTGCGCCACGTGCGAAATGGTGCAAGCAGTTTCCCTTGTGCATCAAGCGCCAGGTAACCGTGCATCATCCCACTGAAACCTATAGCGCTGAAAGATCGCAGGCTGGCATTGTATTTCTCAGCAACCTCACGACATAAATCCTGGTAACTAGCCTGCAGGCCTTTCCAGGCGTCTTCGAGGCTGTAGGTCCAGATGCCGTCAACAAATTGATTTTCCCATTCATAGCCTCCTGTGGCAATAGGATCGTGATTTTCATCGACCAGGACAGCTTTAATACGGGTGGAACCAAGTTCAAGACCCAGCACAGTCTTTCCAGATTCAATCGCTAATTTTGTTTCTTGTTGAGTCATTTAAACCTCCTCTTCAAGTTTGATAAAAGTCAGTCAGCATGCCAAACGACATAGGGTTGACAGGATGTAATTCCTGCTCTTGAATGATATTGAGTGAAAAAGCCTTTACCAAAAAATTTTCCTTCGCTTTCTATGGTTAGGTATTTACGAATGTCATCATAATAGATAACGCTTCAAAGCACATATTTGCGCATTTCGAAAATCCTTAGAAATTTGCACCTTAGAATCAAAGATATCAAACCCGTGAAATGCACCCGGGACAACCTCTAACTGGCATGGAATACCAGCCTCTTTTAATCTTTGGGCATACGCCAGGTTTTCTTCAAAGAACAAATCCAATTCACCCACGCCGATCCAGGCAGGGGGTAGACCTGAGAGGTCCGCCCGGCGCGCCGGTACGCTATAAGCAGGCAGTTCTCCCAACCCGTATTCTCCCCCCAGGTAAGCCTCCCAGGCAAAGCGGTTGCTCTTCTGGTTCCAAAAAAAGCTGCTGCTTTCATCGATATCCCTTTTGAGGAGCGTCCGGTCATCCAGCATTGGAGCAAGGAGCAATTGTAAAACAGGTTTGATCTCCTGCCGATCATGGGCAAGCTGAATGAGGGCGGCGGCCAATCCGCCCCCTGCGCTACTTCCCCCAACAGCCATCCTTTCTGGGTCGAAATGATATTCCTCTGCATGGGCTGCCACCCATTTCAAAGCAGCGTAACAATCATTAAGCCCAGCCGGAAAGGGATGCTTTGGGGCAAGACGGTAATCCACTGATATAACCGTGATGCCCAGTTCTTGCACAAATTTGGCGCAGGTCCGGTCGTCGATTTCAGGTTTTCCCAGGATATATCCGCCGCCGTGAAGCCAAACCAAAACGGGAGTCGGACTGGTAGGGCAGTTGGATTTGTAAAGACGTAAACGGAGCCTCCCTTGACCATTTTCACCCTTGATGAGGATATTCTCTACGGGTATACCATCGATCAAGCTGGGCGAGGGTATCAAATGCATTAAAAAGTTAACCAGCCAGAGATTCTTTCTGCTGAAAGTCACCTTGGGAAACCATTTAACGACTCCCTGGAGGTCTGGATGGATTTTTGTTATTTGGCTACCCATAATGAGATGTTCCAATCATTTATAAAGCCAGGCCTTTTCTCTTATTCTCCACAGTTTATTCACACCAAGAACTATCAAGCGAAAAGAAATTCCTCATTCACTATTTGACACTAAATCAAAAAGCGTTATCGCTCCTGACATAACGCCTTTTTGCTCCCGAATCCACTCATTATCGAATAATCTCTTTCTATCCTTAATATTTTTTCAGCATTTTTTGTCTAGTCTTGCAACAATTTTTTTCATTTATCAGTAATATCAATCAAATGGTTGACATAAAACCGCATCTGTTTATCCTCAACACTTAACAAAATGAGTAAATTCCCAACATCTGAAGGAACATTCACCGTGGTCGTCCACTCGGATTCACCCTCTGCGGGGGTTAATGGCACAGAGACTATATCCATGATTTGATAGACACCATAGATGATGCCATCATCCCCAACAACGGGCGGATTGCCAATATGGGTTTTCAGGGCAAAATTTGTCGGGTTGAAGTTCGTCCAGGAGCATAAAAGCCCGGTATCTGTACGTTCAACACCCACCAAATTAACCACATTCCCGCTAATCGCTGGAATATCAGTATCTGCAGGTTTTAACCATTCATCGATCTCTGAGTACACAGGATAAGTTAAATCCTCTGCTACTTCATCCAATGATAATTCAATAGTCCCGGTAGATTTATTGTCATCCTGGTGATAATAGTCCAGGTCACCATTGAAAGCCTCATAATCAATACTCAAGGTGGCACCAGGTTCATAGGCCAAGCCAGCACATTCAACATACAGCATTTGGATCTGCGGATCAGATACCGCCCCTGCGGTATACCCCCGAATTTGTAAACCAGGTGCCAGTCTGTGCCCACCCGTACCCACAAAAACCACATCACAGTTGCTGGTTTCCCCGCCGCTCCTAAAAATTGCTGGTTTACCCGCCACAGCCTGCATGGCGCTCCATTCCCCTGTGGCGTTTTGGATGGTGATATCCACATGCAAATCACCTTCCTCATTTTGATCAATGCCAGTTACCACCGCATGCCACTCACCAAAATCGGTGGTATTTGCGATCAGGTCATCCGGCACAACCACGTATTTACAGGCAAGTGACACAAAGGCAACAACGCAAATAATCAAATAATTTCTAATTTTCCATTTCATGACATGTTCCCTGAACTATCATCAATGCACTTAACTCGCCGTATCAAACTTTGGAACAATACCCTTGACCAGTGAGATAGCTTGCCAGAAGAGTGCAGGCGCATCGGTCCCCCCATCCACCCCAGTCACGGTTTTCTCCTGGCCTTCATAAACCACAGTGAGATAGTAACCGTAACACTGCCCGCATGGAACGTGCCAGGTATCATAGAGCTCATCCGTAAACCAACCATAGTCAAGAATGCCTGCCATCAGCAGCTCGATTTCCGCCTCTGTGACTTGCTTTTCAATAATCTCTTCGCCATTATCACCAACAATCAAGCCATCTGGATAAATGGCATAGATCTCATCAATGCAATTTGACCCGCCATTACGTTCATACACAATAATCGCACCATCTCTTAGGAATTCTTCCGCTTTCTCTCGCCGATATTCCTTCAATTCACATCGGATGCTCTGGGTTGCCTGGCCAGCACCTTCTTGATTGGTTATTCTAGGCACAAAGATGATTGACAGGCTAACGACCGCAACGCCAGCTACCACACCAACACGTCTTAACCATAATTTCTTACGGTACTGTTTGGCTGCTTCCGGGCTCATCATTTCAGTTTTCTTACCCCAACCCTTGCTGCGGGCGACAAGGCTTTGTACCCCAATAAATAGCAAAGTGAGCAACCCAATCACAATTTTGGTCCACCACGAGCTTAGTGAGCCGTTAAACTGGATCAGTGTTTGGGTCAACCCGAGGATAAAAACACCAAAAAGGGTGCCAAAGACGGAGCCGACCCCTCCTGAAAGCATGGTCCCCCCCATCACAACCGAAGCGATCACATCCATCTCAAGACCATCGGCATACAATCCGTGCCCGGAGGTTACAAAAATGCTGAAGATGATCCCGGCGACGGCTGAGCAAAAACCGTTGACGGTGTAAACCAGCAGTTTGGTCCGATTAACGGGCAGCCCCATTAAGGTTGCGGATTCTTCATTTCGACCTTCGTTTCCGCCAATAGCATAGATTGTCCGACCAAAGCGAGTGTAACGAGAGATAAACATGCCGGTAAAGAAAATTAGAAAAGAGACGATAACGGGAATAGATAAATAAGGGGCTGGTCGTCCTAGTCCTGTATAGATTTCTGTTATCCCAGGGAATAATATTTTTACCCGGGATATAATATCAAACAAACGATTTTCGATCGCGATTGCATCATCACTGATAAAAAAGCACATGCCCCTGGCAAACCACATCCCTGCCAGGGTGGCTATCCATGGCTGCGCTTTGAGATAAACGATAAAGGAGCCCATGGTTGCCCCAAGTGCGATTCCCATTAATAACATCAGGGCAATCACCAACCAGGCATTCATCCCATCTCGTAATAAGGCTGCTGTTGCCACGGTTGTGAGCGCAATCACACCGCTTACAGAGAGGTCAATACCACCTGTCAATACCACGAGGGTCATACCTACAGCACTGACCAAAAGATAAGCATTATTCTTAAATATGTTTAAAAACACTTGGGGGTTTCTCATGCCAGGGTAGAGAATTGCACCGACGGTATAAGCAATGACAATAAGCAAAGCCGTAGCGGTCAACGGAATGTATTGCCTATTTTTCCGAATAAATTGCTTAATTTTTTCACTCATGGTTGGTGACTCTTTTCCGAGGTGACCTTATTCAAAAATGCTTTGAACGGTTCGGAATACAAAAGAATCACAAGTACAACCACCAAACCTTTGATCGCTTGTAATGCAAAGGCAGGTACTCCCAGGGCATACATTGTGGTGGTGATCGCCTGGATCACCAAAGCGCCAATCAGGCTTGCGGGCAGTGAAAAACGTCCCCCTGTCATCGCTGTTCCCCCAATAACCACAGCAAGAATCGCATCAAGCTCAATGGTTTTTCCAATGTTATAAGCATCGGAGGTTTTGATGTTGGAACTGGCAATCAATCCTGCAATCCCTGCACATAAACCGCTAAATGTGTAGACCAAAAGCTTGATCCTTTTTTCATTGATGCCGCTGTAGTGGCTTGCCTTTGGGTTGATCCCAACTGACTCGATGAACATCCCAATAGCAGTTTTCCGTGTAATTAACCAGGTGATGGCAAACAGGATTGCCACGATATACAAAGAAAAGGGCAGTAAGATCCATCCCTGACCAATGAATGCATAAGGCTCATAAAAAATCTGTATGCGGACGCCGTTTGTGATCAATTGAGCGATTCCCCTTCCAGCGATCATAAGGATCAGGGTGGCGACCATTGCCTGGATATCCATATAGGCTACCAGGACCCCATTCCAAAGGCCGCACACGATAGCCACGATGAGGGTGACTAAAATTACCTCCCATAGCGGTGAGTAGGTAAAATTCGGATCATTAATAAACTTCATCAAGTTAGGGGGCAGTTGCACGCCGATAATTGTCGGATTCATCATAATAGCTGCAACAGATGCGGCAATGGCCATCACCGCACCCACAGAAAGGTCAATGCCGCCTGTTGCAATCACCAATGTCATCCCAATGGCGAGCACCATAACTGTCGATGCATTGCGCATGATATCGATCACACGCCCATAAAGATCATTATCCCGAACCTGAATTCTAAAAAATCCTGGTATGAAAATCGCATCAAATAATAAAATTAACAGCAAAGCAAGAATTGGTAAAAACAAACGATTTTGTGTGATCCGGCTGATGACCCTTGAAACTTTATCCCGGTTCATTTTGCACTTCCTGCCATCGCTTCAATAAGAACATGTTCATCCACATCCCCACTAAATTCACCAACTTTCTCGCGATCACTCAAAACCGCCACACGATGACTGCAGCGCATAACCTCCTCCAGTTCCGATGAAATGAAAATCACCGCTTTGCCCTCCTTAGCAAGTGTCAGTACCAGCTTTTGGATTTCTGCCTTGGTACCTACATCGATTCCACGGGTGGGCTCATCCAGGATCAGTACCTGCGGGTTGGTTGCCAGCCAGCGTGCCAGAATAACTTTTTGCTGATTACCACCGCTCAGGTTTTTGACCGGCTGATCAACTGAAGGCGTTGCAATATCAAGAAGTTTGATAAATTCTTCAGCAACTTGCTTTTGTTGTTGAACATTGATATGTTTGAACCAGCCCTGGCCAGATTGCAGCGCAAGAATAATATTTTCTCGCACTGTCAGATCTTCAACAATGCCAGCGTCCTTACGATCTTCCGGGGAAAGTGCGATACCCAGGTGGATTGAATTCGTCGGGGAAAACCTTCGCACAGTTTTCCCATCCATCTTCAAGGTGCCTGAGTCCGGGGTATCAATGCCAAACAACAATAAGGCCGTTTCGGTCCTACCAGAACCTACCAGGCCGGCTAACCCTAAAACCTCGCCACCATGCACTTCTAAGTCCATCGGCTGGATCCACTCAAATTTGCCCAGGTCATCAGCCTCCAAAACACTTTCTTCGCTGATGTCATCAGCCATTTCTTCCTTAATTTTGGACATATCATCCAAAACGGTAATTGACCTGCCGATCATTTTAAAGATCAACTCAATTTTTGATAGGGATTCGGTTTCATCGCACCCGATCAAATTTCCGTTTCGGATGACCGTAATGCGATCAGAAATTTCATAGACCTGATCAATGAAATGGGTAATAAAAATAATACCGACGCCTTCTCCCCTCAGTTTTCGCATCACTGAAAATAGCTGCTGGGTTTCAGTGGCTGTTAAGCTGGAGGTGGGTTCATCCAGGATCAGAACTTTAGCCGACTCAATTTCCAGAGCACGGGCAATGGCCACCATCTGCTGGATGGCAACCGAATAAGACCCCAAAAACCGTGTCACATCAATATCCATGCCCAGAACGCGCCTGAGAATTTCATCTGCCTGGGCATTCATGGTTTTCCAATCAATCATGCCCCGTTTCATCGGCTCGCGACCGATTAAAATATTTTCGGCAACGGATAGGTTTGGGCAGAGGTTGATCTCCTGGTAAACCGTACTGATACCTAGTTCTTGGGCGTGTATGGGTGAGCGGATGGTCACCTCTTCGCCTTGCAGGAAGATCTGCCCATGCTCAGGTTTCAGGACACCTGTCAACACTTTGATCAAGGTGGATTTACCTGCCCCATTCCCTCCCAGCAAGGCGTGGACTTCCCCAGCCCTGAGATCGAAATCCACATTATCCAGAGCTTGAACTCCCGGAAAAGATTTACTGATTCCCCTCATTTCGACCAGTAAGGTGTCTTGGTTATATGAGCTCATGGAAGGCATCTAACTCCTTTAGATTGGGGAGCGGGTTGTGGCAACTTCCGCTCCCCAATATTTTAATCCCTAATTGTCAGACGCTCGTGAAAACAGGAATATTTTAATACTTCCGGCCGTCTGCAATTTCCTGCAAGTTGGGATCGGTCGCGCGGAACACATCCTCCTGAGAAGGGATCCAATCGGGCAAGTCTTCACCATTGGCGGCTTGTAGGGCTGCTTCAAAGACCTGGGGGGCAAGAAGTGGGTTGCATTCCACAGCCACATTCAATGTGCCGTCCAGCATGGCGTTGAAAGCGCCAGCGGTTGCATCCACGGAAACTAATTTGACATCGACAGCAGGTTCTAATCCCGCCTCTTTCAAGGCTTCAATTGCGCCTAATGCCATTTCATCGTTCTGCCCAAAAATAGCCTGGACATCCGTGGTCTCCTTCAGCCATGCTTCTGTCACCTGTTTACCTTCGGTGATAGACCAGTTAGCCGTCTGGCTCTTGGTCACCTCCAAACCGCATTCGGTCATTGCCTCCCGGAAGCCCTGGCCGCGGTCCTTTTCAGCAGAAGAACCCACATTCCCCGTCAACTCCCATACTTTCTTGGATTCACTGCCTTCCAGCATTTCACAAATCTCACGGGCAGCTTTTCGACCTTCCTCAACAAAGTCTGCACCGATGAAGGTTTCATAAAGGCTGGCTGGTGCATCAATGCGTCGGTCCTGGATTACTACGATCTTCCCGGCAGCATAGGCATCCTTAATCAACTGTTCCCAACCCGTTGTTTCCAAGGCGGAAAGGACGATCACATTGACCTCAGGATCTTCAATGAACTGCTCGAACCCAGCCACCTGTTTGGCAAGATCATTTTGCGAATCGTAAAACTTGAGGGTCAACCCCAATTGTTCCGAGGTCTCGTTGAATGACGCGGTATTCGCTGCGCGCCAACCACCTTCTGAGCCGGTTTGAAGGAAACCAACCACTAGGTCCGAATACTCACAGTTGGGAGCACAAGGTAATCCCATGCCAGGACCCATTTCTTCGGCGACCTCTTCTTCAACGACCTCTGGCTCCTCCACTTCGGGTTCAACAGCTTCTTCCGCCTGGGCGCAGGCGCTTAGCGCCATTACCAGCAAGAGTACCAGAGCAACAAACTTCCACAAAACCTTTTTACTGAACATCATTTTCTCCTTTGTGTTTGAACAAAAAATTTACTCCCTGAAGGTTTTCAATCAAATGATCCATTTTTATCTTGAAGTAAGGATCAAATGCATCTCAAAAATCTTCCGATATACCTCCTTTACTCACTGATTATTTTAGAGCTTCGTCGTATGATCAACTCAGTCTTAAGGGTCTGGTAAATCGGGTCACCCGGTCCTTCCTCTGAATTGCTCTCCCCAACCATCCGAGCGAGCTCTTCAACAGCAATACATCCCAACTTGTTCATGTTCTGAAATACAGTGGTCAATGATGGTGAGAAAAATTCGGATTCCGGGATGCCGTCATACCCAACAACAGAAAGCTCCATGGGGATGCTGATTTTTTCATCGCATGCCGTTTGTAAAATACTAAGTGCCATTTGGTCATTCGCCGAAAAGATTGCATCTATCTCTGGAAATTTTGACATCAATTCGTCGAAAGCCATTTTTCCGCTTTTTGAAGACCAATTTCCTTCTGCCACCATCCTTTCTTCTGGTTCAATGCCAGCCCCCCGCAGGGCATCAGCCCATCCTTGATAACGTTGGCGAGATTCCCACCAATCCATCGGCCCTGATATGTGACCAATACGCCGCCGTCCTTGGCTGAGCAGGTGTTCTGTGGCCATTTTCGCGCCACCATAATTATCAATAGCAACAATAGAAATGTTGTCCCGCTTGGCTGAGGTTAAGAAGATAATCGGCACACGGATTTCCTCGATCATGCTTTCGATCCAATCTCGGTTATTGCCAATTTCGGGTGTCGCCCAGATTATCCCATCCACCTGGCGAGCGAGAAACCAATCCAGGATGGGTTGTATGTTATTGGCGTTGAAACTGGGGAGTTCTTTGAGGTACAAACCGTAGCCTAACTCTTCAGCCTTTTTTGCAATGCCACTCAAAGTGTTTGAGGGACCCATGAATTCCAATCCAGCCGTTAGCAAACCAAAATTATAGGTGCGTTGTTTACTTAAGCTGCGAGCAACAGCGCTGGGACGATAATCCATTTCATCAATAATCTGCAAAATACGTTTGCGCGTGTCAGAGGCCACATCGGGTCGGTTATTGATCACACGGGAGACTGTTTGCCGGGAAACACCGGCCTTGCGAGCAACCTCATAAATCGTTGGTTTTGCGTTTTTGGTCATGGGAACAACTTCTGTTATTCTGAAATCTCGTTGATTTAAAATTGTGAGCGGTTCCGTGAGCGGTTCCGTGAACGCTCACATCTCTATCATATAAAATTTTCAACGAGATGTCAAGGGATTTTTGTTAACAAATTCCGATATTCCTTGAATAATCGCTGGATATCCACAAAATCTTGGGAAGATTAACAGTAACCAATCCCCCCTCTTTCTAAAAAACATTTATTGCTGTTCTCAATCTTGCATGGTATATATTTTTTGAGCCATAAAAAACCAGGAGTGACTATCTCATTGCAACACCATTCGTTGAGCAAACAAATCTTAGGGATCTTGATCATTTTCGGGCTTTTAGTCCTGCCCAACTGCCATCCTCTGGATGCGAATAAGATCATTGAAAAAGTGTTTCCGTCTTCCGATTCACCAATCAGTGCCTATGGTTGGGTGGGTGTGACATTTTCGCAAGAAATCGATAAAGACAGTGTGACGGAAGCTTTTTCAATATCACCCGCCTTGGAAGGAACCACATTCTGGAAGGAGGACACCTTCTGGTTTCGACCCATCCAGCCCTTTGAACGGGATGTAGCATACCAGGCTCGTTTGGTTGGTGAATTGCAATCCCCCTCAGGCAGGACTTTCAGTCTTGATCAAACCTGGACGTTCACCATACGCCAGCCCGACCTTATCTACTATGTTCCCATGGCAGAGGGTGGTGAAATCTGGCGCGTAAATTCTGGTGGGGGTCAAGCTCAACAGCTCTCCTTCACTGATGGAAATGTCATTGATTTCGCCCCAGACCGAAGCGGTTCTCAGATCGCCTTCACCGTATTAAATGGATCCCAGGGCAGCGATCTTTGGGTCATGGACCGTGAGGGGGATGGGCAGCGTTTATTGGTCGGATGCAACCAGGACTTATGCAGTGAACCAGCCTGGTCAATGGACCGCAGCCGGGTTGCATTCACCCGGCAGGTATACAATCCAGAATCAGGCGGCTATTACCCCGCAAAGGTTTGGATGGTCGAGATCCTGAGTGGCGACTCCGATCCCCTTCTTCATGGTGAGGATCTTCAAGGCCAGTCACCCTCCTTTTCACCCGATGGCAGGTGGGGCGCATTTTATGACCCAATAGCGGAAGCCATCCGCATATTCGACCTGGCGACCTATGAAGTAAAAGACACTATTCCCCGGGCACTGCCAGGTGCAGGGGATTGGTCCCCGGACAGCCAAAAGCTCATTTATACCGACCTCGTCCCAGCCCACCATGAGCCATTTGTTGAGGTCTACATTTATGACCTTGAGACCCAGACGATCAACCGGGCATTTGATGAGGCCACCAGCGACACCGAATTCAGCCAACCTCGTTGGGCTCCTGATGCCAACTGGATAGCCGTCAGCCTAAGGCCAGTCAATGCTGCTCTCAGTAAAGCCTTGTGGGTGCTGCCTCTGATTGAACGCGACCCGATCCTGATTGATGATGACCAAACAGCAACCTTTTCCGCTTATCAGTGGAATCCATGGGGGGACAGCCTCCTCTACCAGCGCTATGACCTGTCCAGCTCAGATCCGCGCGGGTCCATATGGCGCTGGGACTGGCGGACACGGCAAAACATGCTGCTCATTGAGGATGGACTAAGGCCCCAATGGCTGCCATGAAGCAGCGTGATCTCAAATCTTGTGAGTTTTTGGAAGCATTTATTTATTAGAATCAGTCCGAAAACAATGCAAGTAAAAGACGCTGTTTACGATAGAAGGAGCCAAGAATATGAAAATTTTACGATGTCCCAAATGCCATACCCAGGAAATCGTACGCTTGCCTGCTGATATCACGCCCACTGCCATGTTAAGCGGATCCAAACACTCTTCTTCGTTTAAGAGGATCAATGCCACCCGTTACTGCTGTTCCAATTGCGGTTACAGCGAGGTTTGGGTGGACGATCCGCATGATTTGAAGGAATTGTTACAAAAATTTGGCTTTTAACGCTATCAAAGCCCACAGGATCTGATAAATCTGTCGATGAGCTGCAACCATAATCCCATGGGCAGCTTCATGTTCCTTAAAGTAATTAATCACAACCAATGGTTTTTAGCATGCCTATTCAGTTAATAAAAATATCAGGAATTTAGCCAGAACCGTTATCGGCTTCTCTCAAGGTGATAATTAACCTTGAGAGCGCCTGGTCGACCTCGGAAAGTTCCTCTAAGTCAAATCTCTTTTGTAATCCCGGCAGGGATTCTTGCCAAATCTCAAGCATTTCCAGTAATTCATTTCTCTTATCATGTACAGAAACAGGGATCGGTACCACAGGCTCATCCCTTTGAATATATCCTGGGCGAACTGTACTTAAATCATGAGTCGCCAGTGCTTCCCGGGCAAATTCGGCTGTCTCATCATCTTCAGCCAGGCGCAGTAAGGCGGCTTTTGCTGGGGGAGTCAGATAGTTGACACTTGCCATGTTCTGGGCAACGGCGCGCCGTACATGAACATTCAGATCCTCCGCAAGATCCACCAAATCAGGCAGGGCTTCCTGTCCTAACAACTTCGTTAATGTAACAACTGCTTGTGGACGAACAAAGGGATTTGGGTCGCTGTAGGCAATCTCACGTACATCCTCAATTGAGACCAAATCCCGCCACTTTGAAATTGCTGCCAGGGCTGTTTCTCGCACGGTAATGGCACTGTCCTTCAATAACGGCCGCACTAAAGGCAATGCCGCCTCATAGTCCGCCTGCATCATCATCTCAATCAAGTTGCGACGCAGCCGGTTGCTGGGATCGCTGAGCAAGGGTGAGAGAACCGAGGCAGCTTCTTCGGCATTCATCTCCACCAGGGCTTCCACTGCCCCGCCCCGTAAGCCAACCTCATGTTCAGCAATTTCAACCAGAAGCGGGATGGCTTCTCGTATTTCCAACTTTGCCAAAACCTCAATGTAGAGCTTGGGAAGTTTCAAATCCTGGTCCTGGTTGGTTGCCATGAAATTTCGCAGCGCCTCAAGGATAGTAGGGCCGCAAGCCTGGTGGGAGAGCCAGCCGCAGGCACGGGTGGCTGCCAGATGGATTAAATATTCATCGGATTCCAAATAAGTGATTAATTTATCATGGATACGGTTGGGGTCAATGCGCGCCAGGGCTAAGATGGCAGCCTGGACAACAATGGGGTGAGAATCCTCTAAACAAGCCTCAACCTGATTAACCGCTTGATTGGCTTGAAGCAAACCTAATGAATTCACAGCAGCGGCGCAAACATAATTATTGGGGTCATCAATGGCTGCAAGTAAGTGCGAGACGACTTCTGGCGCGGGTAATTCCACTGAACGCCCTAAGGCTTCAGCGGATGCAGAACGAACAAAGCCGTTGGGATCATCCATCAGTGACATTAAAATATCAGGCCTGACCTTCAATTCCCCCAGGCGTTTGGCGGCATATGAGCGATCACGCGGATTCCGGGATTGGATTAATTTGAGACAGCGGTCAATTTCTTCTTGTTTATTATTTGTTCTTTTTAAATGGTCCATCATCTAGGTATAAGTTTACCATTAACAAACCCCCTACGAAACCTTTACAAAATTGGGGACTTAGCTGGCACGCCTGTGCGGCGCGGGTATTCTTCAGGCGTCTGGGCTACTTTATTTACCACCACGATAAAGCGTTCCTCAACAACCCCTGGCAGTTCCACGTGAACCAATCTATTGAGCCGGCCGCCCATAATCTGGATAGCCGTCTGGGCAGCGTGGGTTTCTGCTGGGGCAGCCTCACCTTTCATAGCCATCACAATTCCGTTGCGATGTACCAAGGGCAATAAATATTCCATCAAAATCGGCATGCGCGCCACAGCGCGAGCCACTGCCAGGTTATAGGTTTGGCGATGATCGGCCGCCTGCCCGACCACTTCCACCCTCTCCGTAAGCACGGTGACACCCTGTAAACCCAAATGATCCACGATATGCCGGCAAAAATCCGCCTTTTTATGGACGGATTCCACCAATGTGACCTGCGTCTTGGGCCAGATTATTTTTAAAACTAAACCCGGGAATCCTGCACCAGTGCCAACATCGATCAGTCTTTCGGGCGGGTTATGCCGATCCCATGCCAAGAGCACCGTCAAAGAGTCCAGGAAGTGCTTAATGCGCACGCCTTCCACTTCCCGAATGGCAGTCAGGCTGATGCTTTCATTCCATTCGAGTAGTTCTTTTTCGTAAATCTTCAGAGCTTCAAGCTGGCTTTGGCTCAGCTCAATACCCAGGAGCGTTTTGACAGACTCCCTGAAATCATTTATCGGCAAGATGGGCATCCATTCATTCTTCTTGACTTTCTCTTATCGCTACCCCAATTATAGCTAGAAAAAGATGAAAGATTAAGCATGCACCTGGTCTCCAATGCCAGAAGCCAGTAAAATGGTAAGCATGCCCTGGCCAGCCACACACCTCATGATCGCAGAAAAGAGCTTTCAACAATACTTCAGTCACCTGGACCGCAAAGCTTTCTTAATTGGGACTGCCTTCCCCGATATTCGCTACCCGGCTGGGACACCACGCGACAGGACTCATCTCCAGACAGAGTCCCTGTCAGCGATCCAATCCCAATCCTCCTTTAAAGCGGGTCTATCCTTTCACAATTTTGTAGATGAATTATGGAACCAGCGCATGCGCGATAACCACCAAACCTTATTTTCAGAAATTCCTCACAACCGGGCGATGATCCACACCATGAAGATCCTGCAAGATGGATTGCTTTACCATCAATTCCATCAATGGGATCGGATTTCACAATACTTTACAACCATCCTGCCCGAAGAAAACCGATTTGGAATTGACCCATCGTTGATAACCCACTGGCACCGGATGCTGTCGTTTTACTTGAGCAAACCTCCCAATATCAACGATATCGATATGTTAAAGCTGAGCCTACCGGAGGATCTTGTGCGGAAGATACGGGTTTATTACCAAACCTATCAAGAGGACCAAACCTTGATAAGCTTTTTAGTTAATTTCTATTATCAATTTGAGGGACTTATCGAGGATTTTTCCTCAAATCGGCCTTGATCATCCCCATCTTGAGGGGGTATTCACGTATTCCTTTGTTTCATGTTGAAGTTTTTTCCACCTAGAAATTGGGAAACGAGCACCCCCGACAAGATCAATAGACTGCCAAATATTTCTCTGATCGAAAAAATCTCGCCTAGAATCAGCCAACCTCCCAGGGCAGCAAAAGCCCCTTCCAGGCTGAGGATAACCACAGCATGCGCAGGATCCGCCTTGCGTTGGGCTACCACCTGCAGGGTATAGGCGACACCTACAGACAGAAAAGAACCATATAAGAGCGGCCAAATGCCCTGCCATATATTAGAAAAAACGATGGTCTCGAAGCAAATTGCCGTCATCGCGCTGAGTAAACCACAAATCAAGAACTGAAATACTGCTAGCCGGATGGCGCCAATTTCCGCTGCATACCTTGCAATCAGGAGCACATGAACTGCCCAGGCAAAAGCCCCTGCCAAAACGATCAGGTCATGGCGTGAGATACTCAAATCCCCACGAACTGAAAGCAGGTACAAACCGAATACAGCCAAAATTGCCCCAGTCCAATGTGCAGGATGTGTACGCTTGCCCCAAAAGAGTGCCAATAAGGGCACCAGGATCACATACAACCCTGTGATGAAACCCGCCTTGCCGGCGGAAGTGCCCACCAAGCCAATTTGCTGCAGGGAAGCCCCAAGAAAAAGCACCACGCCCGTCAGCAGTATGGGTGCCAAGGCGTGTTTGAAGGAAGTTCTGTCCCTCACGGCATCCTTCCGATGCCGACTTAACAAAAGGGGTAATAAGGATAAAGCCCCTAGACTGAAACGGAGGGCATTAAATGTAAACGGCCCCATATAGTTCATGCCGACGCGCTGTGCAACAAAGGCAAAGCCCCAGATGGCAGCCGTCAATAACAATAACAGATCCGCTTTCACAATCCTTCACCCCTCATGAATTTTTGGGTTGACGAATGTGCCAGATCACTTTGCCCATCACCTGCGTGCGGGGTACTGGCCCAAAATCACGGCTGTCGGTACTGTCGATCTGCGTCCCCCTTACCTGAAAAGCCTCTCCACCGTCCAGCACCTGCTGCACGCGTTTCACCAGGGTGCCATGCAATCGATGATGAAAGAGGATAACATCATCTTTTTTTATTCTGCTGGTGAGAAAAGGGAAACCCGCGGCCAACACATAATCACCCGCTCGAAAATCAGGGTGAAGGCTTCGGCCGCGGATTTTTAATAAACGTAAGAACAAATTTAGAGATCAGGTAGGACGAGATCTTCGCTCACTGAATAGGGTGATTTGACCGTCTTGGTCGCTATACCCTTGATCTGCCAGAAGATTTCAGCAAACTCATTGACTGCCGCAAGCAGCGCCAGGGCGGTTTCGCGGTCCACCGTCTGACGGGCTTTGGATCCAAGCTGCATAATTTTATGGACCAGGCCATTCAATTGGGGATAGTCTCCAAGGTGTTTCTCCTTGATGAAGTCACCCCAAATCACGCGAATTTCATGTTTGGTCAATTCTGCATGTTCTTCCTTGACCGCCACATAGCGGGACATACTGTTCGTGAATTCTGCCGTTTCGATTTTGTCATGAGACTTGATCATCGTATCCATCAGGTCAACCATGCGGACCACGGTCAGCGCACCGATTTGGGCGAGATGGGGATCATAGATCCCACAAGGGATATCGCAGTGCGCATCAACAGCATCAAAATGAAATCGCTGGTCAAGTTTCTGGGTTATCTTATGGAACATGGGGAGTCTCCTTTGAATTGTGAATATTTACGATATTATTTGTATGATTTATTATAATTTCAAGGGAGCAGTTTTGCAAATAAGTATAAATCCGTTCAGATTTCGCAGTGGCACTAATACGAATCGATCAGGGTACCACACCCAAGTTTTGTAATTCCTGTTCAGCCACCCACCAACCCGGGTGCCATTCCAATGCTGTACGAAAGTCCTCAATCCCCCCCTCAATATCCCCCAGTGCGACTTTAGCACGACCGCGCCAGACCCAAGTTTCCTCAATGGATGGCTGGGCAGAGGAGTAACTCAGGGTGATATCTGCCAGGTCAATCACATCCTGATAACGTCCAGTATAGTAATAAGCAAAATAAGGTCCGGTTTGATACCAGGTAATCCGCCAGGGTTTGGCAGCCAGGTCAGCATAGATCTCATACGCCTGGTCATAAGCCTTTGCAGCACCATAATAATCCGCCAGGTTCGTCAAACTCGTCCCGTAATTAAACCAGGCAAAGAATAATTCTCGCCCCTGAAACTGGGTGATCTCTTCCGATGCTTTTTCGGCTGCATGTTGAAGATTGTAAGTCTCGTCCGCATGGGGACCCAGGATTGACATCACTTCCGATTCACGATCGGGCGGATAAATAATCAAATAGACATAGTTAAATGAACGCCAATGCCGGATGACTTTTTCATAACTGTTGGCATAATCCTCAGCCACATAGGAATCTTGGATCAGGACCATTTCTTTTTCATCGTCATAGGCTGTGATCACGCCGTAATGACCCATCCAAGCTTTTTGTTCCACTTCTTCTTCGAAGCCCTTTTCAATAACGATAGGAATACCCGCTGCCACAAATTTCTTGATCATTTCAAGATCGCCACCCCAGCGTATGATCGCCTTGAAATTCGTCTCCAGGTTGACATAATCAGCCATTTCATAGGGCATAACATTGCGGTCCTCCTGGCGGGGTTTCAGCCAGGCGGCTGTATCCCGTTGATCTCCTTCCCAGCCCCAATAGGACAATGCCATGGAAAGGTTGGCAGGGCCGCAATTGTTGAATTTTTGAAATTCGTGAACAACACCCTCCAGACGAACCGACTCCGGTAGCGGTGTTGGCGTGGGTGTGGGCGAAGGGGTTTGTGTGGGTGTTGGGCTTAAATAATTGGTCGGCGTCAGGCTGGGGACTAACGTTGCTGTCGGTTCCGGCGTTATTGCTGTTTGCGTCTGCTCGACGATCATTTGCATTTCAGCCTGTTGAGCCGGGGAGAAAGAGGTCTCCTCGGGAGGGTTGAAGAAATAGAAAATATCCGCCCTGAGATTCATCAACCGCCATGAGACCCGGTCATGAATGGGTGGGATGAAATAGAGAATGACCATCAGAATCGCCAAACCGCCCAGGATCAATAAGACCTTGAGCCCGCGGTTGTTCTTCTTTTGGGGGATATTCCACTGGGTTTTTGGCATAGAAGGATTATAACCGGAAGGGGATGAAATGCAAATTATAGAAATCTGATAAAATTTAGCAGAATATTATTGTTATATTAATCTTCAATGGCATTTCATATACGTTACAAGGATGAGAAAAGTCTTGGATAGCACTGTGATTCAAGGCATCTGATTACTGGCAGCCCAATCATCCCCTAAAACCAAGACAATATCGGCTTCTGAATTTGGCATGAACTCATGATCGAGATGACCTGTGGTCATCCCAAAGTTTTCCATCAACCAGCGCAGCGCATAGGGTGCTGTGCCTTGCAGGTCTAGCGATGAAACGCTGGTTGCATTGGCTGTCCCCACCCCCACGACATTCAGTCCCTGATCACGCAGCCAGGATGCGGTCCTCTCGCCAAGATCAGGCTGGTAGCTGGCATTCAATACCATCACCCGCGCCCCTTCCTCAGCCACTTTACCTGGAAGATCCCCATTTGCTGCCGGCGACAGCACGCCGCCGCTGCTCAACACCTCATCTCGCAGCAAGCGGATTTTATCAGGGATGGGTCGCAGGATTTCCTGGCCATCGGGGGCTTTTGCAAAAGTGATATGCTCCGCCCCAATGACAACCATCTCGATATTTGTTCGCGGGATCTCACGTGCCTTCCAAGCCAACTGGATCAACTGATTCAAACTCATATTGGTTCGGATACCTGTTGAGAGATCTTCATAAATGTCGGGTGCATTGAGCACCAATGTCGGTAACATATCAAATTCTAAAATCCGTTCGCGAATCAGCATAATCACTTCCATCTGGCGGCTGGAACGGTCGAAATCGTCTCCTTCCGATTTGCGATCGCGGGCGTAAGCCAGGACATACTCCCCATCCAGGGCATAGGTTCCCGGCTCCAGGGTCACCGTATTCCACTTCCCCCGGCGGTCAATGGTATAGGGTTCATCAAAGGTCATCCTAAGGCCCTTTATGTGATCGATAAAATCCACAAAAGCCTGGAAATCAATCTGGACGTAGAAATGCACCGGCACGCCTAAAAATTCTTCCACTGTCCGAGATGCCAATTCCGGCCCACCGCCTGGCAGGTTGTAAATTTCACCAAAGCGAAAAGCGGTATTGATCTTGTTGTAATCAAAACCGGGCACAGCCACCCACATATCGCGTGGGATGGCAATGGCTGCAGCCGTGTTCTTGAGGGGGTCCATTGAGAGCAGGATCATGGTATCAGAGCGCGGCGCTGCATCCTCATTTTCTACATCGCGCAAATCCAGGCCCATCACCAAGAGGTTAACTCGGCTTGTGCCGTCCCAAGGGTCAGGATCCGGCAGGTCAGCCTGTGGTGTATCGGGGGTTTTATCCCGAGTTTCATCCTTTTCAACTTCTTCATCTTCCTCCTCTACTTCAACGACCGGGTCACCGGGCAGGGAGAAAGCCGTCGTGATTGAAACCAGCCGCCTGACAAGTCGGTAGGCGAGAAAAGCCCCCACGATAGATCCCAGGACCAGCAAGACGAGGAAGATCCTCGTAAACCAATCCCCGGGAAATTTATTTGATAAGCGTTGAAAGAAATTCATAAACATACTCCATTGACTGTGTTACAGCCTGTTTTGATTCTAACACCTCTCGTTTTATCGCGTAAGCAGGCAAATGAGCCATTTATCTCATCATCTTGACAAGCGCTGAATATTAGATTAATATCTAACTAATTAGCCAAATATCTAACACATCTACAAAACATTTCATTGTTTTCTCAAGGGACAACACTCCGATGAAGGTTGACTGATTGCGCAGATATTTATAAATTCAAAATTTAATAACGAGGTGCACACATGGATCAACAACCACATATCATTTGGGATAAGGGCAGTGCCTATGATCTTTTTGTCAGCTTGAGGATTCTTCACCAGCCAGAGGCTTTCGGGTTACGCCCATCTTGGGCTGCTGGTGTGCGATCCCGCTTGCCAATACCCCTGCGGGATGTCCTGGAACATTCCCAGATGTACCTAAATGTCCCTCTATCCTTCATATACAACCTGCCTGAGCCCAAGAATGCCAAAACTTTATTGACCGAACTAAGTGCCCTTCCCCCAGGAGAGCGCTTACCCGCTTTGAGCTTTGGCGGGCAAGAAAAAGAGGAGGGGGAAGATTATCAGGAATTCCTGCGTTCTCTGCAGGGTAAACAACGCCTGAGTGCCAATGTGGAGCGGCGAATAAAAAAAGATTTTCGTCCTTCCAATCGCGCAACCAAACCGAATATCCGTGCCCTCTTCGAAGCCTGGTCCAATCGAGAGACCTTCGGTGAAACCTTCCTGGAAGCATTGGAAGGATATGTGGAGAATTTCTTTCAGGAAGAAGAGCTGCGGATCATCCCCGCCCAGGAGAAAGCCCTTACTGAAGCTCGTTCACTTGCCGAAGAAAACGACGTCTTGACCGTTTTGGAAGTGCTCTCTTCAGGGGTGCGCATGGATTGGATCTCAGAGGTTTCACAACTGATCCTGGCACCCTCCTTTTGGGCGGCACCTTTTGTCTTCTACAATCGACTTGAGGCTGAAACTGGCATCATCCTATTTGGGGCGCGTCCAGACGGCATGGCATTGGTGCCCGGTGACCTGGTGCCAGAAGATCTGCTTAACGCCCTCAAAGCGCTGGCCGATCCCACACGTCTGCGCATCCTGCGCTACCTTTTGGAAGCACCCAGCACGCCCAGCGAATTAGCCAAGATTTTACGTCTGCGACCCCCGACGGTGATTCATCACCTGCAAAACATGCGCCTGGCAGGGTTGGTCTTTGTGACAGTCTCACCCCAAGCAGAGCGCCGATATGCCATCCGCATGGACGGGGTCAACACAACCATCAACAACCTCAACAAATTTTTATCCGGAGAATAATTGTGGCGGCCTTGCCAGAAGAAAAAGACACCGAGCAAGGTGTGATCGCAACTTACATTGAACGGGTGAAAGCCTTCAGTCCTAATGCTCGAAAATATCTGATCAGCATCATGATCTACGGTGCAGGATTCGGCGTCCACCGCATTCTATTTAACTTTTTCCTGCGCAGCCTGGGATATGATGAGACCCTGATGGGCTTACTATCGACCGTCAGCAGTA
>Ga0207796_1000188_pt1 | contig 27027 bp, 29 predicted proteins | sample Pon1CUnioCityCA_6_FD_187274 | JGI IMG/M metagenome (GOLD analysis project Ga0207796, IMG submission 187274) | Marine sediment microbial community from Union City, CA, USA - Pond 1C Sediment 1 (SPAdes) | ecosystem: Environmental > Aquatic > Marine > Intertidal zone > Salt pond sediment ... | reverse complement strand
TTCCCATCCCCACAATCACACTGCCTGTCATAGAAATCAGCAGACCAACAATAACAGATCTTCGAATTGGTTCCCGTAATATTAATGGTGAAAGCAACGCCACCCACAGGGGTGTCGTTGTCACTAGAACTACAGAGCTTGCCACAGATGTAAATTCAAGGGAACTGATCCACGTGGCAAAATGCAGTGCAAGAAAAACCCCGGATAACAAACCCTTTAACAAATCAGACCTTGATAACTGCCGAATCTCATCCCAGTTTGTGATAAAAGCAATGGGAACAAGGACAATGCTGGCAATGACCAATCTTGACGCTGCGATCACAATTGACGAAGCCTCAGTTTGTGCAAAGCGGATGAATATAGAGGCAGTGGAAACAAACAAAATGCCTAAAAACGTCCCGAGGATGGGATGAAGTCTCAAGCGATCACTTGTGTGAGGGTTCATAGCTTCTAATTGTAATCCAATCTACTTGTCGGCTCCTTTCATCATTTAGGCGATATTCACATTAAAAGGAGTCGAATGATTAACCCCAATAAACGATGAATCTCCAAGGAAGGTATTTCCGTTGCCTAAAGCGAATTCATCCTATGGAAATATCTTGCATATACAAAATAAGATGAAAAAAATAAAAAATTCGGGCAGAAGGTCAATTTCATTTTATTTCTATTCGTATTTGAGATGAAATTTTGACCCTCAGAACACCCTCCTTGACATTTATCTACCGCACGACTAAAATCCCATAAATCGAAACATTGGAGCCCTAATGACCCACATTATCACCAGTTTATGCGTGCGGGAAGGCAGTTGTGTGACTGTTTGTCCCGTTGAATGTATCATTCCAGGTAAACCCCAGCAAGAGTGGCCGTGGTTTTATATTGACCCTGAAACCTGCATCGATTGTGGTGCGTGCATCCCTGAATGCCCATTCCATGCCATTTACCCTGAAGATGAGGTGCCTGAAGCCTATCTTGCATTTGGCAGTGAGGTCCAATCAGCGCCTGAGGGAACACCTGGTTTTAACAAACCCTTTTCCGGATATGATTATGAGGGCAATGAAGTGCATTTAACGGCTACAAAAGTGCTCGATCCTGATGAAGAAGTCGATCTCACGAAGGATATTCAGCCGAATTATGATTATTTTACAGTCGGTCCTGGGTATGAAGGCTTAATTTCATAAATCCGCAGAATTAGATAGCGATGTTTTCACCTTAGTTATTCATAAAGATTACCGTTTGTGAAATAACTGGAATTATGTAAATAATGATCGATGATTGGCCGATAATAATCGGCCTTTTTTAATCGATAATCAATGATTCCTCTGCTGCCATCGCAGCCCCGATGATGCCGGCTTGATTCCTCAACTTCGCCGGGATCACTTCGGCATTGATCTTTTTGAGATATTTTTTGTATTTCTTAAATTTTTTGCTAACACCCCCACCTAAAATGATCACATCCGGATTGAAAAGAAAATCATAAATTTGCAACACTTCGCGTAATCGCTTGCCCCATTTCTTCCATGAGAGATCTTTAGCCTTGCGCACACCATCCCCTGCGCGGTGTTCTGCATCTTTACCGCGCACTTGAAGGTGACCCATCTCAGAGTTTGGCCACAATTCCCGTTTGACGAAAAAAGCCGATCCTATGCCGGTGCCAATGGTGAGAAATAAAACATAGTCATCTTCATATTTCTTGCCAACGCCAAAACGCATTTCTGCTAATCCTGCAGCATCAGCATCGTTGAGAACAACTGCATTACAACCTGTTGCATCAGTGATCAGGCCTGCCAGGTCCTGCCCTATCCAGTCGGGGCTGACATTGGCTGCCGTTTTTACCAAACCTCGCTGGACTACACCAGGAAAACCAGCACCAATTTTTCCCTCCCATTCAAAATGCTCAACGATGCGGCGGATGACCTCGATCACCTGATCCGGATTGCCAGGGGATGGTGTGGGAATTCGAAAGCGATCACTAGTAAATTCACCTGTCTCGACATCAACGGGTGCGCCTTTGATGCCAGAACCACCGATATCAATTCCTAATACAGCCATTTTTTCTCCTTTTCTGATATCAATTACTCACATGCGTTGTTGAGATGCTCCTCAAAAGTGATTGCAAAATTGTGACGGCCAGATTCATCACACGCTGATCTGAAGTAATAATAAGGCGTCTGAGCTGGATAAGCAACAGCCTGTAATGAATCCATTCCTGGATTACAGATGGATGTGGGTGGAATCCCGGAAACAACATATGTATTATACGGTGAATTAATTGAAAGGTCCGCCTTACTCAAAGGCGATTTCCACCAGGATTGCGTTCCATCCTGGAAGCCTAATGCATATTGTACTGTGGGGTCTGTCTCTAAACGCATTCCTTGAGCAAGGCGATTGTAAAAGACGGATGCTATCATCGGTTTTTCTTCTGTTACCACAGCTTCCTTCTCAACAATGGACGCTAAAGTTACTGACTCCTCAAGGGAGAGGCCTTGCTGATCAAAACCATCTCGTAACTTTTGATCGACATTTTCAGTAAATGCACTTAATATCGTTCGGAGCACATCATCTAAATCAGCTTCCCTGGGAAACTCATAAGTTCCCGGAAATAAGAAGCCTTCCAGGGTTGTAATTTCAGAAACGGGAAGGATCGCCACATGAGATGGTGTTGGAGCATAGGCGGTTGCGATAAATTCCTCTGCGCTTATTGCTAAACCGCTTCCAGCGACATTTAATGCCACTTCTTCAATCCGCCAACCCGGCAGAATGTTGATGATCGCTTGTTTTAGGCTGGCATCAAGCAGTTCTTCACCAATTTGGACGGGCGGCATGGATGGACTTAAGTTGAAAGATCCCGCCTGCAACAACCGATCCTTACCGCTATAAACGAGATAAGTGCGCATCAATTCAGCATTCTTTATCAAACCAGCCTGCTCCAGGCGAAGGCAAACCATTCCAATTGACTCACCCTGGGAGATTTCGAATGATTGCTCAATTCCTCCAATATCCAAAGGCGAAATCAATTGTTGCCGGTAAATAAATAGCTCAAAGGGATACAAAATTCGTTGTGTCAGGGTGAGATAAGGTGCGGGTTCGCCAAATTGGGTGATAACGGAAGCGCGTAGAATAGCATACCCAACCCCAATACCCACAACGATTATGGCCAGGAAAATGATGATCAGTACAAAGAATTTCGATCTCTTTTTGTTTCTAGCCATTGATTTGATCATCTCCCATGTCACCAGGTTCATAATGGATCAAAAAGTCCTGCAGTAAAATACTTGCAGCAAGATCATCAAGATGACCATGCCTTTTTTTCTTGCTGACTTGCATTGCGATCCGACTTTCAATAGCGGATTGGGTTGTCCCACTCTCATCCCACATTTTCACAGGAATGCATGTCAGCTCCTGGATGGCGTCCGCCAGGCGTTTGGATTTGCGAGCGGCATAACCGATCCCACCTTCTGAATCCAAAGCCCAGCCAATGACAATCATTGACACGTCTTCTTCTTCAGCTTTATCTAGGATGGCACGTGCATCTGCTTGGCGTGAGACATGTTTAATAATCCCAAGAGGCCTTGAGAGTGTGCCTGTTGGATCACTGATCGCCAACCCGATCCGTTTCTCTCCTGGATCAATGCCCAGAACTTTCATAGAAGCAATACTCCACACATTAATTCATTATTTCAGACTTGGCTCATCAATCTGATGTGATAAATTATACAATATTCCCCCTGAGGATAAAAAATTCCCGGTTAAGAATTCTTCTCCCGGGAATCTGTGTCATTTCTTAAAATATATTGGTGTTTCCTTTTAAGACAGAGATCAACAAGAGTCCTTTCATAAGAACCCAAACCATTTTCACATTAACAGCTTACGATTTCAGCGCAATTTCCAGGTTATTCCTGCAGATGACTTTTCTCAATTGCATTGGTTTTCTCCACACGTCTTAAATGACGTGGTTCCGTTGAGGGAACCGCCGACATGAACGCTTCAATGATTCGAATAGCCAATTCCTGACCGATCACACGAGCCCCCAAACACAACATATTCATATGATCGTGTTCAACGCCCTGCGAAGCAGTATAGGTATCGTGGCATAGGCAGGCATATACTCCAGGGATCTTGTTCCCAGCGATACAAACTCCGACGCCAGATCCGCACAACGTAATTGCGCGCTCAACTTCCCCATCGACAATTGCCATGCCTGCTTTATTTGCAAAATCTGGATAATCAACACTTTCTGTTGAATTTGTGCCAAAATCGACCGGGGTATGTCCCAATGCAATCAAAGTATTGACGACGGTATCCTTTAAGGGGAATCCAGCATGGTCTGATGCGACTGCTACTTTCATAGTCCACAACCTCTCTCTATTTCCAACCGTTATTTCTGTCTTCGTCCTTCATAGTTTTCTTCTTTAAAAGCACCAATGCTTCGTCAATCACATTTGAAACATAAAACCCATATTCTTGCATCACGCGACCTCCAGGTGCAGAGGCTCCAAATTTATTAATCCCAATCACCTTTCCTTCATCACCCACCCAACGTTCCCAGCCAAATGGAGAACCCGCTTCGACAGCCAATCGAGTTTTGATATTTGGAGGCAGGACATTCGCTTGATAAGCTTTTTCCTGTTTGGCAAACAATTCCCAGCTCGGAAAGGAGACCACCCGCAGGTTAATGCCTTCAGCAGCCAACTTGGCTCCCGCCTTGAGAATCAAAGATACTTCCGAACCTGAAGCCATAAGGATCAATTCCGGGTCCTGGTCACCAAAATCTGCCAGGACATAGGCTCCTTTGGATAATTCATCGGCATCCTCATAAATCTCGCGATCAATCGTTGGACAGTTTTGCCTTGAAAGAATTAAAGCTACAGGATCTTTACTCTCAACTGCCACACGCCAGGCCTGGGCTGTCTCATTGGCATCACATGGCCGAATGGTAATCAAGCCCGGGATGATCCGCAGACTAGCTAGGTGTTCAACGGGCTGATGGGTGGGACCGTCTTCACCAACGCCAATCGAATCATGGGTGTAAATCCAAATTGAAGGATAATCTGACAGGGCAGATAAGCGGACAGCCGGCCGCATGTAATCTGAAAAAACAAGGAAAGTACCCCCATATGGCTTTAAACCGCCATGAACTGCCATCCCATTTACAATCCCGCCCATCGCATGTTCTCTAACGCCAAAGTGCATATTACGACCATAAGGTGTATCCGACTGGAAAGATTTTTCATCCCCAATCCAGGTTTTGTTTGAAGGTGCCAGGTCAGCCGAACCACCCATTAATTCTGGCAATACCTCAGCTAGGGCATTCAGGACTTTGCCAGAAGCCGCCCTAGTCGCCATACCCTTTTCATCGGCTGGGAAACTTGGCAAAGCCGATGTCCAGGATGCTGGTAGTTCGGATCGTAAACGTCGTTCTAATTCTTCAGCAAGCTCAGGATAAGCCTTGCGATAAGCGGCGAGCTGCTTTTCCCAAGCTGATTCCAGAATACGACCATCCTCCACTTTACTCAAAAAGTGTTCGCGAACTTTATCAGGTACATAGAATTTCTTCTCGGGATCCCATCCCGCGTTCTTCTTTGCAATTTCAATCTGCTCCCACCCAGGTGGTGAGCCATGGGCGTCAGCCGTTCCTTCAACTGCAGGCAAGCCGTCACCGATGGTTGTCCGCACCATGATCAAGGAAGGGCGTGGGTCTTTTTTGGCGGCATCCACAGCATCTAAAAGGGCGTCAATATCATAAGGGGCATCCACATGGCTGACATGCCACCCATATGCCTTGAATCTTTCCCCACGTTCCTCGGTAAAAGCGAGGTTTGTTGAACCGTCAATCGAAACCTCGTTATCATCATAAAAATAAATCAATTTGCCAAGCTGCAAATGCCCTGCTAATGAAGCCGCTTCTGAGGCAATACCTTCCATCAGATCACCATCCGTGACGATGGCATAAACATAATGGTCCACAATTTGGTGGCCGGGTCGATTAAACTCTGAAGCCAGGTGCGCTTCAGCAATCGCCATGCCGATCCCATTGGCAAACCCCTGACCTAATGGTCCGGTTGTTACTTCCACGCCGGGGGTCAAGCCATATTCCGGATGTCCTGGGGTGATACTCTCCCACTGTCGGAAGGATCGTAGATCTTCCATCGACACCTCATAACCTGTCAGATGCAACATGGTATATAAAAGCATGGAGCCGTGCCCACCGGATAAAACAAAGCGATCACGATTAAACCAGTTTGGATTTTTGGGATTATATTGAAGCAGCTTCATCCATAGGGCATAAGCAATACCAGCATTGCCCATTGGCAGCCCTGGATGGCCGGAATTTGCATTCTGAACACCATCCACCGACAAAAATTTTATGGTTTGGATAGCTTCTGATTGGAGGGAGTCTTTTGCCATTTTATAATGTCCTTTCAATATTGATCGCATCAATTTTACCATGAGAGATTACTAAACTCTTACTAACAATGAAGAAAAAAAAGATACACAGTAAAACTGGAAAGTTTTCAATTAAATAGCAATAAACCGATTCCATAGGCAATTATCTTTGGTTGTGATAAGTGCGTCGATTTTGTTCTTCCTCGTAAGAAACTCATACATAAAACAACAATAGATAAATTTTAAAATATAATTATGAGACCATCACCATATTCAAATGGAGAAATAACCAGATGTTACTAGGACTTGATATCAGCACCACTGGCGCAAAAGCAATCTTGATTAATCAGGATGGAGATGTAATCGGATCATCCACACACACTTATCCGCTAAGCACTCCCAAACCCCTTTGGTCTGAACAGGATCCAGAGGATTGGTGGCAAGCCACCCAAGACAGCATCGGGGAAGTGATTGACGCTTCAGGTGTAGATCCGAAAAATATTTTGGGGATTGGGTTGACAGGACAAATGCATGGGTTGGTCATCCTGGACATCGTAGACCAGGTTTTACGCCCTGCAATTCTCTGGAATGATCAGCGAACGGATGCAGCCTGTGAAACACTGGTCGAGAAAGTTGGCCTTAAAAATCTGATACAAACCACTGGAAACCCGGCTATGACGGGATTCACCGCCCCTAAGCTGATCTGGGTGCAGGAAAATGAACCTGAGCTCTTCCAAAGGGTGAAACATATCCTTTTACCTAAAGATTACATCCGGCATAAACTCAGCGGTGTTCACGCCATTGACTGCGCCGATGCCTCAGGCACTTCTCTCTTTGATATCACACACCGTGAATGGTCTCAGGATATTCTAAAATCCTTAGAGATCCACCCGGACTGGTTACCAACTGTGTTTGAGGGAACTCAAATAACAGGTACGGTCTCACAACAAGGCGCAACGGCAACCAACCTCACTGCTGGTACACCCATTATTGGTGGCGGTGGTGACCAGGCAGCCCAGGCGGTTGGTGTTGGGGCAGTCGAACCAGGTATTGTCGCACTCACTGTAGGTACATCCGGTGTCATATTCGCCCCAACTAGCGAACCTCACATTGATCCCCAGGGGGTTTTGCATGCGATGTGTCACAGCCTTCCCCCCTCCCAAGGCCAGGGATGGCATTTGATGGGTGTGATGCTTTCGGCGGCTGGTTCATTACGATGGTTTCGGGACACATTTGCGCCACAACATGACTATACGAAGTTATTAGAGCCTGCAGCACAAGTCCCGCCTGGAAGTGAAGGTGTGATCTTCCTGCCTTATCTGACGGGTGAGCGGACCCCCTACCCTGATCCCTTTGCTCGGGGGAGTTTCATCGGGTTGACAATCCGTCATACAATGGATCATCTCACACGTTCCGTTTTAGAAGGTGTGGCATACGGTTTTCGCGATATCCTTTCATTAGTCAAACAAACCGGATTGGAGGATATCCATCAAATCAGGATCTCAGGCGGCGGCTCTCAAAGCCCCTTATGGCGCCAAATTCTTACAGATGTGCTGAATGTGGAAATGGTGACGGTTAACACGACAGAGGGCGCTTGCTATGGAGCTGCACTGCTGGCAGGTGTTGGGACAGGCGTATGGAATTCCACCAAAGAAGCCTGCCGCGCGACAGTCAAAACCTTGTCTGCAACACAGCCTCAAAAAGAAAATGTATCCATTTACGACTCGTACTACCAGGATTACCACGCGCTTTATCCCCAATTGAAAGAGACATTCAAATCCTTATCAACCAAAATTGAGTGAGATAATCTTGAAAACAAAAACCTTTATTCTTATTGCTCTGTCCAGTATCCTACTCAGCATTATTTGGATTGCACTAACACCAATTTTGTTTCCCCCTGTACAGTCAGAAACCTCACGAGAAGCACCCTTTCCCGGTTTCTCAGCACCAGACTTCACCTTAACCAATCTTGATGGTGAAGCGTATTCGCTATCCGATTTTAAAAACCGTCCTGTCTTAGTTTTTATTTGGGCGTCCTGGTGTTCGGTTTGCAAATCAACCATGCCAGGATTACAAAAAGTGTATACAGAATATGCTGCACTTGGCTTCGAGATTATGGCGGTGAATACGACCTATCAAGATAATCTTACTTCTGCCGTCAATTATTTTACATCCCAGAATTTCAGCTACTTATTTTTATTAGATCAAGATGGCTCTGTTTCTCAAACATACCAGGTACACGCCCTACCCACAGCGATCTTGGTTGACCCCACAGGGATGGTTCATGATGTGGTCATTGGCTCAGGCATGAGTCCAGGATTACTCAGAGCCCAATTAGATGAAATCCTAGAAGAAAGCGAATAACCCTAAAAATGTTCCCGGTAATTGATATTGGACCCATCGCCATTCAATCTGCAGGATTGATCCTCCTGTTGGGCTTTTTCTTTGGCACATGGTTAACAACCTACTTTGCCAAAAACTTGGGCACGAATGGCACAGTCATTGAAAACAGCCTGCTTTATGGATTGATCTCAGGCATACTCGGTGCACGTATCGGTTTTGTTTTGCAGAATCCAAATATTTTTGTAGGAAATATTTGGAGCATCTTTTCCCCAACCCCCACTATGTTGAGTGGCGGCTTTGGTTTGCTCGTTGGGAGCATTGTTGCGATCATTATCGCTCAAAAAAATCACCTCCCGCTCTTGCCAACCCTTGATACACTCTCTCCCTTTGTGCTTATGATGTTCACCAGCATTCACCTCGCTAATTTAGCAGAGGGGAATGCTTTTGGACTGTCAACAAATCTTCCATGGGGAATCGAGCTTTGGGGTACAGTGAGGCATCCTGTCCAGCTTTACGCGGTATTTATCTCGGTCATCATTTTATGCTGGATCCTAGGCAAAACAAATTTTTTACACACCACGGGGTTCTTAAAAAGTGGCATTCTTATTAATCTCACTCTGGCACTGCTGAGTATGACCACCATTTTCATTAGGGCGTTTATTGATAGGAAGATCCTGTTAGGACCAATAGATGTCTGGCAGCTAGGGGGGTTGATCGTGCTTATTATAAATATCCTGCTGATTTACAAACAATCATTTCAAAACCAAAAGCCTATTTCAGTATTTTTCAGTATGGGATCAAATCTCAAGGCTGAGATCAACCTGGAAAATGCTCGTAATCGCCTTTCGGAATCCTTCAAAATTCGACGTGCATCCTCAATTTATCGAACTGAACCTGTTAAGAATGGTAATCAAAAGACATATTATTTGAATCAAATCCTTGAATTGGAAACAGCCTATTCATTCTCAGAATTACGGGAACACCTGAAGGAAATAGAAAAAGAATTTGGAAGGGACACTGGTAATCGGAAGCAAATCCCCTTGGACCTGGATATCTTGAGCTATCATACTGAAGTCTTTATTTTCAATGGAAAGAACATCCCCGATCCTGACATCGTCAAATACCGTTATATTGCAGAACCTCTTGCGGAAATAGCACCAAATTTCCGTCACCCTGGCACCGGCGTTTCCATTGAATCCATACTGAAATCCATTGAGGATACTGCAAAGGTTGAAAAAATAAAGGAGAGTGACAATGGACCTGAAAAATAAAACAGCTTTGATCACAGGCGGCGGCGTTCGATTAGGTCGAGCGTTTGCCCTAGCATTGGCAAAAGCGGGGGCAAACGTCATCATTCATTACAACAGTTCCGTAGGACCAGCGCTCGAAACGGCAAATCAGGCAACAACTTACCAGGTGAAGTCAAGTGTTGTGGAAGCCAATTTTAATGATTTATCAGCGGTTGAGGAACTTTTCCCCAAAACACTGGAGGAATTTGATCATGTTGATATTCTCATCAACAGTGCTGCAGTGTATTTAAAAGGTTCTGGATTGGATACAGATCGCACAACCTGGGAAAAACAATTTCGAATTAATTTACAGGCACCTTTTTTGTTGATACAAGCCTTTGCGCGTCAGCTTCCTGAAAGATGCCAGGGCAGGATCCTCAATATCGCCGATGCGCAAATTATCAATCAGAAACCCGACCACTTTGCTTACAGGTTGACCAAGGCTGCCCTGGTTGAAATGACCAGGATGTTTGCCTTGGAATTAGCGCCTAGGATCAGCGTCAATGCCTTGGGGTTGGGCATTATGCTGCCCCTGGCTGGAAAAGAAGATGTGGACCTGGAAGCATATGCACAAAAACATGTCCCCTTAAAACGCACAGGAAACCCAAATATTGCTGCTGAAAATGCCTTACATCTGATTAAAAGCGACTTTACAACCGGCGCATTTCTCCGCGTTGATGGGGGTCAATACCTTTAGCGACCAATTACGATGCTCCAAAGACCGGTATCGCTGCACCGGTGATTTCATCTGATGCCGTAGATGAAAGGAAGAGAATGACCTGGGAAATATGCTCGGGGGAGACCCATTTAGAGAAATCAGAATTGGGCATCTCCTGGCGGTTTTCGGGGGTGTCGATTGTCGACGGTAAGACGCAATTAACCTGGATATTATGCGATTTCATTTCAGAAGCCATGCTTTCTGTCAAGCGCAAAAGTGCTCCTTTTGCCGCTGCATAGGCACCCGATTTCGCACCGCCTTGCAGCGAGGCTTTTGAGCCAATTGAGACAACTTTTCCTCCGCCTTGCTCAATCATAACAGGGATAAAAACTGCCGCGGTGTTCAAAAATGATTGCACATTGAGATTCATCATCTTTTGCCATGTGGTAGAAGAAAGTTCATGAACCCTTTCTCCCATCGTGAAACCACCAACCGTGTTCACCAAGATATCAACTTTGCCAAAGGAATCGCATATATGCTTTCCAACTTCCTTTAGTGAGTCAACTTCTGTCACATCCACTTCTTCATACAACCTTAATTCACCAGGGGCATTTCCCTTGGATAAAACTTTTTCCATTCGTCCCTTTTGGTAATCCAATGCACAAACAGTCGCTCCCGCTTCGAGAAAAGCTTCAGCAACAGTTTGACCTAAATTGCCAGCAGCACCAGTGACAACCACGACATTCCCAGTAAAATTAAATGTTTTCATTTTTTCTAAATCCTCTCAGATGGATGGAATAATCCAAGTCTTTTCTATCCAATGATCCCATTCGGCTTTGGTAATGCCTTCCCTTTCAGCCTCTTTGTAATTGATCACATCCTTTTCTTCCAACATGTCAGCTAAAATCCCAGCAGCAGAAGTTTCAGCGTGATAATCATGGTAGATATTTCCATTCTTGAAATAACACCAGGGTGCCAATTGATAGCTGGACTTGGCATCTATCTCTGGTGAAAGAAATTTTAAAGGATCACGTTTGCGGCAGTTGAGAATGATCTCTGAATAGGTTGTAACCTGGTGGTTAAAATCTAAATTCGATCGAAGATAACGATTAATGTTCTCCCAAGGCTTGGGTTCACCTTTTAAGATGGCTAATACACGCCCTGCTGCACCATCAATATCGCCATAATCAACTTTATCCAGCAGGTCATCAGGCATTAAGGTTCGATGTACGCCCACATTGGCAACGACACTGGGTGTTTGGCATGCCAGCGATTCATAAGCGACATTTCCGAAAGTCTCAACAAAAGAACCCAAGCAAAATGTCACATCACCCAAACTATACAACTCAGGCATGCGATTGTTCGGCATCCAGGGAAAGAATAAAAAGTTTTCACGGACGCCTAAATCAATCATTAAGTCCATCATAGATTGGTAAAAAACCTGTTCACCCTGAGAAACCATCTCACCAATCCATTCTGGAATGAGTGCTTTAACATTTTTATAATGATAGTCATTTACCAATTGAGATACCACTTGAATGGCTTCTTCCAAACCTTTCCCGGGTTCGGGTCTGTGAGGGTGAAGGATGATGATATCCTCATCAGGGTTTACTCCCAATTCAAACGCTAGGGATTCGATATTTTTCTTCGAAAATACTTCAAAATCAATACCATTATAGACAAGGTGGATTCGTTGATTTAAGCCAGGATAGAACCTGCCAGCAGTATTTTTGATGACAGATTCCGAATAGGGTGAGATGCAAATAACATCATCTCCCTTGCCAATAAAAGAACCCAATACCGATTCAGGGTAAATCGTATCCCGAAATGAAATAATCGTTGGCACCGATTGATAAACATCAGGGATCAACCATTCACCATCATGGACGTAAAATCGATCAGCATCTTCTAATGCATCAGATATTTTTTGAGTGATTAACGCTAAATCTGCGCCGCTAATGGCATAGGGTTGCGGGAAGGGTAAATGAAAGGGCAGAGAGGGTGTAACATGAACACACTCATCCCAATAAAAAGGCTCACCGCCGCCCACAGGTTTAGCGCATAATATCTCAATCTCATGGCCCTGTCCGCCAAGATATCGGGCAACGTGAAAAAGGTGTTTTGAAGCCCCGCCAGTAATGACATTGGCATAAATTGGGTTGATTGAAAACATAACAATTTTCATGCTGCCTCAAATTAAAATCTTATTGGTAAAATTAGGTGAACAAGAAAGCGAGCAAACATGGACAAAATTTTCATTAGGAACTTAGAGGTCTTCGGGATTCTGGGTATTCATCTTCATGAACAGCGAAAACCCCAATTAATCCGTATCAGCCTAAAAGCTTCAACAGATATTCAAAATGCAGCGGAAAATGATAATATTCATGATACCGTCAATTATTCAACATTAGCAAAAGATATCACAAAGTTTGTTGAGCAAAGTAGTTTTCTTACCATTGAAGCCCTTGTCGAATCATTGGCACAGAAGATCCTTAAGAATGAACGGATCAAGAAAGTATGGTTACGTGTGGAGAAGCCCAATGCTGTCCAAGCGGCAGATTCTGTAGGTGTTGAGATCAACCGGAAAAACGATACCTAAAACCTTAGGCTCTCTGCGCCTCTTGAAATATTGTCCAAAAATTCCATTCTTGTGGTCATTTCCTTTCGGAAAACGCCCAGCATCGCTGAGGTTGTCATACGCGCATTTTGTTTCTTGACCCCGCGCAGCATCATGCACATGTGCAGACCTTCCACCACAACAGCTACGCCCAGAGGATTTAATACAAAGTCTACAAATTCCGCAATTTGTGTGGTCATCCTCTCTTGAACTTGAAGACGCCTTGAAAACAAGTCCACAATCCTAGGTAGTTTTGATAATCCAATCACCTTGTCCGTGGGCACATAAGCGATGTGCGCGCGGCCTAAAAATGGCAGCATATGGTGTTCGCACATGCTATAAAATTCGATATCACGAACAACTACCATTTCATCATAGGCAACATCAAAAACGGCTTCATTGATTAATGCCTTGGGATCCATACGATAGCCAGACAATAATTCCTGGTAGCTCTTTGCTACACGCTGTGGTGTTTTGATGAGTCCTTCCCGTTCAGGATCTTCGCCAATCGCGGCAAGAATTTCCGCAACCGATTTTTCAATTGACTCTACATCCATCTCTTGTTCACAAAACAAATCTGCTGCTGATGCCAGTGGATCATTACAATTTTCGATCATTTATTACCTCCAGAAAATTCTATTAATTAAATAATATGACAATTTGATATCATAAAAAATGGCCTGTACAGGGTTTATGTACAAGCCAAATTATACTACCAGGTGGTATTATCCAATTTCCGGAATGATAATCCCATAGGTGCCATCACGACGGCGATATAAAACATTAAATTCACTGGTATTCGCATTATAAAAGACAAAGAAATTTTCATGACCGAGTAATTTCATTTGTTCAACTGCCTCACGTTCATCCATGGGTGCCAGCATGAAGCGTTTCCGACGAACGATCACAGGTTCTTCTTCCTCTTCAACATCAATATCTTCGGGGTAAACAAGATCGATCGCCTCAGCAATCGTCTGACCATCTCCACGACCACGGCTTCGTTTGCCCTTATATCGCCTAATTTGTCGACGCATTTTATCAAGCGATGCGTCAACAGCGGAAAACATGCTGTCAGAACGTTCTTCAGACCGTAGAATAAAACCTTTTCCCCTCAGTGTCAATTGGGCAACATATCGATCATTGGCATTCCTGGCTGTTTTGGCATAAGATAAGTCCACTCGGCACTCGTCAACATCGTCCAAAAATTTTTCTAATTTTTCAACTTTATTTACTACATAGTCATTTAGGCGATCACTCAACTCTAAATTTTTGGTAAAGATATCGATTTTCACTGACATTTAAGCCTCCATTTCATGTGGGTTAACCAATTATACTTGATACCAATTTAGATCTGCTTCTTGATTTTGTTTAGTAAACCCTGCCAGGGTGACAGCGTAAACGGAATATACACCTGCTTTGGATAAAGCAGCAGCACACGCCTCAAGCGTCGCACCAGTGGTTGTTACATCATCCACCAACAAGACGCTTTTTCCAGAAACAATTTCCCACACACCCGTGAATGCTCCATGAACATTCTGACGTCTTTCCTGGGCTGAAAGACCGACCTGGGATACTGTGTTTCTGATCCGTTTGAGACTGAAGGGATTACAGGGGACGCCCAAAGTTAATGCTAATGGCATAGCAATTAACACGGATTGATTATATCCCCGTTGTTTTCGCCTTTCCGGACTGAGGGGGACAGGAATAACCAAGTCTATCACCCATTTTGCATCCTGAATTAAGGCCGCCAGCATTTCAGAGAAAAATTGACCTAGGCTTTGATTTTTATGATACTTGAGGGCATGAATGCATTGGCGCATGACCCCCTCATATTCAGCCAGGTGACGTCGGAAGGTTAATGGTAATATTTCACCCTGTGAAAGAAAATTTGCGTTATCCAATGAAGAGTTGGTTTTTGACATATTAATTTTCTTAAAATCCTTTGAAAACCGGATTTTATTTTGACAATTTTCACAAAGGCAATATCCTGGCGACCCACATCCAACACATTCTGGTGGATACACCCAATCCAGAGCTGTCCAGAATCCTTTGTAAACAGCAGCAATCAATCTTGTTTTCAAAGCAGGTTCCCCAAAAGAAATAAATCCTATTGAATTGATTGAAGAAACTCTTGCCAAAGATTAGACAATGCGGGTCTTAGTAATAAATAGGCGGTAACTAGTACCATCAGGACCAAAATTACAATTAATATCCACTCCACCCATCCCTCTCCCCGATCATCTGGTATCTTTGTCATTTAAACTCCATTCTTAATTTTTTTCTAATTATATACGATTTGTCAGATGCTTTATAATTGTTTTGGTGAATCTTTAGCCAAATCATACCTTAGAAAATCTATTGCGAATACAGTTAAGAATTTGTATAATGATTATGTAATGAAATAACAAAAGCAACCCAATAGAAACAAGTTATGGAGGAAGTATGAGTGATATATTTGATCGAGTAGCTGGAGAGCGAGATTTTTTGAAGAAGCTCCTGGCAAAAGTGCCCGGCTTTAAAGGCTACATTGAGCGTGGTGATCGCCGGATGTCCGATAAGCTTCTAAGAGAGAGCGTAGCTAACGAGTTTGAAAGACTTTATCAGCGCATTTCAAGCTTACAACGAGATTTAATCAACCAAGGTGAGCTTCAATATATTGATGATCTTGAGGCAGCTGTATTGAAACTCCGGCAATTTATAGATCGGGTTCGAACAGCCTCGTATGGTTATGCAGGCATATTTGATGCGATCAAGATCAAAGAAGAAGAGCTTGAGCAAGTCTATCAATATGACTACGCCATGCTTTCCCTTGCAGATGAGGTTGAATCAGCCATCGACAATGTTGAAACATCTATCGGGACTGAAGGGTTGGATGCAGCCATCAGGCACCTGATCAACGTCAGCCAACAATGTGTGGATGTTTTCAATAAGCGATCCGAAGTTCTAAAGGGTATCGCACCCGGAACCGCAACAGAAGGATCATAGTAAAAAAATCAACGAACAATCAAAAGTAGAAATTGGAGTAAATGATTATGGCTAGAATTTTCGATGTTGTTGAATATCCACGAGAGATGAAGGATGAGCTTGTCCATCGATTCCCCGAAAGCGGACCTGCTGATTTGCGGATTGGTTCCCAAATTATTGTCCGAGAAGCCCAAAATGCCGTCTTCATGCGTGATGGCCGGGCTTTGGACGTTTTTGGACCAGGACGCCACACGATCACAACTGCAAATATCCCGTTGTTGATCAATCTGGTCAGCAAAGCTTTCAATGACCGAACCCCGTTCACCGCAGAAATCTTTTACGTCTCCATGAGGGAATTTGTGGATCAAAAATGGGGCACCCCTCAACCCATTATCGTCAGGAACCCGGGTGTTGGCTTAGGTGTCGCCCTGCTGCAGGGCTTTGGCACCTACAGCTTCCAGGTAAGTGATCCACAGCAGTTTGTTAATCAAATCGTTGGTGCCCAGGGTTATTACCGCACCAGTGACATTGAGAACCGTCTCCGGACCATGCTGCTTTCTAAATTGCAGGATTTATTGGGTGAAACCACTGCAAAAAGCAATGTCATGGAATTGATTGGTCAAACCAACGAGCTTTCTGCAGGCGTTCGTGCTCAAGCCCAAGATGATTTTCAGGCGGTCGGTTTAACACTCAAATCCTTCTATATTGGAAACCTGAAACCTTCCTCGAAATCTGCAGAAGAATTGCGTGCAATGGGTATGCTGGATATGCAAACCTATACCCAACTGCAGGCTGCGGATGCCATGCGTGAAGCCGCTCAGAACCCCAGCGGCGGTGCTGGCCTCACAGCTGGAATTGGTGCGGGGATGGGAATCGGAAACGCACTCAGCGGCGCACTGGGCAATGTCAACCAGGCTCAGAGTGCACAAGCCCAGGGTGCGGCTGCAGGCGCTGGAGCTATGCCAGATGTAATGACCCCGGCAGAAGCAGCACAGTTTTTAAAGGTCTCAGCAGAAGATGTGGTCGCTGCTATTGAAGCCGGTGATCTTAAAGCCCGGAAATTGGGCAATGCTTACCGTATCAGCAAAGAAGCCCTCAACGACTTCTTGAATGGATAAACACAAACTTAATATTGAAAGAAAATCCCGGGGGCCTGCGTACGACCCCCGGGATGTCAAAACTGGAGAATCCGGAATAGCATTCCGGCATTCTTGATTTAATGGGGATCGTTCTGGCGTGACATCAAATCAGAGGCAGAAGATCTGCATGGTATAATTTTCCATATATTAAAATATCTTGAAATTCTAAATGAAGCTTCACGAATATCAATCCAAGGAAATTTTCACCCACCATCAAATCCCTATCCCGCGAGGAAAATTGGCATCTACCCCGGAAGAAGCCAAATTGATCGCAGAAGAATTAGGGGGGTCTGTTGTCCTGAAAGCACAGGTGTTAACAGGTGGCAGGGGAAAAGCAGGGGGTATTCGTTTGGTAAGGTCGCCGGAAGAAGCCGAAGAGGAAGCCTCAAAAATCTTGGGCGAACGAATAAAAGAGATCCCTGTGCGCCGGATATTGGTCGAAGAGGCTGTTAATATCCAGCAAGAGATCTATTTCGGTATGACCATTGATCGGGAGAATGGAGAAACGCTGCTCATCGCCAGTGCAGAGGGAGGGGTTGACATCGAAGTAATTGCCAAATCAACCCCGGAAAAAATTTTTATGGTGCACATTAACCCCCTGCATGGGCTCAGGGATTATCAAGCCAGGAACCTTGCCACAGAAATTGAAATTCCAAGGGCATTATGGCGGGCATTTATCTCTCTCGCTCAAAATCTTTATAATGCTTATCAAGAAATTGATGCAACATTGCTTGAAATTAATCCCCTGGTCATCACGGACCGACAACGTCTTATCGCATTGGATGGAAAAATCACCATCGATGATAACGCCCTGTTTAGACACCCTGAATTTTTAGATAAGCGCGATCTCTCTGCGGAAACGTCCGCTGAGAGCGAAGCGCGAAAGTTTGGGTTAGCCTACGTCAAACTCAACGGCAATATCGGTTGCCTGGTGAATGGCGCAGGATTAGCAATGGCAACAATGGACATCATTCAACACAAAGGGGGGCAACCCGCAAATTTCCTGGATATCGGAGGTGGTGCAAGCGCAGATAAGGTGACTGCAGCATTGCGCATTATCCTGGCAGATCCTCAAGTGAAGACAGTCTTAATCAACATCTTTGGGGGTATCACACGCTGTGACGAGGTTGCCCAAGGCATCTTGCAAACCCTCGAAGCTGTACAAACCGAGATCCCCTTTATCATCCGTTTGGTAGGAACAAACGAGAAAGAAGGTCAAAAAATCCTGGCCGATGCACATCTCCAAACCGCGCAATCCCTCCAGGCTGCAGCAGAAAAAGCTGTGGAATTATCTCGGGAGCCTGTATTGTGAGTATTTTGGTCAGCGAGCAAACGCGGTTGATCATTCAAGGGATCACCGGGCATGAGGGAAGTTTCCATGCCGAACAAATGCTATCTTACGGCACCAATATTGTCGCTGGCGTCACCCCAGGCAAAGGTGGAGAGTGGGTTTTAGGTGGCAAGGTGCCTGTATTTGATACTGTGCGATCCGCAGTAGAGGTCACAGGTGCCAATGCCAGCATTATTTTCGTGCCTTCTCGCTTTGCAGGGGATGCCATTCTCGAGGCAGTCGATGCAGATATTTCTCTGATCGTCTGCATCACAGAGGGGATCCCGGTTAAAGGAATGCTGGAAATCAAACAAATTGCTCATCAGGAAAACACCATCCTGATAGGACCCAATTCACCGGGCTTGATTACGCCGCCAAGAACGAAGGTGGGTATTATCCCTGGGAATATCACTAAGACCGGCACTGTTGGCGTGGTGTCAAGATCTGGCACATTGACTTATGAGGTAGTTTATGCCCTTAAACAAGCCGGCTTTGGAACAAGCACTTGTGTTGGCATCGGGGGTGATCCAGTCATCGGTGCAAACTTTATTGACATTCTTTCACATTTTGAAGGTGACCCGCAAACGGAAACTATCGTCTTAATTGGCGAAATTGGTGGACAGGATGAGGAAAAAGCCGCTGAGTATATCACCAATTATTTGACCAAACCTGTTATCGGTTTTATCGCTGGTCTTTCCGCCCCACCCGGCAAGCGTATGGGACACGCCGGGGCAATTATCGAAGCCGGGTCCGGCACCGCCAAGGCAAAAATCACTGCCCTAAAAAACGCTGGTGTCCAGGTGGCTTCTTATCCTGAAGAAATCCCAACCATCCTGGAAAGCCTGTAATATTTTCGCAGCAGTGATAAGAAATTTCCATCAGAAAATTCCCACAAAGGACAAACCTGTCGAATCTTGCAATGAAGTCACAGAATTTTAGTACACTGCTTTTTCTAAGTCTTAATTTTAACTAAAGAAATATTTAGGGAATATTGCGCTTCTAGTAATCTGAGTTAAAATTTTCCAGACTTAACTTTCCCTGTTCTTCCCCTAATGAAAGCGGAATGGTTGTGCCCGGGATACGATTCCCGGCATGAATCCAAACAATCGGATGCTCTCGTTCCCGAGCCAAAGCGACAATTTCGCCAGTTCCACCCTCTCCCTGAGGGAGTTGACCATCCCAAATGGCAATTAAGACATCACTCAGATCAAGAATCCTTTGACCTGCCAGTGCATAAGCTTGATCCCGTCTGCTGGCATCTGGTGGTTTGAGCACATCCACTGCATTCGACATTAAATCCAAGAAGGTATTTGTTGATGATTCACTTTCAAAGTCATTGATATATTCAGCAACCGGGAGGGGAAGGGATATAACCAGGCGAGCACTTTCCCAGCGATCCAAGGCTTGGGAAACAACCAAGCGATCAGCACCTTCTGCAAGGGAAGAAAACAAAATAAAGGGTTCAGGGAAATGATCTTCTACAATTTGCAGTGCATCATCGATCCCCCTGTTTATTTTCTCTATTTCCCTGAGAAATCGATGACCTGTAATCCCGATTTTCGTCAAAAAGGACTCCTGGCAGTGGTTTTTATGACAGTGATAATTGAAAATTCATTGGCTATTTTTTACTGTGATATCTAGAATATCATGTGTGATTGGTTTTGTCCAGAAACCATCCCGGGATTGGGGGATCTTATTCTCTGCTGTATCTGAATTAGGACCCGGCCAACGGTATAATAATTGTAATTAAGGAGCATATCTTCTTTCGTCAGTTCAGGATCAAATTTAAGATAAATTGTTTTTATTGAGTAATCCAAACAAAACTTCTCAATATACATTTAACATTTAAGAACCGTAAGAACCATTAAAAAGAGAGGATAACATCCAATGCATAATTATCGATGGGGCATACTGAGCACAGCGAATATTGGGCGAAAAGCCATGATCCCGGCGCTAAAAAATTCGCAAATGGCAGAAGTTATGGCTGTCGCCAGCCGTGATGAACAAAAAGCAAAAATATTCGCAAAAGAGCTGGGTATTCCCAAGGTTTTTGGAAACTATCAAGCCCTTCTGGATGATCCTGAAATTGATGCTATTTATAACCCTCTACCCAATCACCTCCACAAACCCTGGTCCATTCAAGCGGCTGAAGCAGGCAAACATATCCTGTGTGAAAAACCCTTAGCCTTGAACACATCTGAATGCCGCGAAATGATTGCTGCAGCTAAAGCAAACGGTGTCTTATTAATGGAATCCTTCATGTATCGCCATCATCCACGCATCCAGGTAGCAAAGGAAAGCATACAATCTGGTGCAATTGGGCAGTTACATACCATTGAATCAGCTTTTACGTTTAAATTGGATAATCCCAAAGACATTCGTTACCAACCCGAAATGGGCGGCGGCGCTGTGATGGATGTGGGATGCTACTGCATCAATATCAGCCGTCTCTTTGCTGGACGGGAACCTGAAGCTGTTCAAGGACGAGCAGCTTGGGCTTCAAGTGGGGTTGACGACCAGTTAACAGCTATCCTGGATTTTGGAAATGGTTTGCTTGCCCACTTTGATTGCGGCCTTAACCAAGGGCGACGACAACGCTGCATTGCCTCTGGGACGGAAGGTTTCATGGTGATAAGAGATGCATTTGTGCCAGGAATTACCAAGACATTCCTGCATGAGGTCCACGGTGATGAGTCTTCGAAGACAAGCTTCAAAGAAGTTGATGAATATCGCCTGGTTGCAGAGGACTTCATGAATGCTATTGAGAGCGGACAACTACCCTACCTTCCTGAAGACGCCGTTGCAAATATGCGCGTAATCCAGGCATTGCTGATATCAGCCAAACAACATGGAAAACCCATTGAGCTTTCATCGATTGCGTAAGTGCTTTGTCAATGTGATCAAAAACAATGATTACACGAAAGTGTAAACGCTGATAGCTCATAATCGTTCTTCTAATATCATTAAATCTCTAAATTATTGAGGTAATTTCTGTTCGTCATCAACGCCCCCTTTTCAGTAAAATGGCTGTTTCAATTTGAGTTTAGTTCGGTTAATGCCTCCATAAATTCATCGATATCTTTCGCAGACTCAGCCGCTTCAAGGATCTGGGATTCGTCTAGTCCAGCTTTCCATAAAGAAAAGTGTGCTTTCGCCAGGAAATTAAGTAAACGTGTTGGATTAACATCATTAATAAAACATGAACCCACTCGACGCTTTCTGGTGAACCATTTTTTAATTTTTAGAATTCCTGGCTTCAAAGGATTGAGGTCAATGGTCACAGCCTGATCAACTAACCATAAATTGTATCGAGTAAAGGTTAGCGAGCCGCTTATACTTACTGATTCAGTCAGATGATGCTGCCATAAAGCTGTCAAACCCTCGATGAGATCGAACCCTTCTTCCTCGATCTGGCGAGGGCAGCCTTCATCAAAGACATCCTGATACCAAAGCTGCCATTTCACAATCTTTTTATCCACACCTATCATATTACACCTACCTCTTTAGAAATGGACAAACGATAAGAAAAATACCGTGTGATCAAATCATAAGACGTAGCCATGGAGGTATTGTCGCCCACTACGACAATTTTAACAGTGGGTACATCTCAGCTATGGACGTTTCAAAACACCGCTTTTGATGATGATAAATAAACCTCCTATCATTCCCGCAAATGAACAAACAATCCCAACAACCCCTGCTAATCCCAATCTTTCTTGATAGACATACCTATCAGAGCTGGCAGCATTAATAAAGGCTTTGATATTTTGAAAAACCATATCAAACTTATCAAAATCGGAAGTGTAGCCAAACATTGGAAATGATCCGTTTTCCGCCTCCAGAATAACACGCCGTGAACAATCACCATTTGAACAAACAGAATCCTCAAAAGCTCTTATGACATTTGTCAGGGTTTCCTCACGAACCTTAATAACCCCGAGCCAAACTTCCTGTTTGACACAATTCACTGACTGGTCCTGACCACGCCAGCACTCGATGGTTGTGATCGACCCAAAACGAGAAAGCAAAAATCCCAAAGCACCAAACAAAGCAAAACCTATGAAAGCAGTCCAATATTTTCCTAGTTTCATATTAATCTCAAATACGTTTCATTTCTGATGCATAAACCCCAGTTATCACAACAAAAAAACGAAAAACCTCCTGAAATTCCCAGGAGGTTCGTCCCAATGATATTTTCTCAGAAATTGTGTTTTCCTGTTTTTTTGACCACCATGTCTGTGATCGCATGAATGGTTTGGTGAAGCCTTTAATTTTTCACTCAGCTATCACTGCTTTGATTCAACATATTCAACGGCATCACCCACAGTTTGGATTTGACGGGCATCCTCATCAGAAATGGAAATATCAAATTTTTCGCAAAGTCCATCAATCAAGAAAAACTGATCCATTGAGTCAGCCTTTAAATCTTCAATGAAACGGGTTTCCCGGGTAAGATTATCACCATCAATCTTTAACACATCCACAATGACTTCTTTTACTTTTTCAAACGTATCGGACATTCTGCCTCCTATCTATGTTATGATTATTCAAATTCTAACCTGCCCTGACGTGGTGTCAAGGTTGTCACCGCATCTCATCGATAATTAACCCAAAAACATGAAAAAAGATACGAACATAAACAACCGGAAAGCAGAACATATCCAGATCAACCTTGAGAAGAATGTTGCATCAGCATTGACCACTGGACTGGAGCGGTACCGCTTTATTCATCAAGCGCTTCCCGAAATGTCCCTTGATGATGTTAAATTGGGGCAGAACCTTTTTGGTAAACATCAGGCGGTACCCGTCTTGGTTTCATCGATGACGGGTGGAACAATCGAAGCTGCGCGCATTAACAGGAATCTCGCCCAAGCTGCGCAGGCAGTCGGACTAGCAATGGGTGTGGGCTCTCAACGGGCAGGGATCCAAGACACCCAGGCAGCAAAGACATTCCAGGTGCGTGAAGTCGCCCCGGATATCCTGTTGTTTGCCAACCTGGGCGCTGTACAGCTCAACTACGGCTTTGGGTTGATTGAATGCGAAAAAGCTGTCGATATGATCAGAGCTGACGCACTGGTTTTGCATCTCAATCCCCTGCAAGAAGCTTTACAATCGGAAGGTGATGTGAACTTCACTCATCTGGTCAAGAAGATTGAATCTCTAAAAAAATCACTCTCTGTACCCCTGATCGTTAAAGAGGTTGGCTGGGGAATTTCCAAAGAAGCGGCTCAAATGCTGGTTGACGCCGGTTTGGATGCCATTGATGTCGCCGGTGCCGGGGGAACATCCTGGTCACAGGTGGAGATGTACCGCATCAAGGATCCTTACCAGGCACAAACCGCTGGTGTCTTCGTGGATTGGGGAATTCCAACCGCCAAATCGTTAGAAAATGTTAGGGCAATCAGCAAAACCCTTCCAGTGTTTGCATCTGGGGGTTTACGAACAGGCATTGATATTGCCAAATGCCTCGCTTTGGGTGCCAATCTTGGCGGAATGGCTGGACCCTTTTTGAAAGCTGCCGCAGAATCACCGGAGAATGCCTATAAAGTGATGAAATTGATTGTCGAGCAAATCCGGATTGCCATGTTCGCCAGCGGAACACGGAATATCAACGAACTTACGCCAGATAAACTCACAAAGTCCTGAAGAATCCACCCATGTCACTTGATACATTGCAGGCAGAACTCATCCCCCTGATTGAATCCAACCTCCAGGCACATCTTGAAACTCAAGATTTTGGCAACAGCCAAGCGCTTAGAAATATGATGACATATCACATGGGATGGGAAGATGAGATAGGCAGCGGCAAACGGATACGACCCTTGCTAACACTGCTGCTTGCCTTAGCATTTGGGGCGAAATTGGAATCTGCTATGCCTGGGGCAGTTGCGATTGAGTACCTGCACAATTTCACCCTAGTTCACGATGACATTGAAGATCAATCGCCCCTTCGTCACGGTCGTCAAACATTATGGCGGATTTGGGGAATCCCACAAGCCATTAACGCAGGGGATGCACTTTTCTGCCTTGCTCAATTAGCCATCCTCAACCTGGAGCAAACCAGCGGTGAGCGAATTGCCCTGAAGGCTTCTCGCAGATTCAACCAGGTCTGTTTTAAGCTTACCCAAGGGCAATACCTGGACATCGCTTTTGAAGGTAACCAAGACATCAGTTTGGAGACCTACCTGGAGATGATCAAAGGTAAAACAGGTGCACTGATCGCATTCAGTGCAGAATTAGGAGGCTTAATCGCTGGTAAAGAGGTAATTGTTTTGAATTTGCTTAGAGATTATGGCTTAAGTTTGGGGATTGCCTTCCAAGTCATGGATGACATTTTAGGAATATGGGGAGATCCAGCTGTAACAGGGAAATCCTCAGCCAGTGATATCCTGGCTAAAAAGAAAACACTCCCGGTTATTTACGGGTTGGAACACTGCCCAGAGTTCAAAAGCCTGTGGAAAGAAAACAACCTATCTCCAAAAAGGGTTGCGGAATTGGCAGATATTCTAAATTCCTGTGGGGCGCAAGACTATGCCAAGCAAATTGCGCAAAAAGAAACGCAAAAAGCCTTTCAAAACTTGAAACAATTATTTCCTGAAAACCATGAACACAGTATTTACCAAAAAACTATCTTTGAATTAAGCGAAAGACTATTAGCGCGTCAGTGGTAAGTCAACCCTCAGAAGCTGCCTGTTCCCCGGTTAAGACCAAACGACCTTTTCGGCTGCGAATAAATAACCAACCCGCTTGAGCGATATGTGCCGCAGTATATGCCGCTGATGCGACATACACACCCTTGTACCTTCCGCTGGACACACCCCACAACAATACAGCCAGCATCACCAACAAAAATGCAACCACAGCCTCAGCCACTGGACCAGTTTGTTCCATCTTCACAATGATCCCCTGGAAGAAGTTTATATAAATCGTCATGAAGGTCAGAGGGACACCAATGGAAAGCGCAGTCATGGCGATTGGCACAAGGTTTTTAGATAAGTTCGCCCCAAAAGTGAACCATAAGTTTGACACAGGTGTCAGGACAATGATCAATCCAAAAACAAGCGTAATCATGGAAAGGATCGATGCAAACTTTCTCAACGAGAAGTAAGCTTGCGGGATATCGAGCATGGCAACAACGGTTTCATTAAATGCCATGCCCGGCGCACGAAACACAAATAACAACCCGGTGACCACAGACCAGATAGCTAGGGACTCGAGGGGGTCAGGCATGCGGGATATCGAGGCGCTGATGAGTGGCTGCCATAAAAACCATAAATAAGAGGTCAAAGCAAGGGGAAAGTAGAACGGAACAAAGCGTTTGAGTGTCAGGGGTTTATCGGTCTGTGGGGCTTGTTTGATATCCGGTAAGATTTTTCGGATGCGCAGACCGGCATAAATCGCCTCACTTGTTACACCAAGTCCTTGGGCAAGCCCCGCTAGTACAGTTCCAGGTAGCCGCTTTGTGAGGATGCCTAAGGTCAGGATACTGCTGACAGTGATCAAGCGAATAACCGTCGTTTCACCGACCATGTGTGACCGGTTGAAACGGATCATCGTACCCTGCTGAAAACGGCGATAAGCAATCCCCAGGGTCCACGGTGAAAGAAAGAGTAATCCCATTCGACCGGGTTCAACAACAACTGCAGGAACATCCAGGAGTGTATTGACGATGAAATCATAGATGGGTGTAATCGCCACCAGGATATGCACGGCCATCAGGAAACCACCCATCCAAAGGGTGATTTTCTTAAGCCGCTGGTAGGACTGCCAATCCCTGCTGAGTGCCGTAGAGGCTGCCAGCAGCATGATCACAGGTGCTTCTATCGCCAGAGCAATTGGAAAAACAACACCCCCATAAGCTGCCAAATTGATTTCTGGTTCCGGTAAACGTGCCACAATGGCATTGATGGTAGGAAGCTCAATGCTCATTATTAACCAACTTCCTACCAACGGCAACCATGTCATTAGGATTGTTTTTAATGAAATCGATTTGATTTTGGTATTAAGATTTTGGGGCTGACTCAAAATACTTTTCCCTTAAAGAATTTAAACCTGCAGAAAATGGGTGTCAAGATCATCTATGTTGAAAATCGCGTTATTCAGACTTAGGTTTCTTTTCCAGGATCTCCATCGCCCCCTGTGCCATAACGGTGACCGCGAAAGGCAAGCAGTCCTCATCAATATTAAACTTTGGATGATGATGAGGATAATCCAAACCTTTTTCCGGGTTTGCTGAGCCAACGAAAACAAAACAGCCTGGGATATCATGCATCATAAACGAAAAGTCTTCTGATCCCATCGTT
>Ga0207796_1000187_pt1 | contig 27207 bp, 21 predicted proteins | sample Pon1CUnioCityCA_6_FD_187274 | JGI IMG/M metagenome (GOLD analysis project Ga0207796, IMG submission 187274) | Marine sediment microbial community from Union City, CA, USA - Pond 1C Sediment 1 (SPAdes) | ecosystem: Environmental > Aquatic > Marine > Intertidal zone > Salt pond sediment ... | reverse complement strand
CCCTCTTCATCCTCCGTAGGACGGAGGTCAGCCATCCAGTCAGGGATTTCCCCCTCCTCGATCTCGATCTCTGGCGTGGCTGGTTCGCCCTCTTCATCCTCGGTAGGACGGAGGTCAGCCATCCAGTCGGGGATTTCGCCCTCTTCGATCTCAAGGACCGGCGCCGCTTCCTCCGATTCTGCTTCTTCCTCTGGTTCTTGGAGGTTGGTGAGCCATTCTGGGAGCTCGTCCTCTTTCCCCTCAGAGACCGGCGTGGGCTGGATTTCCTCGGGCTGCGCCAGAGTCTCCTCTTCCACAGGCTCGGGCTGCCTTTCCCTGCGGTCATCTTCTACTTCAGCAGTCCCTGCTTCAGCCTCCTTGTCTGCGGGCACAAGCCTGGTCAGCCAGCCAGGTGGTTCTTCCTTATCTGGCGTGGGGGGCTCGGCTTCACGCTTCTCGTCCGCAGCGGTGGGCACGAGCCTGGAAAGCCATCCTGGTATCTCATCCTGGGTCTTGGCTTCGGCTTTGGGAGGATGGGCTTCAGCAGCTGGCTCACCCGTGGGAACGGGCTCCTCAGGGTCTGGTTCTGGATCATACTTATCCGATGTCGATGCAACCGGGGTCTCAGTGCTATCTGGCTCGGGCTCGGTTAGCCATTCGGGTACGGCCTGTTTATCCTTTAGAGGTTCTTCTTTATCCTCCGGTATTGAGGCACGCAAGTCGCGCAACCAGTCGGGGACCTCCCCACTGTCTTCTGCAGAGTCAGAGGCACCCTCTGTGTCTTTGTCAGGCAGGCTGGCACCCAGCTCGTGCAACCAGGCAGGTATCTCGTCATCCGGTTCCGATCCGGTGTCGCTTGCCTCACCCTGCTCGCCAGCAGGACTCTTGGTGGGCAGGGACAGCCCTTTGATTGTGGGTGCCGTTTCCGCATCCTCAGGCGGGGAAACGGCAGTTGGCAAGCGCGCGCCACAGTGGCTGCATAACACGTTCTGGGCTAGGTTCAGGGTCTCGCATCGAGGGCACTCGATGTGTGTCTCAGGACCCAGGTCTTCTCCGCACTCGTTGCAGAACCTGCTCCCACTCCAGTTGGCAGTTCCGCAATTGGGGCAGTATATCATTTCAGCCTCACTTCGATCAAGCAACGCGAAATCAGCAGACGTGACCTAATCACTGTAAGGACGCTCCACGCCCAGCAGCAAACGGATACCGGTGAGCACAGCACCCAGGGCTACTCCCAACAAGATTCCTCTGATTCCAGCCATCGCTGGCACATCCAGGATCCAGTCCTTAAGCTTGGGCAAGACGGGGACCAGGCCCAAGGTTACCTGCCCGAGCAGCACTATGATGACCACAATCAGCATCACTGCTGATTCCAAATTCCGGATGCGCAACATGCGGTATCCGGCTGTGATGATGAAAAAGACGAGCAGGGCAGACAGAGATGCCTGGATCGGGGCCTGGATGTTCTCGAATATCCACTGCACGACCGGCTGAGATGGCCCGGAGGCGCGGTCCGGCAGTGCGGGCAGGCCAACCGTAAGGACGATGAACATGACGGCAATGAGGACAAAGCTGTACAACCTGCCTGGCTGAGCTTCCTGGATCTTGCGACCGTGAACGCGCAGTACATTGATCACACCCAGGATCAGAGCAAAGGCAGCGATAACCACAGCCATATCGATCAAGTATGTACCGATGGCATCGATGGCAAATTCCGTGCTGAACAGAGAAAGCAGGACGTAGAGCCCGACGGAGATGGCAACGGCGGTAGGCAGAATTCGTTTCAATCCAGCCATGCTAGGCTCCTTGCTCTCACAGGAAGATCTTCAGGGCTGTCGCGACCAGTATCCCTGCTGCGACGAGCCACCGGAGCCAATCTTCTGTCAACAAGCTGCCGATCTGACTCGGCTTGCCGGTGGTGTAGGCTCCACCTGCGAATATCTCTTCGCCGATCAAGGTTTCATCGGCTGTGGCGTAGACAAAGGGAAGGGTGCCTGGGTCAGCAGTTCCAACGATCTGGCGAACCCCCAAGCGCGCACCGGTTTCTCCCATTAGCAAATACTCGTCGCCGAACTGACCGACCATGACATTGGCGGTCAGCGGCTCACGTTCCAGGATACCAGCCACGCCAGAGGCATAGGCCATGGCATTGGGGGCGATCAGTTGTATGTTGGTGGAATCGTATCCTTCAGCATTACCATTCCGGACATAGGCTCGCCTGACGATGTCTTGGGCAATGGGCAACACGACCGCGTCCGCTACGGTTACGATCAAGGGGGTATCGCAAGCGGCGGCCTCGTCAGCCAGCTGAGAAAGCAGTGTCAGCCCGGCCCAGGTTTGGGATGTCATCCGGCCACCTATGCCAGCCACGCCCACCGAGACGTGGAGGGGGCGGCCAGTTTCGGCAGACCGTCCAACGAGATCGGGCAGCACTTCCATCGCAGGGATGGAGCACAGCTCACCAGCCTTGCCGACCCGAACTCTTGAGGTCAGATAGAGTAGGATGGGCAAGATCAGGAGCAGCAGCACCAAGCCGGTCACTTCCATCAGTTCCTCTCCTTGTCTCCAGAACTGCGAGCTTGCTCCTCTTCCTCCAGGCGCGAGACCAGTTGGTCTATACTGGCTCTATCGGCCAGCAACTCCGCATAGTCCTCGATCCGCGGCGCATCATAGACAAAACTCAGCAATGGCTGGGCGAGCAACAATCCCTGGCTGGCTATGAAGGTGAGCGGCCTGGTCACCTGCAAAAACAGGATCGCTGGCACGGTCAGCCTCCAGCGGCTGATCTGCTCGGTCAGATGCTCGATCAGCTGCTCGCTCTGCGCCTGGTCGGAATCAGCCATAGCTGACCTACCTGATTATACCACAATTTGCGCCATTTTGCTAGCGACTGGCGAGAAGCATGTTATCCGGGGCCGGGTTTCATCAGCCTCCAGGATCCACGCGCATTGCGCGGTCCGCAATAGCAAGTCTAGGCGATTGCTGCTGTCACAGCATGTTCCTTACGCCCTACGCCACTTTACATGGCTTACTATCGAGGTAAGGCTGATACCAGTATACCATGCTTTGTCATCTAGGGCAAGTCGCTTCCGGCAGCGTGGAACCTGAGATTCCGGGCCAGACATGGCAGCTGACGCCTGCGAGCCGCAAAGCGAATTTGACACCTTATGTTGGGAGGGGGTATAATCTCCTGGCAAGTTGATCTCCCGGATGGTGCCCGTTCTCTGGGCATCGTTTCGGGGTGAGCGAGCCGATCTACCTCTGACACGCGCCGATTGTCAAGGCGATCGGAGAACAGAGCCTTTGACGGAGTGATGAACGAGATCGAGTCAGAAGACGGGCCTGGATCGAGTAGTCGGGGACCCAGGTCCCGGAACCTAACTGCCAATCAAATAGCCTAGCTCCCCGGCAGGCAGGTTCTCTTCCTCGCTGTTCCCGCCTCCGGAGATGCTACTTCCGGAGGTGTTTCCATGGATGCCTTTGTGCTTGATGACGTCCTGGCCAAGCTTCGCGCTGCCCTCGAGCGCGACGACTTGATAGGTGCTACGTCGGTAATTGCCTCGTTGCAGCCCGCCGACCAGGCTGACCTGGTCGAGGAGCTCAGTGATGCGGACCGGATGTCGATTCTGTCTCACCTAGCCCCGCCCGACTCGGCCGATCTGCTGGAGGAGATGGAGGATGAGGATGCAGCTGCCCTTGCGGAGTTGCTACCCATTGCCGATCTGGCTGGGATTCTGGATGAGATGGAGGCTGACGAGGCGGCAGACGTCTTGGGCGATCTGACGCCCGAACGCGCAGCCGAGGCTCTGCGCGAGATGGATCAGCCGTCCGATATTATCTCCCTCCTGCAATATCCCGATGACACAGCAGGCGGCTTGATGACGCCTATCGTCGTCACCTTGCGTCGAGATTGGCGTGCCCGGGATGCCTTGCGCGTGCTTCGCCAGGTGGGTCCTGATGCAGATAGCGCCTATTACCTGTATGTCACTGACAGGGCGGGGATTCTGTTGGGTGTGGTGGGCTTGCGCGATCTGGTGGTCGCCCTGCCAGAGACTACAATCGAGGCCCTGATGGATCCCAACGTAGTCTCGGTCCCTGTGATAGCCGATCAGGAGTATTGTGCCCGCACCCTCTCACGGTATGGATTCCTTATCCTTCCCGTGGTCGATGATGAAAATCGGCTGGTTGGGGTGATCACTGCTGACGACCTGATCGAGGTAGCTGAAGATGAGGCCACAGAGGACATGTATCTGATGGTCGGCATACGCGGCGAAGAGCGCGTATTTGGCCCGCTCTTTCCCTCCGTGATCAAGAGGCTCCCGTGGCTGGCGATCAACATGGCGACCCTCTTCATAGCTGTTACCGTGGTTAATGCCTTTGAGGCCGTAATCGCTGGGACGGTGGCATTGGCGACCTTTTTGCCCCTGGTCTCGGGAGAGGGTGGCAATGCTGGAAGCCAGACCACGACCGTTATCGTGCGTGGAATGGCACTGGGTGAGGTCACTGTTCGCAATGGCACGCGTGCCCTTGCCAAGGAGCTGGCAGCCGCAGCCATCAATGGGGCGATCATTGGGCTCGGCACCGCAGTTGTGATCTACCTATGGAAACAAGACGCGGCCATTGCACTTGCTGCCATGTTGGCCATGGTGCTCAACTTTCTGATGGCTGCTCTGTCTGGTGTGCTGGTCCCTCTGGGGCTCAAACTGATGCGTGTCGATCCGGCGGTGGCCTCGGCTGCATTCGTCACTGCTGTCACCGACACGCTGGGCTTCTTGTTCTTCCTGGGCATCGCCACAATTCTCATGCAGTGGCTCTAAGGCCGCCACTCGGGCAGGCTGGGGGAGACCCGCTCCCTCAGCCTATAGCTCGAACTCCTCGCCCCTATGGGGCACAACTGCCTTGCTGATGCCGAGGCTGTTCAAGCCGTAAGCGAGGGCCTGGCTGGATGCTTCCTCGCCGTGGACAACAAAGACCGATTTGAGACGCTGTGCTCCCAACTGCTGCGCATAGTCGAGCAGCTCATTGCGGTCCGCGTGCGCGCTAAAGCCGTTGATAGCCTCCACCCTGGCTTCCAGGCTGTACTCTTCGCCGAATATCTTGACTGTCGATTGCCGTTCCACCAATCGCCTGCCCAGCGTGTGGGGAGCCTGCCAGCCGACGATGAGCACCGTATTGCGCGGATCCTCGATGTTGTTCTTCAGGTGATGCAGGATCCGGCCGGCCTCGCACATACCTGATGCGCTGATAATGACGGCCGGCTTGCGGAGAAAGTTCAGTTCCTTCGAGCGTTCTGTGGAGCGTACATACCTCAGGCGGTGAAAGCCAAAGGGGTCGCGCTTGCCGGCCTTGGCAAGGAACTGGTTGACTTCCTCATCGTAGCATTCGGGGTGCAGGCGAAAGATCTCAGTCACGTTGACCGACAGCGGGCTGTCGACATAGATAGGCAGATCGGGTATCTTTCGCGCCACCGTCAAGCGGTGTAGTGCAAACACCAGTTCTTGCGTGCGGCCAACGGAGAAGGCGGGCACTATCACTTTGCCCCCTCGCTGGTACGTGCTGACGATCACGTCGCGCAACTCTGCATTGCTTGCCTCAAAGGCCTCGTGTACTCGGTTACCGTAGGTGCTTTCCATGATCAAATGGTCTACGCCGTCTACCGTCTCGGGATCTTTGAGGATAGGCAGATCCTTGCGGCCCAGGTCCCCAGTAAAGACCAGCCGGCTCTTCTTGTCCCCCTCTTCGATATCCAGCACGGTAATGGCCGAGCCCAGGATGTGGCCTGCGTCGCGAAAGGACAGCGTCACGCCTGGCGCTACCTGGAGATGGCGATGATAGCCTACGCTGACAAAGTACTGCAGACTCCTGGTTGCATCCTCCACAGTGTATAATGGCTCCACCGGCGGCAGCCCCTGGCGTGCGCGCTTTTTGTTGACGTAGGCCACGTCCGATTCCTGAATGTGACCCGAGTCACGCAGCATCGCCGAGCAGAGATCGCGCGTGGCTGGCGTGGAGTAGATGTTCCCCTTGAAACCATTCTTGATCAGAGAGGGGATATTACCTGAGTGATCGATGTGCGCGTGGGATAGGATCATCGAGTCCACTGCTGTGGCGTCAAATGGCAGGTTCCGGTTGCGCTCAAAGCTCTCCTGCCGCTTTCCCTGATAGAGACCGCAGTCGAGCAGTAGCTGCGCGCCGTTCACCGAAAGGAGATGCATCGAACCGGTAACCGTCCGTGCCGCGCCCAGAAATTTGAGTTTCATGCTAAATCCTTAACCTCCAGCGTTGTGCAGTTTCCCTGTGACCGTGCCACCATAGCGATCCTTCGGCGCTTCTGATGCGGCGCCGCGCAAGTGCCGTTAGTACTGCACCAACTCAGATCCACTTCTTTCTCTTGAAGTATAGCAGCATCCCTGACCCCATCAGTACCATCAGCAACAGGATGATGAGAAAGGTGTACGGCGAGTTCTCATCCAAGGGAAGCGCAATGTTCATGCCATAGATCCCCGACAGCAAGGTAAGGGGCAGGAGGACTACCGAGATGATGGTGAGGATCTTCATGATCTCGCCCAGACGGTGGGACGCGAGGGTATTTGCGGTATCGTCCAGACCTTCGATGACGTCTCGATGGTCTTCCAGCATATCCCATGCTTTGTGAAGGTGGTCGAGGACGTCGTCAAAATAGACGTCGAGCTCCTCACGGATGAAGGGTCGGTCTTCTTCCTGCAAATTGGTCAGGATGCCCATCTGCGGCTTGACAATACGCTGCAAGGCGATGATGTCCCGCCGCACCCACGAAAGCTCGCGTACCACGCCGGGTACCCCTTCGGTAAAGATGTCGTTTTCGATCTCGCGGATATTCGCGTCGACTTTGTATAGGATAGGAAAGCAATAGTCGACGAGCCGGTCGATCGTATCGTGCAACAGGCCACTGGCTCCCCGGCCCATGTGCTTCTCACGAATCTCTTTGTCAGATTGGCAGTCGTCAAATAGACCGGCGATCGGCCACAGATCCCCATCATGTACGGTAACCAGGTAGCCTTTGCCGATGAACATGTCCACTTCGCCTGGCCTGCTGATACGACTCGCGGCATCGAACACAGGAAACTGCATGATAATGAAGAGGTAGTCGCTGTATTCATCGATCTTGGGGCGCTCGATGCGGCTCAGGCAATCCTCGAGATCCAGCGGGTGGAAATGGGGATAGTGCAGCCGCAGGGTTTCCATGTCCTGTGCTGTAGGTTTCTCGATATTGACCCAGGTTGTTCGTCCGTGGGTGAGCGTTTCGACGCCCATGCTTCCTCCCGCGCAGAGACTGGCTGTATTATCTCCCCTTGAACTGCAAAAGTCAAATCGCTGCGCGTCTACCCGGCATCGCTGGTCTGGATCGTCGCAGTTGCCAGCGGCGGGGCGCAGTGCTTCCTACCGCGGGACTACATGCCCCGTACCAGCGCGGCGCGAAAGGGGTGCAGGCTGGCACGCATCAGGCCGCCGGCGACAAAGGGGTCCGCTTCCATGAACTTACGGGCATCATCTTCCGTGTCTGCCTCAAAGATGACCACCGCAGGTCCCTTGCCGTCCAGCGAGCGCCCGGCGAGGATGACAATGCCTTCGTGGGTGGCTCTCTGTAGATAGGCAAAGTGCTCGCCCGCGATGCGCGTATCCTCCTCGGTCCAGGCATCTGGATCGGTGACCAACTCGGGCCGTACTGGGTCAAATACATAGATGAATTGCTCTTTGACCGCGTCCGCCATCTTCTCTCCCTCCGACTATAGCCCTACTTGCGCGCCACAAAGAATACCCTACCCTCTTCCTCCGGCTCGGCAATAGGGACAGCGAGTGCCTCGTACCTGGCAAAGTGGACCTCGCGCCATCCGATCCGCAGCAGCGTGTCTCGCACCCAGGCCATGTCGAACACGGTATTGTACACTGTCTCCTCAAACCGGTCGTACTGTCCATTCGCTGCCCGTATGAACCCGGAGACCCTGGTATAGGCTCGTTTTCCCTGACCGTCGAAAATGCCGCGGGTGACGATCATCGCCTCGTCGCCTTCGTCGATGTGGATGTTATTCCATCGCATCAAGCCAGAGCGCGTGTTTAGGTCAAAGATCAAATGGCCTTCGTCGATCAGAACCGCATAAACCGATCGCAGGCAAGATTCCAGTGCCTCCTCACCGTCCAGGTGGTTTAGGGCGTCAAAGGTAGAGGCGACCAGGCCGAACTGCTGATCCAGCGAGAACTCGGCTGCGTCGGCATGCACGAACTGCCCCTGTCCGCTCTCCACGTAGGAGCTCGCATTCTCGCTGGCATATTGGAGCATATGCTCTGATAGGTCGAGTCCGGTCACGCGGTACCCTTGCTTCAGAAAATGCAGGGCAAGTTGGCCAGTGCCGCAGCACAGGTCAAGGACGGGATACCCTGCCTCCCCGGCGCTGGTGCTGTCGTAGAACTCGGCGATCAGTGGCGCTACCCGGTGCGCAAAGCTGGTCCAGCGTTTGTTGTACACGTAGGCGAAAGACCGACCATAGGCTTGCATGGCTGTAGCTCCTTGTCAGCCGTCGTCGCTTCTACGGGTTTCTGGGGGCAGTTCCGGTATAGAATCCTCCCAATGCATGCGCATCTTTCGGCGGTCCATCGATGCTGAGGACAGTTCTCGGCCTGCAATTACCTGGACAGCTCCGCCAGCAACCGGTCCAGATCCTGCTCAGTGTTGTAAAAGTGGGGTGAGACGCGGATCAGATCGCCCCTCATCGATACGATGACATCCGCAGCATGCAGCCGCTCGCACAACTCGGCAGAGGTTAGATCTGGGTGGCGGAAAGAGACAATGCCCGAGCGCTCACTCCGGTGGTCGATTGGCGAGGCAATGGCACAGCCTCGTTCCTGAAGGCCGGCAATGAGATAGTCGGTGAGCGCCAGAATCCGTGCTTCGATCTCCTCCATTCCCACGGAGAGTAGCAGTTCGATGGTGGCTTCCATGCCCAGCAGACCGGCAAAGTTGGGCGATCCGGGCTCAAAGCGTTCCCCGCTCTCGCGTAGCGGGGAGTCGTACTTGAAATAGTCGTCGCGATCCACGATGCTCCGCCAGCCTGCCATTGCCGGATTCAGGGTCTGCAGTAGCTCCCTGCGCACGTAGAGAAACCCCGCGCCTATGGGCCCCAGCATCCACTTGGCAGAGTGGGCCGCCACAAAGTCGACAGGTGTTTTGGCAACGCTGAACTGGAGAGCGCCCAGGCCTTGGATGCCGTCCACACACAGTAGTGCGTTCCGCTCGTGACAGAGAGCTGCCAAAGCATCCAGATCGTTGCGAAAGCCTGTGTGGAACTCGACAAAGCTGAGAGCTACCAGCCGCGTGCGGCGATCCATCAGGGACGCCACGTCCTTGACAAGGATGCGGTTCTCCAGTACCGGCGCAAATCGTACCTCGACGCCCCGGCGCTGCAGGTTGGTCCACGGATAGATGTTCGCCGGGAATTCGGTCTCGGCGCAGATGAGATTATCACCCTCTGTCCAGTCAAGGCCGCAGGCGACGATATTGAGCCCATGGGAGATGCTACCGGTGAAGACGATTTCGTCGCGGTGGGCGCCTATGAACCTCGCACATGTCTGCCGGATCCGCTCGATGTCGTCATCCCAGTTGAGCAAGACTTCCCCGCCGCCGACTGCGCGCTCGGTCAGATAGCGGGTCATGGCCCCAACTACAGGTTGGGAGAGTCCGCCTACGGAGGCGTGGTTCAGGTATGCGTAGCGATCTGTGACAGGAAACTGCTCCCGCAACCTGGTTACGTTCACGGGCTCCTCCGTTGCTCGCTGTCCATTGCTGAGACAACTTTGACCAGGTGGGGTAGAACCTCGGCAACGTCTCCGTGAATCACCACGTCGGCACGGCTGTCAAAAGCTGTGGGTTCTAAATTGACAATGATAGCCTTTGAGCCGCTGCTCACGGCCAGGAAGGGGATGTCAGCGGCTGGTGTGACCTCCAGAGAGGAGCCGGCAACCAAGATCAGATCGCAGCGGCGCGCTTCGCCTTGGGCACGATTTAGCACGCGGATGGGCAACTGCTCGCCAAACAGGATGACATCTGGTTTTAATATGCCCCCGCACTCACAGTGGGGAACCTGTCCGGCGCGTATACCTTCTGTCAATGCGGGATCGACAGCGACCTTCTTGTAGCAGCGGACACAGGTTGCTTCACGCAGGTGTCCATGGAGCTCGAGTACATGCTCCGACCCGGCCCGTTGATGGAGGTCGTCGATATTCTGAGTGATGACAGCATGCAGATGGCCGTTTCTTTCGAGCTCTGCCAGGGCGAGGTGGGCCGGATTGGGCACGGCTGCGAGAAGTGTCTCGACCATCGGCCTGATCCAGTCGTAGAAGTTGTGGGGATTCAGGCGAAATGACCAAATAGAGGCGACCAGCATGGGGTTGTGTTTTTCCCACAGTCCCGAGTGGGGACTGCGAAAGTCGGGGATACCCGATGCGGTGCTGTGACCGGCACCAGTAAAGGCCACCATGCGGCGCGATTGATGGATGAGCGCCGCAGCCTGTTCGATCTTTTCCTCTAGTGTCATGCATGCCTCCAAGCGGGCAACCAGGCCGGAGACCAGGTCCCGCCCATGCAGTGCCTTGCCCTGATCTGCTTGCGCTGCCCTATTCCAGGTGCAGCTCTTTGCCGCCAGCCACTCTGTGGGCGTAGCGCGTCGTCTCTGGCAGGCGATAGCCCCGCGTGCACTGTAACACCAGGTCAATGGACCCGGGGAGATCCACCCGGTGTCCTATTGACACGTACAGCGGCTTCACACCAGCCCGGCTGCGAACTACAGCGCCAATAATCTCACCTCTGTCGGTGAGCGGTTCCCAACTGCCCACGTCATCGCCCGGATCCGCGTGTTCGCCAGTCAGCCGTGACTTGGCGCAACCGATGCTGGGATGATCCAGAATGACCCCCATGTGAGCGGCCAGTCCTATGCGCTGAGGGTGGGCTATGCCCTGACCGTCAAAGATGAGGATGTCAGGCCAGATCGACAATTTCTCGAGCGCTCCTAGAACGACCGGGCCCTCGCGAAAGGTTAGCAGGCCGGGGATATATGGGAAGGTGGCGGGAGCCTCGCTCACTGCCCAATCCACTGGCTTCAAGTCCTCGAGCTTGAGAACAACGACCGCCGCCCGTGCCATGCTTTTGCGTATACTGACATCCACCCCAGCCACGGTCTGTACTGCCGCTGGATCGATGGCCGTCTTTGGGATGACCTTCTCAGCCAACTGGAGCTGCAGGTCCTTGGCCTCGGCAGGCGACAGGTCCCAGCGGTGGGAGATCGATAGATTCATCGCAAAGACCACCTCCTGGCGTGGGAAGCGCAGGGCATTCGTTGTGGTACCTGTCACCTCTTGCTGGATACGATAGCATGGGCAACTTTAGCACAAAAGGATCCGTTTGGCAAGCTTGACAGAGAGGACCTTTTGCGGTAAGATGCTCGCGGTCTCGAGGAGGAGGATTTAGCTGCATGCGGGAGTTCCTGACCTATGGAACCTATCGTCTTCTGGGGTCGTTCGCGGGTCCTCTGCCGCCACGTGTCGGTTATGGATTGAGCCGCCCGCTTGGTGCGTTGCTTCACGCCACCTCTCCGCAACTTAGGCGCGTCCTGGCCTTTAATTTTCGCCACGTGCTCGGGCCCGATGCCAGCGAGGAAGAGGTGCAGACAGTGGTGCGCCGTGCATGTGTGAACCTTATCAAGTCGCACTACGATCTCTTTCGCGTGAGCAGGCTTTCCACTGATGAGATCCTGGCTATGACTCACGTGGAAGGTCAGGAGTTGATGCACGAAGCCGTGGCTCGTGGAAAGGGCGTCATCATGTTCTCCGCCCACTTTGGCAATGTGGATATCCTGATTCAGGTGCCCAGTGCCCTTGGAGTGTCCATCTCGACTCCAGTTGAGCACATTCAATCCGAGCGCCTTTTCCAGTACACGCTAAGGCTGCGAACGAGCCATGGTTTGCAGATGTATCCTACCGGAGGTCCGATGATAGGATTATACCGAGCTCTCAGACGGGGTGAGGTAGTGGGCTTGGCGGCCGATCGCGGTATTGACGTCAGCACCCGAGACGTGGAGTTCTTTGGCTCTCCGGCAAGTTTGCCCGAAGGCCCCGTGCGCCTGGCTCTCCGCACAGGCGCTGCGCTGATGCCTGGCTTTGGTCGCCGGCTGCCCGACAACTCCTTTCACGTCCGTATTGAGCCTCCCTTGCAACTGCCCAGCACCGGCGACCGTGAAGCTGATGTCACTGCTGGAATGGAGATGGTAGTGGAAACACTGGAGCGCGTTATATCGCAGGAACCCGAGCAGTGGTTGCTTGCCAAGCCTGTCTGGCCGATGGGTGGGGCTGACGGCAAGGCCCAGGCTCAGGGCACGAACCGGTCGCACTAGATTGACTCCAGAATAGAAGAGTGGAGCGCAATGTCAGTTCTCGATCAAAAAGCACGCGAGCTTAGCCGGCCTGCACTGGAAGCAGTCGGGCGGACGCTCGCCAGGTGGAATGTGTCCCCCGATGCGATGACCTATCTTGGCCTCGTGCTGACTGTTGGCGTCGCTGTAGTCGCCGCCCTGGGGGAAATTCGCTGGGCGGGGGTGGCCTATATTTTTGCGGCTGCCTGCGATGCGCTGGACGGGACAGTGGCTCGCGTAAGCGGGCGAGGCAGTCGTTTCGGCGCTTTTCTGGATTCCAACATCGATCGCTTTGAAGAGTCCATCGTCTTTCTGGGTCTCACCGTCTACTATGCAGGTACTGATGGCGGGTGGGAGATTCCCCTGATCTTGGTGGTCACTGTCGGATCGTTGATGGTGAGCTACACACGAGCGCGAGCGGAAGCGGTAGGTGTCGCTTGCAAGGTCGGCTTCATGACGCGCGTGCCCCGTGTGGCGCTCATGATCGTAGGTCTGATCCTCGACCAAGTCCTGGTCGTGCTGATCATCCTGGCTGTCACTACTCTGTTCACTACATTCCATCGCATGGTCTACGTCTGGCGCATGACGGGTGGCGAGGCAGGCGGTTGGGGTGCGGTGAAGGAACCATTTGAGTTGCCCTATCCATCTGTCCAGGAGCCCGTGCAGAGCGAGGAGAGTGAAGAGTCCGAATGAAGTTCCTCAGATTACTCCTGATCTTTGGCGTTCTCGCAGTTGTGGCCGATTTCCTGGGTTGGAATCCCCTGCTGGTTTTTATCTTCTCCAGTTTGGCCATGATCCCCCTTGCCGGGCTCATGGGCGAGGCTACTGAGGCGCTAGCGGTCCGTACTGGACCCCGCCTGGGTGGGTTGCTGAATGCCACGCTGGGCAACGCAGCCGAGCTGATTATCACCATCATGGCCATCCGTGAGGGAATACTCAATCCTGCCATCAACGAGCACATGCTCGAGCTTGTTCGGGCGTCGCTTACCGGCTCGATCATGGGCAATATTCTGCTGGTACTCGGGCTAAGTGTGCTGGTCGGCGGCCTGCGGCACGGTACGCAAAGGTTCGATCGCACCCATGCCGGGACAAATGCGACTATGCTGCTGCTTGCGGTGGCAGCCCTGGTGATCCCTTCAGTATTCAGCCACAACATAGAGATCTTTAACCACGATGCAGTCGAATACCTGAGCCTTGGCGTGGCTGGTGTGATGATCCTGATCTACGTCCTGTCTCTCATTCACCAGTTGCGTACTTCTGGCGACCATACGCTCGATGATGATGGATACTCGGCAGCGGAACAGGAGGCGCCGCACTGGTCGGCCATGGTTGCGCTGACTGTTCTACTTGTCTCAACAGCTGCCATTGTCTGGATGAGTGAGTTGCTTGTGGGCACAGTTGAACACGTTGTGCTCGAGCTCGGCATTACCGAGTTCTTCCTAGGGATTATCATCGTCCCGCTCATTGGCAACGTCGCCGAGCACCTGGTCGCGGTCACTGTAGCGGCCAAGAACAAGATGGAGTTGAGCCTGGCGATTTCCATTGGGTCGAGCTTGCAGATTGCGCTCTTTGTTGCGCCGCTGCTGGTGTTCATTAGCCTGCTGATGGGCAACCCCTTGACCTTGGTGTTCAACGAGTTTGAGCTGATTGCCCTCATGGCAGCCGCGCTCATTGCTGGCCTGGTGTCGCTGGACGGCGAATCCAACTGGCTGGAGGGTGCCATGCTGCTGGCCATCTATGCAATTATCGCTCTGGCGTTTTTCTGGTTGCCGGCTTAGGACTCAGGACTATAGGGGCGCTGCTTCCCCATATCCTGCAAACATCATCTACTCAAGGCAGGTGCACACAAACAGGGACCGGGCTCGCCCGGTCCCTTGTCATGTCCACGGTTGCTTGTATTAGGGATACATGCGCCCCAGCAGCCTTGGGAAGGGGATCGTTTCCCTGATGTGCTGCAGCCCGCACAACCACATCACGGTTCGCTCGATGCCCAGGCCAAAGCCGCTGTGTGGTACCGAACCGAAACGTCGCAGGTCCAGGTACCACTCGTACGCATCTCGCGGCAGCTCGTGCCGCTCGATCTGCTCCTCCAAGAAGTCCAGGTCCCCCGAACGCTCCCCCCCTCCGATGATCTCGCCGTAACCCTCCGGCGCCAGTAGGTCAGAGGACCTGCAGGTCTCCGGCCGGTCCGGCTCCTGCGCCATGTAGAAGGCCTTTACTGCGGTGGGATAGTGATGGACAAAGACCGGCCTGTCGAATTGCTCGGCAACATAGGTCTCATGCGGCGCGCCAAAGTCATCTCCCCAGACGATGGCCGGAACTGGTTCGTCCTGTGGGGGGATCACCTCGCCGGCCTCGGCTGCCTTGTTGATCATCTCCACAGCGTCGTCATAATGGATGCGAGGAAAGGGCGGCTCGATCTTTTCCAGGCGGCCAAGGTCGCGGCCCAACGATTCGAGCTCTTTGCGTCGCTCCCTCAGTGTCGTCTGGACGATGTAGCTGACAAACTGCTCCTGGATCTCCATGTTCTCCCACATATCGACATAGGCCGCCTCAGGCTCAACCATCCAGAATTCCTGGATGTGCCTGCGTGTCTTTGACTTTTCGGCGCGAAAGGTCGGCCCGAAGCAGTACACGCGCCCAAAGGCCATGATATTGGCCTCGTTATACAACTGCCCACTCTGACTGAGGTAGGCCGGAGTGCCATGATAGTCCGTTTCGAACAGCGTCGTCGTGCCCTCACACGCCGATGGCGTCAGGATGGGCGTATCCATGAGCAGAAAACCGTGATCGTCCAGCCAATCGCGGATGGCCTTGATCATCGTCGCTCGCACCCGCAGGGTGGCCCACTGCCGCGATGAGCGGATCCATAGGTGGCGATGCTGCATGAGGAAATCGACCCCGTGCTCCTTGGGGGTAATGGGATACTCGTCGGTGACTAGTTGGACACAGGTAAGATCTGTGACTCCCAGCTCAAAACCGCCCGGTATTCCTGGTGCGCGCTCGTCGGCACGGACCTCTCCTGTGATGATGATCGAGGACTCTTGGGTCAGCCCGCGCGCTGCCTCGAACACCTCCTGGGGGATCTCCTTTTTGAACACCACGCACTGCACGATCCCTGTGCCATCGCGGACCTGCAGAAACTGAAGCCTGCCCTTGCCTGTCTTGGCATAGAGCCAGCCTTTGATCGTTACTACCTGGCCGACATGATCAGCCAGTTCTTCAATGTGTACATTCTTGGCCATTTCGTACTCCCTGTCCAGATTTCCTATCTCGGTTGCGGTTGTGTTGTTCGTTTACCTCATGCCAGGCTCGGATTCACCTGGCAGCAGACGAATCGACCGAACCAGCTTGCAATAGACGTTCGTACTGCTGCCATTCACGCCTCCTTCAACCCTGCTGGGGGCTCGTCGTGGTTCCCGTTTTGGCTGCCACTCTGGCACAAAGACAGTCGCCCGCGACGCCGCCATATCTACCCTGTTTCTGGCAGATTTGGCGAGCTGTGAGGAGCGAACTGCAATGTGCAGATTATAGCACACTTTTGCGAAATTGTGAACAGCGCAGTTAAGGGGTATACTACAGGTATACTCCGGGAGCTTGGATAGGGCTCCGGAACCTGGATTGGTGCCTGTACGTCTATAGATGGAAAAGTTGGGGAGGGAGAGAGCACAGTGTTCAGCGACTCGAGACAGCCTGAGCGGCGGCTCGCTGCCAATAGAGGTCAGGGGAGAAAGCGACCAGCCACCAAGGTGGGCGCTTATGCAGTGGCCTTTTTGCTGCTACTGGCAGTGAGCGCACTGTGTGTCGTCGGCCTTGTAGTCCTCCGGATGTGGTTCTCCGATTCCCCGCCTGCCACACTACCGGCCTCTATCACGCGCACCGATCGGCCGACTCCCGTCAGTGCTGCATCCGAGGCGGCTAGCACAAATACTGTGATCCCGGGCTCTCCGCAGATAACCATTGACCCGCCATCCGGATATATTAACAGCCTGGTGCGCGTATCGGGGCCGGGTTGGTGGCCTGGGGAGCCGGTATTTGTTTTCCTTCGTTCCCCGGAAGAGGGCGACGGTCCCGGATATGCCTATGCGGCTGCCGTGGCAGACGACAATGGCAGTTTCCACACGGCTTTTACCTTTCCCAATGAGATGCGCTGGATGGGGCAGGATCAGGCCTATGTGGTCGCTCGGGGCAACCGTTCAGGACTGGAGGCTGTCACGCTGTTCTCGCTGGTCGCTCCGACCCCTACCAATACAGTTCCTTCGCCTACGGCGCGTCCAACGCTGACTCCAGCTCCATCATCCAGTACAACTGAGACGTCCCAGCCAACTGACACGCCGCAGGCTAGCTCGACTCCAACACCGAATGTGATCATCAGCGATTGGCTCGGGGAGTACTTTGCCAACCCAGATGTGGCAGGCGCCCCGGCCCTCTTCCGCAATGACGTCAAGATAGACTTTAACTGGGGCGGCGAATCACCCGACCCGAGTATCCCACCAGATCGGTTCTCGGCCCGGTGGACGCGCCGGCTGGACTTTGCAGCCGGGTACTATCGCTTCACTATTCTGGTTGATGATGGTGTGCGCTTTTGGATTGATGGGGTACCCGTGCTGGACGAGTGGCACGACAGCACACTCTCGGAATATGCTGTTGAACGCTATCTTTCCCAGGGTCAGCATCCACTGCGCCTGGAGTATTTCGAGGGCTATGGTGGCGCCTTGGTCCGCTTGAGCTGGAAGCAGATCCCGCCGCCCACAAACACGCCATCGCCCAGTCCCACTCCTACATCCACAGCGACGCCTACGCCTTCATATACACCTACGCCCACTACCACCCCAACGCGCACGCTCACACCCACACCAACTGCGACCAGCACGCCTACGCACACGCCCACTCCGCCCTCCTCAGAACCGCCGCTGCCCGCGCAGTGGAGTGCTTCGTACTATGCAAATCCTGACCTGGAAGGGCCCGCAGCACTGACCAGGGTCGATGCCAACTTGAGCTTTAACTGGGGCGAGGGCTCGCCCGGTGCTGAGATTCCGATCGACGGCTTCTCTGCACGGTGGACGGGCAGTGTGCTGCTATCAGCTGGCACGTATGCGTACACTCTCGCCGTCGATGATGGCGCCCGGGTCTGGGTCGATGGCCAGCTCTTGGTGGATGAATGGCACGAGAGCGGCGGAGCGATCTATCCCTTTGAGATCACGCTGCAGGGCGGTGAGCACACCTTTGTGGTTGAGTATCTGGAGGTGAGCGGCAACGCCACTATCCAACTCGGTAGCGCAGTGCCCGTGCCATGATCGCAAAGCCGACTGTGCCTTGAGGAGTTTTGCATCTATGCCAAGGCATGCTATAATGAATCGCCATGGAGGACAGGTCACTGGCTGAGGATCGCTTACAGGCCACAGTACACGGGCGCGTGCAAGGTGTAAGCTTCCGCTACTACACCCTGCGTCGGGCAACTGAGCTTGGACTGACTGGCGCTGTGCGGAACGCCCGGGATGGCACAGTCGAGGTAGTCGCGGAGGGGCAGCGGGCGGTCCTGGAGGAATTGCTAGCATTCCTGCGGGTTGGCCCGCGGGCTGCTGTTGTCACTCGGGTGGATGTGCGCTGGGTGGCTCCGACCAACACCTTCGATCGGTTTGAGGTGTGCTACTAGATGCGCAGAAGACCTGAGCGGATTGCCTGGACTGTCCTGTGGGCGGCCTTTATCACTTTCTGTATCATCATTACGGGCATACCCCTGGGCATTCGCTACTATCTGCTAAACGCAACCGACGAGCAGGAGACCCAGTTGCAGCGGATCGAGGGCACGATCCTCGTACAGGAGGCTGATGGCAACATGCCCACCGGTGTTACCGAGTTAGCCATGCTCTCTCCTGGAGATGAGGTGATCCTCGATGCCACCTCGCGTGGAATACTCGATTTCTTCGATCGCAGCCACGTTACGCTCTACAGCAACACGAACCTCGAGCTGGGACAGGTAGAAGCTCCGCGCTTTGGTGTGAGCAAGCTTCCGAACTTTATCGCTCTGAACTTGAAGGCTGGCCTGGTCCGTGTCGGCGTCGCGCTGCCTGGCGAGCGGGAGACCGAGTTTCAGTTGGTCACGCCGCATAGCACATTGTCCCTGGCCGAAGGCAGCTACCGGATCGAGGTGACGAATCAGACCACGCAGATCACTGTCGTCAGGGGTGAAGCGATTTTGGGCTCAGAGCCATCGATGGAGGTCCTGCGCCAGGGAACACGCACCCGTATTGACCTGACAGGAATGGCGGCCGACCCACTGCCCGCTGCTGAGAACCTGATCGAGAACGGGGACTTTCAGGAGCCACTGGCAACTGGTTGGCTGACGAGTACGGTGGTGCTTACCACTGCGGTCCAAGCGCCCCGTGTTGAGGTGGTCGACGTTGGCGGGCGACGGGCGGCCCGCCTGGTGCAGTTGGGCGTGGAGGACGGTAATCACACCGAGGTTGCCATCCAGCAGCGGCTCGACCAGGATGTGCGCGACTTTGACCGGCTGGAAGTCTCGGTAGATATCAGGTTGGACTTCCAGAGCCTCTCTGGTGGGGGACTCCTCAGTTCCGAGTTTCCGATCATTGTGCGTCTTGACTACAAGGACCTCTGGGGCAATGATAAGTTCTGGACGCATGGATTCTACTACCACAACCGCGCGAACTATCCCATTGCTCCAGACCCTTGGGGCAGGCCGACCGGCGAACAGGTGCCCCAAGGTGTGTGGTATCCATACGAATCGGGCAATCTCCTGGATCTGCTCGGTGAGAATATGCCTGCGAGAATCACCGGGCTGACGGTGTACGCCTCGGGCTGGCGGTATGATGGGCTTGTCTCTGAGATCCAGCTGGTCGTCGAGTAGAGCTGCATCTGCTGTCTGTGCATTGAAGGTTCCATATCCCCCCAAGATACCATTGGCTGGGCCCGTGATCCGTGCTATACTTGGATCAGCACGCGTGCACACCTGCTCCTGGGGTGTCATGCTGGGCCTGTGCTAGAACTCGCACTGCGCGTGGGTTGTGGGCCTGGAACTTGGCGCGAACAGTTGTAGTTTCTCGCTCCCATGCTCAGTACCGGGCCGATCTGGACAGCACATGAACGACTGAGGACCGACCTATGCCAAAACGGGAAAACGCCTCGGCAGAGCCCGAGCTCCTTCCGATCGATGATCTGAGCGCACTCCAGGCGGCAGCGCTACAGGTAGCATCGCTGTCCGGCGAGTCACCGCTGCATCGTCGCATTGTCGAGTCAGCGGTTCGCCTGCTGGGTGCATCTGCCGGCACCCTCGACCTGGGTGAGCAGGGATGGACCTCTCACGTCGTCGCCGGGACTGCGGGCGAACGTGGGAGCGGGCCGGGTGATGGTGTGCAGCCCCTACAGATCAGCGTTCCTATTGTCTCCAAGGGCCTCGAGCTGGGTACGATCCAGCTTCAGCGCTGGGATCAGGCCCAAGCCTTTTCCACGGAAGATAGAGCCCTATTGGTGGCCCTTGCCGAGCATGCAGCCGTCGCTCTTGAGAACCAGAGACTGCTCGACTCTGCTCACCATGCCACCGGTATGGGCGATGTCGAGCAGCGCGATCTGGCGGAGGCACTCCGCCAGGCTGCTGCAGCCGTCAGCAGCACACTGGATCTTGAGCAAATTCTGGACCTCATCCTCGAACAGGTCGATCGGGTGATACCCAATGATGCGATCCATGTCATGCTTGTGGAGGGCGACGTCGCGCGTATTGTGCGCTCGCGTGGCTACGACGGCCTGGGGCAAGGCACAGGCGATCTGAGCCTCCGGTTGCCGGACTCGCCGATTCTGCGCTACATCGTGGAGACTGGCGAGTCGGTGGTCATTGCCGATACCGCGCATGCTCCCGGCTGGATTCAGGAGCCTGCCGTGGCCTGGATCCGCTCCTACGTCTCTGCACCGATCCGCATGCTTGACAAGGTGGTCGGCTTTCTCTGTCTGGACAGTGCAAAGCCCGGTTTCTTTTCGCAAATCCATGCCGAATCTCTGCGCGCATTTGCCGACCAGGCTGGCCTGGCCCTGTCCAATGCACGGCTGTTCGGCACGGTCGAGCGGGCCAAGCGTGATTGGGAGGAGACCTTTGACGCCATGCAGGATCCGGTTGCTGTTGTGGACCAAGATGGCTGCATCGTGCGTGCCAATCGGGCTTTTGCCTATCTTGTCCAGAAGCCCTTTGCTGATTTTGTGGGCGGCCCCTACGAAAGCGCCATGTCCGCCGAGAATTGTCCCGAGTCGGTCTGCTTCTTGGAGCTTGACAGCGGAGGCGACAGGACGGCAACCTGTGTGCACGAGATTCGAGGCCGTCTCTTTGAGGTACAGACGACTCCAGTATCCGAGGGTATCGACAGCGAATCTGGCACCAGTGCCCGCAAGATCTATGTACTGCGGGATATCACTGAGGGCAGGCACGCCGAAAGGGAGATCCGCCTGCGGAACCGTGACCTGGTGCTCCTGAATAGGATCATCGCCACTTCGGCCACCAGCCCCACACTCGAATCATTCCTGGAGACGGTCTGCAAGGAGCTGGCCCAGGCTTTTGATGCATCACGGGCGGTTGCCACCTTATTCAGCCGGGACAAGGCCGAGTCGGTAGTCGTCGCCGGATGTTCCACGACCGGCGAGAGTGACTACCGCGGCAGGACAATGCCCATCGAGCGTGATACCTATTCCCAGTACGTCCTACGCCACAGGGGGGCACTTTTCCTGGGGGATGCCGAGACTGGTCTGAAGCATCCGCCGCCGGACAGCCAGCAGGCCAGCCGCAGCGCGGGATCGAGCTTGCTCCTGCCGCTGCTGGTTGATGGGGAGATCGAGGGGAGCATCCGTGTGGACGCAGCCGGATCTCGTGTGTTCACCAGCGGCGAGATCGATTTGGCACACCGCATGGCGGATCAGGTATCGGCTGCGCTGGCGCGCATCCGGCTCGAAGAAGCGCAGCGTCGCCTGACGGCAGCGGTCGAGCAGGCGGCTGAGGGTGTGATGATCACCGATACCGACGGCAATATCCTCTATGCCAACCCTGCCTTTGAGCAGATCACCGGGCGCGAGCCGGAGGAGCTCATCCAACACCATCCTCCCGCACTGCTTCGGGTTGCGCGCGACCCCGAAGTACGTTCGGAGATATGGCAGGCTGTCACCTCCGGGCAGACGTGGCAGGGCCGCTATACCAGCGAGGGCCGGGACGGGGAGCTCTATACGGTGGACTCGACCGTTTCGCCGGTGCGCAACCAGATTGGGGATATTGTCAACTATGTAGCTACTCTGCGAGACATGACCCGCGAGGTGGAGCTGGAGAAACAGTTCCAGCAGGCCCAGAAGATGGAGGCCCTGGGGCGGCTTGCAGGCGGAATCGCTCATGACTTTAACAATTTGCTCACTGTCATCCATCTTAGCACGCGCTTGCTGGAGCGAGGCCTGCCAGGCCAGGAGCCTCTGCTGGAGCATGTGGCCCACATCCAGGAAGCCGGCGAGCGGGCGGCGAGGCTTACCCGTCAGCTTGTCAGTTTCAGCCGTCGCGAGGTGGTGGAGCCCAGGGCCCTTCACCTGAACAAGATTGTTGGCGACCTGAGCAGCATGCTGAAGCGCATCATCGGTGAGGATATCGAGCTCGTGACCCTGCTTGACGACGACCTGTGGCCGATCCGAGCCGATGCAGGGCAGATTGAGCAGGTACTCATGAACCTGGTGTTAAATGCGCGCGACGCCATGCACAGCGGCGGACGCCTGACTATCGAAACGGCCAATGCAGTGCTGGATGAGGAGTATGCGGCTTATCACGTCGATGCCCGGTCCGGCGATCACGTGATGCTGGCGGTCTGTGATACCGGCGAGGGCATGGATGAGGAGACGATGGCGCATCTCTTTGAGCCATTCTTCACTACCAAAGAGCAGGGCCAGGGGACAGGCCTTGGTTTGTCAACCGTCTTTGGCATTGTTAGCATCTGTGGGGGGCATATTCGGGTCGAGAGCGACGTGCAAGAGGGTACTCGCTTTCACATATACTTCCCACGCCACATCGAGGGCGAGCTCGAAGCACCGTGGGCAGCCTCGAGCCCCGCGACAGCGCCAGCCGACGAGTCTGAGGGTACGGTGCTTGTTGTCGAGGATGACGCCGGTGTCAGGGACCTGGCGGTGCGCGTGCTCGAGTCGTATGGATACCATGTCCTGCCTGCCGGGGGCGGAGGCGAGGCCCTGCTGCTCAGCGAACAGCACGACGGACCGATCGATCTGCTGATCACAGATGTGGTGATGCCCCACATGAACGGCAAAAAGCTCGCCGAGACGCTCCGCGGCAAGCGGCCTGGCATCCCGGTGCTCTTTATTTCCGGATATGCTGACACCAATATTCTGCGGGATGGCAAATTGCCTTCCGGTACGGCCTTTCTGTCCAAGCCCTTTGCCGTGGAGGAACTGATCCAGCGCGTGCGGTTGCTAATGGAGATAGACGGTTGATCCATGTTTGTGGACTCGTCGGGGCCAAGTCCTCATCACCCGCGATCGAGTGCCGCTGGCGCGGACTGTTTCCCGCTGGGAGCCTGGAGAGAAGGGCGCCGCGCTCGTGCACTGTCCAACGACTTCCTACTCCCTCGCGTATTGCCGTTACCCCTATGGATAGATGATCCTGTACCGGGCCTCGCCACCGCCGTCATCCAGTAGCCTGGGCTGGATTGAATCCGCGATCCAGAAGGGCCATAGCTCGGCCTGAACCAGTCCATCCTCTGTGGCGTGGATGCGTAGAAGGTGACCGCGCATAGCCGCCTGGCGTGGGATATCAAAGAGGGCATCCCCCAGGCTGTATACGATCAGTCCATCCTTGTAGCGCTCGACTGTCTGGGTGACGTGGGGATGGTGGCCCACTACCAGGTCGGCCCCGGCGTCGATAGCTGCGCGCGCAACGCGAACCTGGTCTGGCGACGGTGAGGTGGCATACTCAGTGCCGGCGTGTAGCTGCACGATTACCAGATCCGCCCGGTCCCGCACTGCCTGCACGTCTGCCCGTACGGCGTCTGGCTCGGCCCAGGCGATGAGGTCCGTAGAAGGCACATCCTCCGACCCGTTCCAGCCCTCAGCGGCATAGCCCAGCACCGCTACCTGCAAGCCGTTCAGATCCAAGATTTCCGGGGCGTGAGCCCTCTCCCGAGACGAGCCCGCGCCAACCCAGCCGATGCCAAAGTACTCCAGCGCGCTCAAGGTTTGGTCCAGGGCTGCTTGCCCATAGTCGAGTGCGTGATTGTTGCCCAGGTGGACCAGGTCGAAACCTGCTTCCACCAAGATCTCGCCTGTGTCGGGGTGGGAACGGATCAGGTACGATTTGTCCATGGGGCTTCCCCGGGTCGCCAGCAGGCCCTCTAGGTTGGCTGTGACCAGGTCAGCTTTGTGCAGGATAGGCGCAAGCCCATACCAGGGATAGGCGGGGCCGTAGCGTGCCAACTGCGCCTCCATGCTGCGGCCTGGCGAAACATCCCCCAGAAACACCAGGATAGCCTCGCCCTCCTGCCGCTCTGTTGCCCCGGCCAATGGATCGTGCCCGGGTGGCAGCATGGCCGGGGGCTGCAGCCAGGACTGACCCGTGGGGCCGTCCTGGCCTCGGATTTTCCAGGCCGCCACGTCGGCGCGGATCAGAGCCGTGCCGTCCGCTGCTACATGCAGACCCCAGACCTGCAGCCCGGCGTGGAGGGAGCCACGCAGCCGTCCCTCGGCATCGTATGCCTGTACCTCACCACTGGCCAACCCGACCAGGATCTCACGCGACCCATCGCCGTCCAGATCCAGCGACACCAACGTGTTTGGCGCCGAGGGCAGGGTCCGCCGCCACAAGATCTCACCGTTGGCCGAGAGCATGGCGAGGAACGGCTCCATGCCGCCAATGCCGGTGACGATCTCGGCTCCGGTGTCACCGCTCAGATCCGCCGCGTGCCACACAGGCCCACCAAGCGCGCCGGTGCCTCCTGTGCCCAGGCGCTGTCGCCAGCGCTGTGTTCCTTCCTGCGAGAGCGCAACCAGTCGCCCATCCTGCAGCGCGACAAGCACGAGGGCGGTAGCACCTTCGCCGGTGGCGCCGATGCTCGTGACAGGCGCGCCGAGCTGCAGGCGCCACATCTCGGCGCCGGTGCCATCAAAGGCCGCTACCTCGCCCTTGAGGGTGGACACCAGAGCCAGATCTGGCAGAGAGGCTATCCCACTGACCGGGCCGTCGAGGTATGCCTGCCACTGCAACTCCCCGCCGGCTTTGAGGAAACTCAGCCGCTCATCCCAGCCGCCAGCCAGCAGCCCGTGATGCCAGCCACCGTGGAGAGCGGTGATGCGGCTTCCCAATGCGGCCTGCCAGAGCACCTCGCCATCCGCGTCAAAGGCCTTCAAGTTGCCGGCGTCGTCGCCAGCGGCTGCTTGGGCGCCTTCCAGTCTAGCCAGGGCGTATACCGGGCCCGTCATCCGTAGCGTCCAGACAACTTGGCCACCCTCGGTGAGTGCATAGACAGTGCGCCCCAGCGAGGCCAGCAGGAAAAGGGGCCTGCCGCCGGTTTCCAGCACCAATCCCGATGCCAGATGTGCATTGGCATCCAGCCGCCAGCCCAGGGACAGGGAAAGCGGATCGCCCAAAACCGGTGCAAGAAGTGGAGGTGTTGTGGGCGTGGGCGTTGCCGGGACCGGGCTGGGCGAAGGCGACCGTGTCGGCGACGGTGTGGAGCTGTGTGCCGGCATGCGGGTGGGGGATGGCTCGGGGCTGGGTGTGTGTGTCGCAGATGGGCGCGGGCTGGGGACAGGCGTTGCTGTCCAAGCGAGCGTCGCCTCTGGTGCCAGCGCAGCGGGCGAGGCTGGAGTGGGACTACAGGCCGCCAGAAGCGATAGTGTCGACAGGCACACCAGGAGCAGGCGTGCTGCTCGGCGTTTCATGCGAACCCTCACCTTTCCGTACCACGTCAAGGAAATTGCCAAAGATGTGTCCCGCCACGTCGTTGTACTCACGGTGTCCGGTGGCGATGATCTGCTCCCTGTCCCAGCCCTGCCTGGAGAGCCAGGGGCTGGCACGCACCAGCGCCTCGGCGATCTGGGGGGTGTACTGCGGGTTGAACTGCACGCCCCACACGGGCCGTCCTCGCAAGCGGTAGGCCTGCACGGGACAGCGCTCGGTGGAGGCCAGGAGTTCCGCCTCGTCCGGCAGGCGCGCAATCTGGTCCCCGTGCCACAGGAAGCCGTAGAATTCGGCGCCCAAGCCCCGCAGCAGCGGATCGGACAGGCCAGCCTCGTTGACCGCAATCGGCAGCCACCCGATCTCCCAGCGGCCCCGCTTTACCTTGCCACCCAGCCAATAGGCCAGCAATTGGTGTCCGAGGCAGATGCCCAGGATCGGCACATTGGCCTCCAGCGCCTCCATGATCCTCTCACGTTCCTTCTGAAAGATAGGCAGGTCGAACTCGTCGGGCCGGTACTCGCCTCCGGCAAAGATGACGGCGTCATAGTCGCGCAGATCGGGCACAGTTTCGCCCAGATCCACGCGCACCTTGGTAGAGAGAACGTCGAAACGTTTCAGTACGTGGTCAACCACCAGCGTTCGCCCCGGACCATGGATGAGCGAGATGGTACTCAGCGGGCCGCGCGTGGGTGTTGGAGACGGCGTCGCTGTGTTGGTGGGCGTCGGGGTCGCCGTGGGTGTGTCGGTCGGCGTGTTGGTGGGTGTGGGCGTGTTGGTGGGCGTCGCCGTATCGGTAGGCGTGGCGGTGGCTGTGGGGGTGGCAGTGGCTGTGTGGGTAGATGTTGGCGCAGCTGTAGGCCTTGTCGTCGGATCGAGCAGGGCAGCGGTGCCCGCGCTGCAGGCCGCTATAAGCGTGCTCAGTCCCGCCACCCGCAAGAAGGTGCGGCGATCAAACAGGCGGGGCTCGCCAGGATTCGTCATGATATCGGATGCTCTTCCTATTGCGGCCTGCGGGCCACAGCGATCAGCTTTTCGCTGTCCCCGCTGAACTCGTCGAGATCGTAGGAACCATAGATCGCCTCGACTTCGAACCCGGCGTGGCGGAGGAGCAGCTCCAGCTCGTAGCGAAAGAGGTACCGCAGGGTGAAAGGAAAGAGGGTGCGTTGGACGTTGCCTTCGGCATCGATCTCGTCGACGATATAGGTGGTGTGGATGAGCTGCCGTGCCAGGTCCACTTCTTCGGAGTAGAAGCGCATCAGGCGATGGCCTGTTGCGGGTGCGGGAATCACTTTGGCCAGAGTCACCTGTCCGCGGGCGTCCAGCAGCCGTCCCATATCAGGGTTGAACATGTCGAGGATCAGCAGCCCGCCCGGATTCAGGTGGCGCTGCATCCGGACCAGGGCCTGCAACTGCTCGTCGGTGGTGTGGAGGTGGGCAAAGGAGTTGAGCGCGGCAAAAGCCATGTTGAAACGCCGGTCTAGCTCTAGCTTGGCCATCTCCTGTTGTGCCAGGGTTACACGCTCGCCCAGCTCCTCCGAAGTGATCTTGGCCCGCGCCCGCTCCAGCATCTCCGCCGAGGCGTCGATACCGGTGATACAGTACCCCTCTCGGGCAAGCGGCAGCAGGACACGGCCCGTGCCACAGCCCAGCTCCAAAATGGGCGACCCGCAGCGGGCGGCAAATTGCTCGTAGAAGTCCAGGTCAGCATCCAGGTCGCCCAGGTCTGGATCATAAAAGCGGGCATAGATGTCGAATGGATCTGTCATCGCGCTCCTCACACCTGTTAGCCACAAGATCTGCACAGGGCCAGCGCGGCTTCGCAGGTTCATGGCAGGGATGTAGTGCAGCAGG
>Ga0207796_1000186_pt1 | contig 27229 bp, 21 predicted proteins | sample Pon1CUnioCityCA_6_FD_187274 | JGI IMG/M metagenome (GOLD analysis project Ga0207796, IMG submission 187274) | Marine sediment microbial community from Union City, CA, USA - Pond 1C Sediment 1 (SPAdes) | ecosystem: Environmental > Aquatic > Marine > Intertidal zone > Salt pond sediment ... | reverse complement strand
ACCGCACAAAAAAGCGCCCGTTCAGAGCTTCGTTCACTATCTGAACGGGCATCGAGAAGCCGGTTGGGGCCTACCCGCACCAGGGGCCGGCCTCTCACCTTATATAACGCTCCAGAGGGCCAAAAGGTTCAAATCGATGCAAAAAGCCCTCGCCTTGTGGCGAGGGCTTGTAGTTGAGCCAACTAGCAGTCGTCAGAAAGTTGTCTGCTGTTGCGTCTGGTGCGCAAGGATAATCGCTTCTGCCACATCCTTCATCGGCTTCCGGGTATTCATACTCATCTTCTGAATCCGGCGAAACGCTTCAGCCTCCGTCAGATCGTGCGAATCCATGAGTATCCCCTTGGCCCGATCGACGAACTTGCGTGTCTCCAACGCCTCCTCCAGGTCACCCACGTGCTTCTCTACCGCCTGGAACTCGGCAAATCGCGCCAGGGCCACCTCAATGGCTGGGATCAGATCGGCTTCCCGGAAAGGTTTCACCAAATAGCCTACGACCCCTGCTTCCCTGGCTCGCACAACCAACTCGCGCTGGCTATACGCTGTCAACAGCAACACCGGCGCAATTCGCTCTTCCGTGAGCACACGTGCCGCGTCGATGCCATCGAACTCTTCTCCCTCGAACTTGATATCCATCACCACAAAGTCAGGCTTCAGCTCTCGGGCCAGATTGACCGCACTCCGTCCATCGCCAACCTCGCCTACCACTAGGTATCCCAGGTTGGTCAACATCTCTCGCAAATCCATGCGGATGATCGACTCATCATCTGCAATGATCACACGTGTTCGCTCTGCCATTACCTACCTCCTTGTGTATGTTTGGGGAATCTGACAATCGCAGAGACGCCCTTGTCCCGCCCACAAAGCTCGAAACTCCCCTTCAGGTCTCCCTCCGCGAGGGCTCTGACAATCTGCAATCCCAGGCTATCCGTCTGGCCCAGATCAAACTCGTCAGGCAGCCCAACGCCATCATCATCCACCGAGATGACAACCTCCTCCCCATCGTCGCTGAGATGGACGGTAACGGTGCCACCCCCCTCGCGTTCGTACCCATGCTCCAGTGCGTTCTGCAACAGCTCGTTGATCACCAACGCGCAGACCGTAGCCGGCTGCGTTGGTAGATAGATGTTCGGGCCGCGCAGGTCAAGGCGGATGCCCCTCTCCCAGTCCAATACTCCTTCCCGAACCTGGGTGATGATTCGCTGGCTGACATCCCGGATGTTGATCACCCTCGCTTCCTGATGGGCTAGGAACTCGTGGATCACTGCCACGCTCAAGATGCGGCTGGTTCCTTCCTGCAAGGCTCTGCGAACCTCTTCCGAGTCTGCCCGCCGCGCCTGTAGCCGCAACAGCGAGGCGATCGTCTGCATATTGTTCTTGACGCGATGATGGATCTCCTGCATCATTGCTACTTTGACCCGGAGTTCGTCCTCCTGGCGTCGCGCATCAGTCGCGTCGTGGATAGTGACCAGCACCCCCTCCAACCGTCGGGAAGAGCTGGCCCCGGGGAGCAGCTTGCGCAGTCCACTCCTGGCAGAGTAAAAGGGGATCGCCTTCTTGATCCACACCAGATCCCTAACTTGCATCTCGGCCTCGATGCAGGCCCCCTTCTCCATGGCCTCTAGCGCCACGCCCCACTCATCCAGATCAAGTTCCTCAATATGACGTTTTCGCAGATCACCACCATACCCTAACTTCCGGTAGAGGTTGGTGGCAATGCCGCTGACGTACTGGATCCTGTGTTGGGTATCAAGTACAATGACACCATCATGCTCAGCAAACGGGGATAGATTCTCGGCACCCACCAACGCCCCCGCCAGCACCGTCTGCTGAAAGAGCTCTAGTGCGCGCCGGAAGGCTTTGCTGCGGCGTCGGTGTCGGACACGCTCGATCAAGTTGGTCTCGATGCAAATTGCCGCGATCACCCGACCGTCATCCGAACGGATCGGATAGGTCTCCTGGTATATAGGGGCAGCCTTGCCAGGAGAATCCTGCCCACCGATCACCCGGCGAACCTCTTGCTGTCCTTGTCTGCCCTCAGTCAGCGCACGGATCACGGTCGGCTCGTCGAGGGAGCTAACCTGCTTCTCTACCTGCGACTCGCCATAGATAGGCAGGATGGAGTGGGGGCTTGCCTGGGCAGCTAGCATCGCTCGATCTCCCGCGCAGGGGCAGTACATCAGCACATCCGCACGACTCAGATCTGCCAGGATACCTAGATCAGCTGCCAGCGATTGCAGAAAGATGATGTCCCTTTCTGCCAAGCCCTTACAAGTCTGAACAACACTGTTCATCTGTTTCTCAACCCCGAGAAAGCGCCAACCAGGTCTCGACCAAGACGAAGATCTCTGCATCTTTCTCCGACGGCGCCGCCTGCAAACGTGGACATCGCGGAGCGATGCCCGATATAAATGAATGGCCGACAGCAGCATACCGTCGACCATCCTCTACAAGGTCGGGGCGGCCCGATTTGAACGGGCGACCACTTGAACCCCATTCAAGTGCGCTACCGGACTGCGCTACGCCCCGCTGAACATAGAAACGATTATATCCTATATCGGCTTATTTGGCAAACCCGACCCTGCGCTGGAACTGTCCTATCTTGTATGCCCTAGATCGCCTGGTCTGACCAGTCTCTAACGCTTCCGTGCAAAGACCACCATCTCGCCCACCCGAATGGGGAATGTCACACTCGAAATGAGCAAACGTCCCACCGTCTGCGTCAGAAGGTTCGACAGACCCATGTTGTAATATCGCAGCCGGCCAAAGGCATAGTTCAGATCGATGATCTTGCTGCTAGAGTGAATCTCTAGTACATCAAAACCATGCCGGTCAAGGAGATCGGTCATAACCGCTGGGGAGAAGAAGAAAGTATGCTCCATCTGCCGGTAGTGAAACCACCGCTGCCCCATCAACAGATGCCACAACCCCGCCCTGTTGGGCGTGTTCAACGTCAGCAGGCCACCCGGCTTCAGAATCCGCCTGCCTTCGCGCACTACCGCTGCAGGATCGGCAACATGCTCGATCAGATCATCCATGACAACAACGTCAAACTGCCCATCAAGGTATCCCGCCTCAGCAAGCTCGCCGGTGAATACATCCAGATTGTAGTAATCACGGGCTATGCCCGTTGCATACTCCGATACATCTACGCCCCTGACATCCCAGCCACGCAGACGGGCTAGCTCGAGCAGCGTGCCAGTGGCGCAACCCACGTCCAGCAATAGACCTCGTTTGCCGTCAGTGTATAGCAAAAGCCCATCAAGGCGCCGGTTGAACAAATTCACATAGAGGTGTTTGTTGCGCACATACTCGCTGTACCCAAATTGAGAGATGTTATCGGTGTTATAGTACTTGGGACTGGAATACAACTCGCGCATCTTTTCCATGTCAGGCAGCGGGTGGACCCATTCCAGCCCGCACTCACGGCACTGCAAAAAGTCTACGGAATCCTTGCGAAACATAACCCGTGCGTCGCGCGACCCGCACAGGTTGCATGCAATATCAGACATTGCTCCTCTTAACAGTAGAATCCCACGCGGCCGATCTGCCTTCCCCAGCTACCGCGTGACCATTGTTGACAGAAAGGTCTAGTTCCCGATATCCACGCCCACCAGCCGCAGCGCATCACGCCCGTCAGGCAAGCGCAGGCGCTCCCCGCTTGCCGGGTCATACAAACCCACCAGCAGACCATACGTACCCGCCGCCAGTCCGTCCGGAAGCGGGACAGTGTGAACGTCATCCAGCGCGGCACCAGGAATCCAGAGCGACGTGGGCCAGCGCCCATCCAGTGGCGGGCCATCCCCCTGGGCAATCGCCGCACCATCACCTTCTACGTCGACCAGATGCACAAACACCGTATAGTCAGCCTGAAGCCAGTCATCCGTCGACCAGCGCAGGGTCACCCACAACACTTCGGGCTCAGTCGCCACTCCCAATGCCACTGCATCCGTCGTCGACGCGTAGCCTTCCAACGTAATCGCCTCGCCAAAGCGTTCGCCCACCTGGATCAGATCTTCCCGCTCTGTCACGGCCCAGTCCACCGGCAATACCGCTACGCGGAATGCGGTCCCCTGGCCCACCGCCAATCGTTTGTCGGTAACTGGATCGTACCAACCCAACTGCACATCGTACAGCCCTGGTGGCGCATCAGCCGGTATAGTAAGGCTAAAAGTGTCGCGCACCATCTCCCCAGCGCCCCAATCACTGGTGGGATATAGCCCGTCGTACGGTTGGTGATCATCGCCATCCCAGCCCTGACCATCCTCGTCCACCAGGTGGGCAAAGGCAGCATAGTCGGTCTCCAGTGCCTCCTGCGCCTGCCAGACGGCTGTCACCCCAATGCTATCCCCTGGCTGCAGCCCCTGGCCTGGCAAATCTACCGGGGCGTCCACGCTCCAGCCCACCAAGGCCAGTTCCTCCCCGAACTCGGCCTTGCGCTCGTGCTGCAAGCGGTCCGGCTCGTACACCTCGTACTTGCCCAGCGTGCGCGTATGGCGGTAGTTCCGGTCCAGCTCCGACAGGAACTCGCGCGTGAAACGCTGGTAGCGATCCACGTCCAGGCGCGTGCCCGCCTCCAAGATCACCATCGACCAGGTCTGGTCGCGCAACCGGCCCAGCTCCCAGCTCTGATCCCACCGGCCCGCTCGCGCCAATTGGCTGTACTGGAACGAGCAATAGTCCAGCACCTTGCCGTTTGTCACCAGCAATCCCATGTCCTCCGACGCCACCGGATCTGGCGTGTCCGCCAGGATAGGCACCATCGCCTCATTGGACTGGCGGGTCAGCTTCAGGTAGTCACTCGCCAGGGTGGGCGCGTGCCACATCAGCCCCACCTGGGCCAGTACCAGCAGCGGCGCCGCCATCTGGAATATACGCTTTCCATGGCGCGCGAGCCGGGCCAGCCCCAACCCGCCACACAGAACCAGCGCCACCAGTGCCTCAAAGAAGTAATTCTCCCACGCCCCGGCTTTGCCTGCAAACCACAAACTGGCCACCGCTGCCACCAGGTAAAGGTCAAGAGGACTCACCTTGTCCCGCAGGGAGCGCTCGCGGTCCAGGGCGAACTTGTCCACCACATACCACACCGCCAACAGCATGAGGATGGCAAATGTTCCGACAAAATCCGCCTGCTGCTTCCAGAACTCGTCCCAGAGAAACGGGTTCACATTGCTGGCAACCAGCCCGTACCAAAAGCCCCCCGCGGAGAGCACGTTGATCAGGACGAACAGCCCGCCTCCAACCAGAGCCATTGCCACGGCGAGCCTGACCGCCTGCCAGCGATCAACAAAGAAGAACAGGTAGGCCAGTGCCGCGGCTGGCGCAAAGAAGAACGACTGTTTGGCGTACAGTCCTGCTACAAACAGCGCAACTGCCAGCCACAACAACCACTGGCGCTGGATGCCCCCACCGCCCCTTGAGCGTGGCGGCGCAGCCAAAAGCACCGCAAACAGCCCGCCTACTGTCAGTGCCAGGCCAGGTAGATCGACGCGAAAGAGGGGAGCCCAATGGTAGATATAGGGCGAGCCCACAAAGATCAGCGAGGCTGCTACAGCCGGCAGCCAGCGGGCAGATCCTCGCCTCGTGCGTCCGAACCCATACCAACCCACCCAGGCGAAAATGATGCCCACCAGGACAGCGATCGCCAACAGCGTCCACACACGGCCAGCCGCATAGGTAATGCCGGCAACAGGCGTCAGGGCCAGGGCCAGTATGATCGTGAGCGGCGCGTAGTTGGCCATCACGTAGGGATATCCCTCTATCCCCTTGTATATGGGCTCACCCTGCGACCACTGCTTCACAAAATGGAGCAGAAATCCCTCTCCATAGTCCAGCTGATAGGGGAAGAAGAGGCCCGTGACGCCTAGCCAGATAGTCAGTCCCACCAGGTAGATCAAACCAGCCAGCGCCAGCACCCACAGCACCCGGCTAACCCATTCTACGCTATGTGATTGCGGTCTTTTCTCGTGGTCTCTCATTGAAGGGGTATTATACCGCCGTCCAGAGAAGAGCAAAAATCACGCGCGGTGGCTCGCAGGCTGGCGCGTTGGGTGCCCTAGTCCGCAAGGCGCACCGTGCCCAGCACCACCTGTCGCACCGGTATGCCATCCCGATCCAGCGTCAAGCAGCGGGCAAGGTCCGCCGCACGGTACATGCCGACTTCGACTGTGTACTCGCCGGGCGGAGCATCGACTGGCACCGCCAGCGTGACCAGGTCCTCCACAACCTCGCCCGGTACCCACAACAGCGTCGGGGCCTCGCCGTTTTGTGGCTGCCCATCCCAACCGGCAATCGCGTTCCCATCGGCATCCAGCAGCTTAACATACACACTATAGTAGGCATCGATCTTGCCCAACGCGCGCCATCTTAGGGCAACCGGCAAGGAATCGCCAGGCCGGGCTGTCCCAATGTCCCATGCCTCAAGCCGTATGGGCACCGGGAAGGCGCTATCAGCCTCCGCACCCACCGACACCTGCCCCCCCGCCGACCAGGTACCCAGCGGTCCGTCCTTCTCGCGAGCCGTCACCTCGTAGGTTCCCGCTGCTTCGGGGGCCGTTGTCGGCAGCTGCACCACCGCCGCGCCACCTTCGGGAGACGTGACCAGGGGCACGTCGGCGGGCACAGAAAGCTCCTCACCCTGCCATGAAACAGTAGGCTCGCTCAAATCCGTGGGCTGGACCGCATAGCTCCTTTCCCCGTGGTTGACCGCAATGATATAGGCGGAATATGGTTGGCCCACTGCCGCCCGCGGCGGAAAGTAAACACTCACCTCCAGCGAGTCCCGGTCAAAGGTCCACGGTACAACCTCGTACACCCGATCCGCCCCAAAGGTCTTGACCAGCGCCAGCTCTGCCGTCTCCGATAGTGCATCCTCCATCTCTTGCCAACGAGCCACAGGATACCGCTGTGTGTGAACTACCACGTGGCGCACACCCAGGGCCTGTAGCAAGCTGACTGCCCGCTCCGATGGAAAGCGTTCCATCTCGTACACAACCTGCCCATGCTTGGGCGGGACAAAGCCGCTATAGCCATCCGGCGTCGTGCGCCAATGGTACGTTGACAGATACTGGTAGTCGAGCTGCGGCCCGCCGGGCGTGAAAGCCATCGGCAGTTCCAGCAGCGGCTCCTCTCCCTGGCCCGTCAGCCAGCCATAGACCGGCGGCACCTCACCATTCACCGGCACCAGCTCGGCCTGAGCGGCGGGCCATACCAAACACTCCAAAACGACCAGTGCCACCGCCAGTAGAACACCGATCCGAGCCAGCGCTGGCGCTCGCCTGCATTCCCGATGTCCGCCAACCCGCCGGTTCTCGATTATTGCCGCCAACCCACAGCCCGCCAGCACCGCCAGGGAAAGCATCACCAGCGCGTCAAAGCGCACCGGCGCACGCAGGGCCTTGAAGCCGGGAACAACAGCGTAGAGCCAGGCGTACGGCAGGGTGATCTCTGGCCCCGCTGGCTGTCCAGGCGCCAGGTACAGCCTGGGCCCGAACGACAGTACGGCAGAAGCCAAAGCAAGTAGCAAGAAAAACCACCGCATGTACGGCATATTCCGCTTGCGACCACGTCCCCGCACCAGGCCCCACAAAGATAGTGCTAGCGCGACAAAGCCGGGAAAGAGAGCGTCCACCGGGTACCCACCGCCGATGGGTGTATCGTCGCTGGGCAACCACCGCCCAAGGAGCACACTGCCCGGCGGCACCATCAGGTACTGGCGCAAGCTGGCCGAAAACGGCTCGTTGTCCGCCAGGCTGCGCTCAAAGCCCAGCTCGCGCTGCACCTGGAAATAGGGCAGCGCAAACGGCAGCAAGGTCATCACGCAGAGGACTACCGCCACCATCACGTACAGAGCCACGCGCCCCACGCCTAGATCGTCACGCGTTCCGCCCCTCGCTCGCAGCCAGATCCAGGCGGCGAACTGCCAGATTACAAGCCCGGCGACCGCCATCGCCAGCAGGATGGCATAGTAGAAGGACGAGAGGGCTTGGAGACAGAAGAAGAGCACAAAGGTTGCCACGTAGCGCGCCTTTGGCTGGCGCATCAACTGGAGAAAGGCCAGCAGCGCAAACGGCATCCACTGTGTGGTCAGCAGTTGGGCTTGGGCAAGGTTGGTCATGCGATACGCAGAGAAGCAAAAGATCGTCCCCGCTACCAAACCCGCGCCGGGAGAGCCCGTAAGTCGCAACACCAGCAGGTACATGCCCAGGCCTGACAGCACGAACGACAGGAGCAAGGCGACGTTGTAGCCAAGCACCGAGTTGCCCGTCGCCGCGGTAACCGGCAGGGCCAACAGCCCGTTCCCCAACAGCAGCTCCGAATAGGCCAGCGTGCGCGGATAGGGATGAAAGATGTTGGCATCGAACAGATCCAACGGGTCGTTGAGTAGCTGGTGACCGTCCCAGGCCGTGATCCACACGTTCAGCAGCGCATCCTGCCGGTCCTCCACCGCATCTGCCAGGTGAAGGGCAAGAGGATAGGTCAGCACCAAGCTCAGCACGACGAAAAGAAATACCGCGGCTACGGTGGCTCTGCGCACCACTCACTCCCGTTACGCTGCGTAGGATTCACTTCTGAACCTCGATTCTACCGCAAGAGGGGGGAATGCGCAAGCCCTACGCGCCATCAAAGGATGCGAATGCTTGCTTGCCTCCAAATTGGAACAGTGCTATACTCTCGCGGTGATCACCGATTACCTGAGCATGTTGCGCCTGTTCAGTCGGGAGTTGCGCCTGTTCCTGATCGGCTCGGCACTCGTTGCCCTGGCCTGGGATGGCATGCGGGCCGTGATCTTGAACCTCTATCTGCTGCGGCTTGGGTACGGGCCCGCCTTTGTCGGCCTGCTCAGCGCCGTGGGTGCCTTTGCCTTTGCGCTGTTCTGCCTCGTCGCCGGCACCATGGGTACCCGCTGGGGCAGCCGCACAATGCTCGTCACCGGCCTGGGGCTGATGGCTGCAGGCTTCTGCCTGCTTCCTATGGCCGAGTCCCTGGCTTTCGGGCTGCGCGCCGGATGGCTGCTGGGCACCACAATCCTGACCTATCTTGGCCTGGCCCTATATTTGGTCAATGGCCTGCCCTTTATGATGGGCGCCACCAGCATCCGTGAGCGCAATCATGCCTTCTCCTTCCACAGTGCCCTGCTCCCTCTCGCCGCGTTCGGCGGCAGCTTGTTGGCCGGTGTGGTGCCGGGCATCCTGGCATCCCTTTTCGACCTTCCTCTGACCGAGCCCGCCCCCTACCGCTACACCCTCTGGCTAGCTGCCCTGCTCCTCCTCCCAGCCGTGCCGGTCCTTGTGACCGCACGTTCTGCCGGCCGTCTGAAGCTACAGACACCTACCCTCGAGCCCAACGAGACGGGCTCCGCACGCGCGCCCCTTGGTTTGATCTTGATCGTCGTGCTGTTCATGGCCCTGCGCTTTGGCGGCCGCGGACCCATAGTCAACTTTTTCAATGTCTACCTCGATGATGGCTTGCGGGTTTCGACAGCCCTCATCGGCCTTCTATCGGCAAGCGCCCTGCTGATCTCCGTGCCCGGGGCGCTGCTCGCGCCCCTGATCGTGGCGCGTTGGGGTAACTCGCGCACTATCGTCTGGGGAATGGTTGGCATGGCCTTGTGCATGCTGCCGCTGATCCTCAGCCCACACTGGCCCGTCGCGGGCCTGGCATATGTTGGTTCATCAGCCATGTTTTCCCTCACCGTGGGTCCGCTGCGCCTCTTTTCCCAGGAACTCGTAGCACCCCGCTGGCAGGCTACCATGGCCTCCGCCTTCATGCTTGGATCGGGCTTGGCCTTTGCCACCCTGTCCCTGGCCGGTGGTTATATCATCGTATCTCTCGGTTACCGCACCCTCTTCCTTACCGCCACTGCTATGGTCGCCGCTGCAACTATCCTCTTCTGGTTCTACTTTCGCATCCCCCGCGGCGAGATGGCCCACCCCGTCCTACCCCAGAGCGGCGAGTAGGCAGCCGCTCTCTAACCCTGCACGCTGCCCAGCCGGCACCACCCACCAAAGAGCCTCCGCCCGCCCTGGCTGCACCAGGTTCACCAGCTCCGGCCCGTGTCTCGGTTTGCCGTAGACCCAATTTTGACGCACCTTGTCTTTTGCCGTATCATGAATCCACGAAAGAGAAGGGTTGGTGGATCATGCTGGACAAGGTAAAACTGGTTGAAGAGCGATACGAAGAACTGAACCGGCTCATGGCCGATCCTGAGATAGTCACCGATCATGTGCAAGTGACCGAGTATGCCCAGGAGCAAGCCGAGATGCAGGACCTGGTGCAGGCATACCGGCGCTACGAAGCTCTGGCTCAGGAGCAGGCCGACACCCGGGTATTGGCCGAGCTCGAGGACGACCCTGAGATGCAGGAGATGGCTGAACAGGAGATCGACCGCATCGATGGTGAGATGAGGCAGCTGTACGAGCGAATGCGTCTCTTGCTCCTTCCCAAGGATCCCAATGACGAGAAGAACGTAATCATGGAGATCCGTGCGGGAGCCGGCGGCGATGAAGCTGGCATATTTGCCGCCGATCTATATCGAATGTACACGCGCTATGCCGAGACCCAGAGCTGGAAGACAGAAATCCTTAGTTCCAACAGCACCGGGGTGGGCGGCTTCAAGGAAGTGATCTTTCAGATCAGAGGCAAGGGTGCCTACTCCCGGCTAAAGTACGAGAGCGGCGTCCACCGCGTGCAGCGCGTGCCAGTCACCGAATCGCAGGGCCGCATCCATACCTCCACCGCCACTATAGCCGTCCTGCCCGAGATCGACGACGTCGAGATCGACATCAACCCGTCCGATCTGGAGATTACCGCCTACATCTCTTCGGGACCAGGCGGCCAGCACATGCAGAAGAATGCCACCGCCGTGCGCATCGTTCACAAGCCTACCGATACCGTCGTCTCCTGTGAGAGTGAGCGCAGCCAGACACAGAACCGCGAGCGCGCCATGGCCGTCTTGCGATCCCGGCTGTACGAGGCCGAGCAGCAAGCTCAGATGAAAGAGCGCGGAGAGGAACGGCGCCTGCAGGTTGGCTCAGGTGAGCGAAGTGAGAAAATACGCACCTACAACTATCCGCAGAACCGGCTCACAGACCACCGCATCGGGCTGACCCTCTATCGCCTGGAAACCATCGTCGATGGCGATCTGGACGAGATCATAGACGAGTTGGCTACCACCGACCAGGCGGAGCGCCTCCAAGCTATCGGGGCCTGACCGGATGCGGCTCGACGACGCGCTGGCCCAGGCAACCACCCACCTGGCCAACCACGACGTCGAGTCGCCCCAACTGGACGCCGAGCTCCTGCTGGCCCATCTGCTCGGAACCAACCGCGCAGCCATACTGGCACGGCCCGAGCAGCAGCTCCCCCCCGAGCTACTGACCCGATATCGCAATCTGGTAGCGCGCCGCGGAGACCATGAGCCCCTGGCCTATATCCTCGGCCATCGGGAATTCCACGGCCTCGAATTCATGGTGGATCCCCGGGTGCTGATCCCTCGTCCCGAGACCGAGCTTCTCGTCGAGCACGCACTCAAGATCGCAAGCCAAATGGCGCACCCACCCCGTATCGCCGACGTCGGTGCCGGGAGCGGGGCCATCGCCGTCTCGCTGGCTGTTCATCTCCCCTGGTGCACTGTCTATGCCCTTGATAATTCCCCGGGCGCGCTAGAGGTCGTGACAGAAAATGCCCGCCGTCATGGCGTAGATGGTCGCGTTCATTGCCTGCACAGCGACCTGCTTGCCGCGCTTCCTGGTCCCGTCGATATCATCACCGCCAACCTGCCTTACGTCACGACGGATGAATGGCAAGAGCTCCCCCCCGAGATCCGGATCCACGAGCCCCGCTCCGCCCTTGACGGTGGGCCCGACGGGCTGGCCCTCATCGAGCGACTGCTGACCACGGCTGAGCCCAATCTACGGCCCGGCGGAGCCATCCTATTGGAGATCGGCGCGGGCCAGGGGATCGAAACGACCACCCTGGCCCTTAGGCACCTACCTCAAACCCGTGTGAAACTGATCCAAGATTATGCCGGACTGGACCGGCTTGTCATCATAGAGACTCAAACACCCAACGCAGACTGACAGATCTCCCGCAACAGGGGATCGATCTCGGGACCATCAGCGCATGGGTGGGCCGGACCCTTTGTACGCCACCACACCAAATGCCCCGGGTTTGCGAGTGATACGTGAGAAACCAGCTTCCTCCAGCCGGCGCTGGACGCCCTTGACCACGTTGCGACCCGAGCGGCTACTCAGATCCCCCACATAGTGAAATAGCCTCCCTTTGCGCCTCATCACGCGATAGAGGTCTCGGTAGAACTCCCCTGAGTAGAGATCCCCGGCCAGGCTGAACATTGGCGGATCGTGAATGATCCGGGTGAACGACTCGTCCTCAAAGTCCTGGATCGCATCGAATGCGTCGCCTACGACCTGCTCGATACGCCGGTGCTCAAACAACGCGCGCGACCAGGGATTCAGACGGGCCACCTCAAGCACCGTCGGATCCAGCTCGATTGTCAGCACTTGCTCGGCCGTCTTGGCTGCCTCGATGGCGGTATACCCCAAGCCAGTACAGGTATCGAGCACCCGCCCCACGACAGGCGCAATGGCCCGGATCTTGGTCAGCGTATCCCGGTGCGGGTCTGTGCCCTTGATCCTGTGCATGGGGATCCCCGAGACCAATAGAGTCGGCGCGCCCTCGGTGGGCATCAAGCTGTAGGCACGGCCCAGAAACTCGGAAAACTGCTGGATCTTGTACGCACGGCGGCCCTCAACCAGGTAGCAGCCGGTGTCGCTCTCGCTGATCTCCTCCAAGCTATCCCACGACAGCCACTCGGCATCAGAGAACACCACACGGTCTGCCTCAAGCAAGACCTCTGTCCTCGTCAAGCCCAGATCCAGCGACGTTGAGACCTCTTTCTTGCCGTCCTCACGAGCATCTAGGATCGGCGAAACCTGCCAATGAGACAGAACGATCGGGCTATTCATCCTGCTCAACCTCCACTTCCATCGGCGGTAGCATATGTGGTCCCTCCGCCGACCCTTCCGAAACCCAGGCATCGTGCTCCAGCGCTGCTCGCCCGATCTCGCCCGCGCGACTTATGGCCCACTTTACCGAAATTGGGCCCACGATCTGCACCACAAAGGTGGTAGCCGTGATGACGTTGATGACCAGGGCTCCCAGAGCCTCCCCTTCTGGCCCGTAGCCCGAGAAGCGCCTTGATGAAGCCAGGGCAAGGCCGATAGCAACCCCAGCCTGGGAGAGCAATCCGAGGCCAAGATTGTTCCGAACCGCTGGCCCAGCCTTTCCCACAGTCCCGCCCAGCCACGCACCAAAATACTTGCCTACAGTGCGCAAGACAATATAGGCAACGCCCAGCAGGCCCATAGCCGGCAGCAGCGATATTTGGAAGCGGGCCCCTACCAGCGTAAAAAAGAGCACATAGATCACCGGTCCTGCCTGCTCGATGGTATAGCGTATGTGTCGCCCGTGATCGGGACAACGGTTAACGATAACCATACCCATGATCATGCTGGTCAGAATCAGTGAGAAACCAAAGGCTTCCGACAGACCCACTCCAAGGAGCACAAAACCGATGGATACTGCCATCGCGTCGTGCTGCACCGTCATCCGGCACATGATCTGGTCGAGCACCAATCCCAGCCCCCCGCCCATCAAGAGTGCCCCGCCGATTTCGATCAGCGGCAGTTCCAGGATCTGCACTATCGAAGGAGGTCCCGCATGGGCCAGAAGCGACTCTGCAAAGGCAGCAGCAACGCTGTAGAGCAGCAGGGCCAGCGCATCGTCCATCCCAACCACAGCCAGCAAGGTGGTAGTCAGCGGTCCCTTTGCATCGTACTCTGCAAGCACGTCCACCGTTGCTGCGGGGGCTGTTGCTGATGCTAACGCGCCAAAGATGAACGCCGTGTACCAGGACTGGGTCAGCGCGTAGATGCCCAGCGTCACCAGGAGAAACGTACCAATGGCCTCAAAAAGAAGAATGGTCAGGATACTCCGTCCCAACCGGCGCAGGTCGCCGAACAGCAGGTGGCTGCCAATATCAAACCCAATGAGACCCAGGGCTATCTCGCTGATGATTACGAGCTGGTCGCCCAGCTCCAGAGGCACGACATTGAGGAGAGAGGGACCCAAAACGACGCCTATGAGAATAAAGCCCACAACCTGAGGCACGCCGACGCGCTGAAACGCCTTGCTTCCCAAAAACGACACGGCGATGATCACGCCGATCACTGCCAGTATGCTCGGTTCGTAGTGGATGCCAAGAATCTCGTGCACCAGAGAGCATCTACTCCAAAAGTGGCCTGTTTCCTTCAGCCGCAACGGCTGCCGAAAACAGGCCACAACATTGCCTTACGTACCCTCTTGGCCCATGTACGTCACCCTAGACCAGCAAATAGATCGTGGCTATCTTTGTCCTCGCCCATAGAGCTCTCGGCAAGCTGGAAGCACTCCCTGGCCTGCAGCTCCCGCATGATCTCCGGCGGCAACGTGGCAAAGATACTGTCCGCACTGAGCTGGGTCGCGTGGCAGTTGACCGCCTGCTGCTTGGTATCCCAAAAGTCCTGGACATAGATATCCGTAGTACAGGCATCGTCGGGAAGGCCAAAACTGTCCTGACGCTCCAGATAGCGCGATGGCACCTCCATCCCCAATTCCTCCATCTTTGTGACGACAGATCGGAAGAACCGCCGCGGGATAGCAGTGAAGTACAGCTTGCTGGCCTGGTGGGGCTGAAGACCAGCCTCGATCTGCTCTTTGTACCGGCCTGGATCGGCCGCTGCAGCAAAGGCAGCCTTGGCCATAAAATGGATGGCAATATGGTCAGGGTGGCCATACCCACCATTCTCGTCAAAGGTCACTACCACGTCAGGCTTCTCGCGCCGGATATGCGCCACGACCTTGCCCACCGCCTCATCGAAATCAGCCTGAGCCAGTGCCCGCGGATGGTTGTTCTCCGGTGTGCCAGCCATGCCCGAATCGCGGTAGTCAAGAAAGTGGAGTTCCTCTACCCCCAACGTCCGGCAGGCACAGCGCAACTCCTGCTCGCGCACCTCGCCCAGCCGCTCGGAGCTCGCCAGCCTTGGATCGCTGATCTCGCCGGCCTCGCCCCTCGTCGCACAGACCAAAACCACCCTGACATCGGGATCGCTGCCATAGCGAGCAAGTGTCCCCCCAATCCCAAACGACTCGTCATCGGGATGGGCGAACACCGCCATCAGGCTCAGTCGTTCATTATCCGACATGCTGATAGATCTGGAGCACATTGCCGTTCACATCTTCAAATGCCGCCAGCTTGACCGACCCATAGTTGAACACGCCTCCGAGTAGCTTGACCCCCTTGCCCTCCAGCTCTGCCTTGGCGGCCTCGATGTCATCAACCTCAAAGACGATGGTCGCCCCTTCGCCCACGCCCAACTCTGGGCGGCCCTCCGGCCCCGATCCAAACCGACGCAGGGCAATAGTCACGTTCCCTGCGTCCAACTCCACCCAATCCTCTGACTCGTACTTGACCGGTATCCCCAGTGTGTCTCGGTAAAAGGCTACCGACTTGGCCATATCGTCTACGTTAAAGAATACATCATCCACTTTTTTGAACATGATTGCCCTCCTGATAGGTTTACTGCTCACCATTATACGCAAAAGGCATGAAATTGAACGTAGGTCGCATTACGATTTTGCAAGGGCTCGGCCATCTTGCACATGGACACAGAACCGCAACGCTGCGCTTCCGCGTAAGAGTGGTACACTCTGAAGCAAATCGACTGCACAGGTACAGTACAACAGCCCGACTACTGGAATCGAGGATCGCGCTCCAGCGTCAGACGGAGGCCTTCTTCTAGTTCGGTGCTGGGTAACCAGCCAAGTAGCTCTTCCGCAAGGCTCACATCAGCAACAAGCCGCGATACACCGCCAGCTTGGCCCTGATTATACAACACGCTTATCTGCTTTCCCGATACTCGGGCCACACACGAGGCAAGATCGTTTATGCTGATCTCCCATCCCGAGCCAATATTGATCACCTCCCGGTTCACGTCGCTTGCCGTCGCCGCTGCCACCAGTGCATCAACCGCATCGTCGAGGAAGACGAAATCTCGGGTCTGAGTGCCATCTCCAAAGATCACCAACGACCCGCCGGCCTGCGCTTGCCTCAGCAGCTGCGGGACAACCGGGGGATAGCTGGGTGGCAGGTCCTGACCGGGCCCGTAGGCATTGAACACACGCAGCGATACCGTTTCGATATCGTATAACGTGCCAAGCGTGGCAAGATAGTACTCGGCGGCAACCTTGCTCACACCGTAGGGAGAATTGGGATTGGGCAGCTGGTGCTCATGTACCGGTTGGTGCGCCTGTTCTCCATATAGCGCCCCGGACGAGGCGAACACCACCCGCCGGACTCCGGTATCGCGCATCGCCTCCATCACAGCCACTGTGCCGCCGACATTCACCGCGTTGTAATCGCTTGGATAGTGGATCGACTCCGGGACGCGGACCCGAGCAGCAAGGTGATAAACACAGTCCACACCCTGCAACAGCGTCCACAACTTGGGCACGTCTCGGACATCGCCGCGCGTGAGAAGCACCGCAGGGGAAAGGCGCCGGGGATCGCCAGCCGTGAGATCGTCCAGAGCCAACACCGTGTGGCCGTCCTTCACCAGGCGGTTTGCCAAGGCCGCCCCCAGGAAACCTGCCCCACCGGTGATAAGGATGCGCATAACTTCCTTCCCTACGCTGTCAGCAGCTCTGGCCAGACCGGCACGAACATCTGCCATTGCTCAGGCCAGGCGCGGATGATCCCTTCCAGTGCATCCAGGACGCGCCGCATATTTAGCTGCATCTCCTCCTCGCGGTTCCCGGTACGGATCATCTCCATGGGAGGCTCAAGTTGCATAACGTACTTCTGCGTATCTGGAGAGAGAACACAGTATCCAATCATCACACTGGCGCCGGTCCTGAGCGCCAGGCGAACGTGCCCAGAAGGCACCCGCGCCGGTCGTCCGAAGAAAGTGAAGAGCTCATCCAACTCGCTGACCGGGCGATCGGCAGCTATCGATACCACCCCCCCACGCCTCAACAGCTTGATTGCGTCGCGGAGAGCATTCGTGCTCAAAGGTGTGACCTTGATACCGCCCCGCTGCCGCGAACTGTTCAGCAGTTGAAAACCAGGAGGCGGATCAGGCAGGGTGAACAACTGCATCTCCGGCAGCAGGGGCATGATAGCATGCCCCCCCAGGTCGAAATTGCCCAGGTGCGGGAATACTAGCACCGTACCCTCATCCCGCTCCCAGGCCGCACGAGCGATGGCCCGCGTCTCATCCGGCAGATCCACCAGGGCAGCCATCTCTTCGATGGACAGCCTCAGCGCGCGAAAGAGGTCATAGTAGCCCCGAATCGCAACATAGAGCACCTTGCGAGCCATCTGGTCCAGCATCGAACTACTCTCAATAGTGCCCAGCACTGGACCCAGGTTCGATTGCACCACGCGGTACACCGCAGGCTTGAACTGGGAGATGATGCTGGCTACCCGCCAGGACAAATGATGACCAATCCGCTCGGGCGTATACCGGCTCAGGCTCATGGCCAGGCGCATAATCCGGGGATCGGTAGCGAGATTTTCCAGATTTTTCATTGTGTTGTCTTTTGTTCTACCTTATCATCCAAATCTCGGAGAAGGGTGGGCGCTTCCAAAAGCACCGGTATTCCCCGGATCAAGCAAATGGCGGTGGCGATCCAACTGCAGATCACGGCAAAGACCCAAACGCCCTCAGCCCAACCTTCCCTCGGGGTTCCTGCCCACAAGTCCTGCAGTCCCAGCGCCAGGGCAAGGGTACAGAACGCCACCACCTTGGCAGCGCCATACAAACTGCGCATGAAATTCGAGGCAACCAACCGCTGGCCCCATTTTGTCCGCATCATGCCAAAGGAGGTCTCGCCCCACACCAGGCTAAAGCTGCGTACAGTATCCACCAATCCACCGCGGATGATAAAGATAATCGGAATGGCTGCGGAGATGAGTCCCAGTTGAGCGTATACGATCCACATCACCTGTTCCACGATCCGGTCCACGGCGATGTCGAGCTTGCTGCCCAACATCCCCGTCTCCTGTCGGTATCGAGCCACGATCCCATCCAGGGTGTCCATAAAGATGAGAACTGCCACGAGACCAGCGGTGATAACTCGAACCACTGGACCACCGAGAAAAAGCAAGAGAACCACCACTACGAGCAGTGGAATCCGGGCTAGTGTAATTGTATTTGCCATTCCTAATCCCCACTCTTCAATCTACCGCCGTCGAGCACAGGACAATACTCACCTCGGGCCCTCAGCGCTCAACCGCCCGAGTGCTATGCCAAGTATAGCACTGCTGGACTGATTTGCCAAGCCACGCCCACAAAAAAGACCGCGCCTAATCCTGTGACCTCCCACTCAGCCTTTCGATGACGTCAAGCACAGCCCTCTGGACCTGTCCGCCCCAACGCCACGCTGCCAGGGCTGCGACGGCGATCGCCCCCAACAAGGCCCCCAACCACACCGGCTCGATCTGGGCCACATTAGCGCCTACCAGGACAGACACCACAATCCCTGGCATACGCCCCAAGATCATCAACACCAGGAACTGGCCAGTGGGCATCGGCGTCAGACCGGCGGCTATGCAAGCCAGGTCATCAGGCGCAAAGGGGAACAGCCAGATCAGAAAGAAAAAGGGCACCCCTCCTCGCTGGACCAGGTCATCCAGTCGATCCATCGACTCCTTCCCGACTAGCCGGACAACCAGTGGTCGTCCAAAACGCCGGGCCAGCCAAAAGACGAGCGACGAACCAAGCGCCATGCCGATAATAGAGTACAAGGTGCCCAGCCAGGGACCGTACAGCAGGCCGCTGACCGCTTGCATCGCCTGCCCCGGAATCGGCGCTACGATAGCCTGGCCTATCTGCAACACAATGATGGCGATCGGCCCCCACGCACCGAAACCCTCTGTCCAGCCGCGTACCTGCTCCGGATCTGAGACAAAGTCGTAGACAGGCCGCCACCACACGATGAACGCCCCAATCAGAGCCGCTAAGACGAGGCCCGAGACAACCCACACCCACCAGCGCACCGGGGTGCGCCCCTCAGACACAATTGCCTCCCGGGTGCCCAGTGCCCGTATCCGGCAGAGTCTCGCTGCCCAGCGGCAACAATGCCTCGTACCAATCGAACCGGCCCAACGACCGGAACCCTATCTCCTTCAGCGCCACCCGCAGCGAGTGGTCGGCCACAGGGACCATCATCCCGATCTCCTCCATGCTGGCGGCTACAGCGTATGTGAGAGCATCATGTGCCAGCGCAATGCGCACCACTCGCCTCGAGGCAAACAGTGATTCGATCCACATGCCGCGATATAGCAAAGTCTGGACCTCACTCAGCTCGGCGAATCCGGCGAATTTGCCACGGAGCTCGGCTACCAGCAGTGTCCAGCTGCCCCAATCCTCAGAACCGCTCGGACCAGCATTGCTGGGGGGCCACCCAGCCTCTCGAGCGCACTCCTCCATGTCCTTGGCGTCGCGTGCTTTCCGTATCTTCACTCCCAGGGCATGCCACGGGCGGGGCATACCGTCCTCAGGTCGGAACACCACCAGCTCGCACTGCCCCGAGGGGCGAAACCCGGCTCGCTCAAATGCCCTCGCCGATCCAGGGTTCTCCGTAGAAACGACCCCCCTGGCTCTATCGGCCACCTGCCCACCGTGACTCGATGCTGCCCTGATAAGACGGGTCGCCAGCCCGCGCCGTGTACACTCCGGATGCACCGCCAGCAGATCGATCTCCCAGCAGGAACCGCGCAGGCCGCGGGTCAAGAAAGCGACGACAAAACCAACCACCCGGTCCTCGCCAGTGGCCAGCCAGGCACGTTGAGCATCGCCGCTTAACATCGCCTGCACCTGCTGTGCTGTATACGGTGATTCGTTGAACGTCGCCTTCTCGACGGCGAGCAGCCCTTCCGCGTCCCTCAGCGAGCCATCAAATGGACGGACCATAGACTCCTCTTGCATGCCGCTCACTATAGCAGCAATCTGTTCCATCGTCAAGGTCGTTTGCCAGCTCCCAGCAACGATGGTACAATGGCGCTCGTTCGACAACTGATCGTCATCCAAAAATCCTGACACCGTAGGGATAGCACGTGACGCCCGACCAACTGGCGTGCGTCGTCGAGGAACGGCCTGTGAAAGCCAAGAGGATGCTACTGCTGATCACCGTGTTCGTGGGAGGCATGACCAGCTTGGGAACCGAGCTGACTGCCGCCCGGCTTCTCGATCCCTACTTTGGCAATTCACTTATCATCTGGGCCGTGCTCATTGGCATGGTGCTCCTATATCTGACCGTGGGTTACTACCTTGGTGGAAAGTGGGCCGACCGCAAGCCATACTATCGCGTCCTCTATCAGATCACGGTCTGGTCCTCTTTCCTCATAGGGCTGGCCCCGCTTATTGCTAGACCGGTGCTGAGTTGGTCGGTCCAGGGATTCGCCCAGTACAGTATCGGCATCCTGGCTGGCTCGCTCTTGGGCGTGGTCGCCCTGTTTTCCGTACCAGTTACACTGCTGGGATGCATCTCCCCCTTTGCCATACGGCTGTCCATGGCTGATGAGACCGTCGAATCATCAGGCAACGTCGCCGGCGGGCTCTACGCCCTTTCCACCATGGGCAGCCTGGTGGGTACCTTCCTGCCGGTATTGGTCCTGATCCCCAACATTGGCACCCGGAACACCTTCTACTCCCTGGCCTTCACCCTTATGGCTGTCTCGCTAGTGGGCCTGTTTGCAGAACTCAAGGCACGCGCCCTGCCCTACTTGCTCATGCCCGCCACGCTCATCGCCTTGATCGGGCTCCTACCTGGCGGCGTCATCAAGCCGGTCACCTCCGGGGAACTGCTCTATGAGACCGAGTCGGCCTACAACTACATCCAGGTGGTACAGTGGCGCGACGAGGTATGGCTCAAGCTTAACGAGGGCCAGGGCATACACTCTATCTACAACCCCGAGTCGGTACTGGTCGGCGGGATATGGGACGACTTTTTGATCGCCCCCTACTTTAACAATCCCCCCTACACAGCCGACCAGGTGGGTAGTCTGGCCCTGATCGGCTCGGCGGCAGGAACCATACCCAAACAGTACACAGCCGTCTATGGTCCTATCCCCATCGACGGTGCCGAGATCGATCCGGAGATCATCCGCGTGGGCCGCGAGTACTTTGACATGAACGAGCCCAACGTTAACGCCGTGGCCCAAGATGGCCGCTACTTTCTCGCCAACAGCCCCCGCAAATACGATGTCATTGCCCTCGACGCATACCGCCCCCCCTACATCCCCTTCCACCTGACCACCCGCGAGTTCTTTCGCGAGGCCCGCGAGCACCTGACCGAGAATGGCGTGGTTGCCATCAACGCCGGACGCACACGCACCGACTGGAGTCTGGTCGATGCGCTCGCCAGCACGCTCAAGGCCGAGTTCCCGAATGTCTACCTGATCGACGTGGGGGATGCCACCTACGAACTGAGCAACGTCCTGATCGTAGCCACCAAACAGCCCACCAAGCTGGAGAATCTAGCCGCCAATACCGGGCTGATGACCCATCCCCTACTCAGACAGGTCGCTGAAAGGTCTCTGGACCGCGCGACCGAATTCACCCGCCCCACTATCGTATTTACCGATGACAGGGCGCCCGTGGAGCAAGTCGTCCACGGGCTGATCCTGAACTTTGCAGCTGGACAGTAGGACGCCGGCCCTAAGCCGGCTGTTGCCCGATCAGGTAGGCCACCTGCGTACGCCAACGGACCGTTTGACCGTACAGCTCTCGCTCGTACAGTGCTCGCACCTGGGCTAGCTCCTCAACCGTCATCCTCCGCAGCAGATGCTGTGCATACGACGGCCGCTCGCCCACTGGTTCTGTCGCAAACCACCGCTCAATCGTATCGGGGCTGACCAACATGTCAGTCTCCTGGCTCTGGTCCGCGACCGCGACACCCTCGAATCCTGCCGTGCCCGCTGCCTCCTCCAGGTCAGCCGGAAGCCAACTGACCAGGGCAACGTCTGGCGCCGTATAGATTTGCTCCTCCGCCTCGCGCACCCGCAGGCTCAAATCGCTTCCCAGCTCCTGCAGATCCACCAGCTCGTATAGTCGCTGCGCCTGCCTGACCACTGTTTCAGCCAGGCTGAGAACTCCCCCTGGCCTGAGCGCCTTATGAAGCGAGCGCAGCACAGCGGCTTTGTCCTCCAGCGGTCCCAGGGCATTACGACCCACAATCGCATCGAATCTCAGCTCGCCCTCACCGCGCAGGGCCATCAAGTCACGCAATTCCTCCGGCTCGCCGACCAGCACGATTGGACGCTCGATCTCTGGCAATCGCTCGGCCTGCTGGCGCAAGCCCTCGCCAGCCTGCCGGTCCCGGGCCAGCGCCCAGGTCCCGCCTTCCGGCGCGCGTCGCAGGATCTCCCAGGTGAGTAACCCGCTTCCGGCATTGAGATCCAGCACCACGTGGTGCCGCTGGATCTGGGCCGCGTCAAGCACCCGGTCCCGCAACCGACCGAGCTGCTCCCCCGTGTTGCTGATGGTGCGCTGAAGCCAACGGGCGCCCGATCCCGCGCTCGGCGTCACGGTCAGGATCTCGGGAGCCCCTTCCTCCAGCATGGCGGCCAACTGTGCCTCGCGGCGGCGGGACACCTGGTCGCGGATGCCTCGCTCGTAGCCCTGGTCGCTGGGCTCGTAAAAGACCCGGCCCTGCAAGTTGTCAGGCAGGTATTGCTGGGCCACCCAGTGATCCCGGTAGGCATGGGGATAGAGATACCCCTGCCCGTGCCCGAAACCCTCCTTGTCGCGGCTGCCATCTTTGAGGTGCCGCGGGACATCGCCTTCCTGCTCTTGCTCCACAAACGAGAGAGCATAAAAGAATGCCAGCGTCGTGTTTGACTTGGGCGCTGTCGCCAGGTAAAGCGCAGCTTCGGCCAAATGAAAACGTCCCTCGGGCAGACCCACCCGGTCGAACGCCTCAGCACACGCCGTGACCACATGCACGGCATTTGGATCAGCCAGGCCCACGTCCTCGCCGGCAAAGATCAACATGCGCCGAAAGATGAAGCGGGGGTCTTCGCCAGCGTAGACCATCTTGGCCATCCAGTACAGGGCCGCGTCGGGATCGGAGCCACGCAATGATTTGATAAAGGCGCTGATCGTGTCGTAGTGATAATCCCCATCCTTGTCATAGAGAACTGCCCGGCGCTGGATGCTCTCCTCCGCCTCAGCCACACCTATGACAATGGAGCCATCATCGTCCGGCAGCGTCGTCTCCACCGCCAGCTCCAGAGCATTTAGCACGCCCCGCGCGTCCCCATTGGCTACGTCCACCAGGTGGGCCAGGGCATCCTCCTGGATCTCCACCTGTAGCTTGCCATAGCCCCGCTCCTCATCGACCATAGCGTTGTCCGCGATGACGCGCAGATCTTCCTCGTTGAGGGAGCGAAACTGAAAGATCCGGCTGCGGCTGACCAGCGGCCGGTTGACGCTAAAGTAAGGGTTTTCGGTCGTCGCCCCGATGAGGAGCACAGTGCCGTTCTCCACCCAGGGCAACAGCGCATCCTGCTGGGCCTTGTTCCAACGGTGCACCTCGTCCACGAACAGGATCGTCCGCTGCCCGTGCAGCGCCCGCCGCTCCTGGGCTTCCTTGGTCACCCGGCGGATGTCTGCCACGCCAGCCAGGACCGCGTTCAGCGTCTCAAAGTGGCTGCGCGTCGTGTTGGCAATCACTGCCGCCAGCGTGGTCTTGCCCGTGCCCGGCGGCCCGTAAAAGATCACCGATGATAGCTGGTCAGCCTGGATGGCCCGTCGCAGCAAGCGACCAGGCCCGACGATATGTTCCTGACCGACAAACTCGTCCAACGTCCGGGGCCGCATCCGCGCAGCCAGCGGCGCCTCTCGCTCGATCTGTTCCTTGCGGGCGTGATCAAAAAGGTCCATGTTCGCATTGTACTAAAAGAGGGGAAAAACACAAGTCAACAGGAGGTAGATCGAGGGATCGGGCTCAAAGACCTCCGTCTGGCCTCACAATCCCGACCATACTGCCTACAACAGTCCGATGTCATGCCATCGATTGCGGGCATGAAAGATGGTCCCCACCCCGGCGAATGCCAGGGTGAGGACCAGGGGGCTCAAGATCGTGAAGATCAGTGAACTGTCAGCTGACAGTGAGTGATTCCTAGTACGCGTTGGCCGGCATCGGTGCGGGGCGCCCGCGCCCCGGCAGGGCCCTCGCCGCACCCATCTTGGCACTCACCGGCCCGTTCATCTCCGCCGCTCCCGCCACATCGACGTCCTCCAGCCAGTAATAGTAGGTAGCGCCCGCGACCGCTGACTCGTCCAGGAACGAGTAGGCCGCGCCCACGGTGCTGCCCGGATCCTTGCTGGGGATCAGGGACGGATTGATCTTGTTCATCTCGCCCACTTGCGAATCGGCGCGATAGATGTTGAATCCCAGGTTATCCAGCTCGGTCGCCGTCTCCCAGTTCAGCATCACGCCGCTGTCCTGAGCCACTGCGTTGAACGCCGCCAGCTCCACCGCTGTGATCTGGTTCAACTTAAAGTTCACCGTCTTGTCGCCGCCGACGGTGGAGATGCGCGCCTGAATCGGGCCTTTCCACACACCCTCTAGGGTCTGCTGAGTCTCCGTGGGCGTCCGCGCTTCGGCAAAGAAGCAGAGCATATCCGGATGTCCTGTCCCGTCTACTGGGAATAGCGGATCAACCACGCCATTGGCGTCCAGGTCGAGGTTCACCTGTATCGTGGTCACGATCTCATTCAGGCAATTGCCGGTAGTGCAACCAGTCACCACATCCTTGTCGTTGATTTCGTCCACATAGCAGTAGGTGCCAGTCGAACTGCACTCGGCATAGACCACAGGCCGGTCATAGGGAGATGGCGGAGCCACTAGGTCACCCCCGTCCCAGTTTGTATCCCCATTGCGATCGCAACTGATCAAACTCCACTTCCGCGTCGCCTGAAAGCCCGGGGCACCGTCCAGGTCCGTGTGATAGAGACCGTAGTACATATCTCCCGCCCAGCGCGTGCTTCCAGCGGCAGTAGGCCACAGATCGGTGTCAAAATTGAGTTCGTGCAGGAAGGGAACCCACGTACCGTCCCAGGGAACGACCACGTTGCTGTTCTGAAAGATCTCTTGAGCTGTGTCCCAGGCGTAGACCACTGCGGTAGCCTTCAGATCCGCCTGCACGGCGATGGGGGCCACCAGCAAGCCAACCAGGACCAGGGCAAGGATCACCCTCATCGAGATTCCCAAGAGCTTCCGCCGGTCTGTCTTTGTATCGTACTCCATTGCTGCCTCCTTCGGCTTGTTTCTGGTGCGAGCTCCCCCCGGGAATGCCCGCGCTCTCCGATACCAGAGCTCAAGGGCTTTGGTACTACATTCGTTCGAAAGGCTGATCTATAGATTAGAATGTGGAAGTCGAGGTTGCCCCAACATAACAGGTCTGGAAAGAAGCACAGATCGCCCGTCCGAATGCGCTCACATAGTATACCGCAAAACTGCAAAAAAGGCAACTGTCTGGCTGCAGATTTTCGATCAATTCATATAGACCCGGACCCCATTCAGACACAATCCATGCTGAAAAGGGCCTGAGCCTGTTCGTCGATCGTGTATTTGTCGATCTAGCCGGCGGCTGCCACCTGCCAGAATCTTCTAGTCCTCATCCACTCCGGAACACTTTGGGCCCGGCTGGGCGCCAGCATCCAGACGGGACATCCATAGGGCTGCCGTCACTCCCACTGGCCCGGCATGGGCGCCGGTCGGGGCCGGGACGGCAAGCATCTGGCACGAGGCATCTGGACCGACACCGGGCCATTCATCGTGCCCGCGCCTCCCAGATCGATATCCTCCAGCCAGTATTCGTAAGCCATACCCGGCTGTGCCGAGCGATCCACAAACTGGTACCTGCTGCCCACCGTGCTACCCGGGTCCTGGCTGGGGATCAGCCGCTCGTTGAGCCGGATCTGTTCGCCGCCGCCAGCGTTGGCCCGGTACAGATTAAAGCCCACATTGTCCAGCTCGGTCGCCGTCTCCCAACGGACCATCACGCTGCCGCCCTCCAGGTCAACACTGAAGGAAGCCAGCTCCACCGCTGTCGGGTCGGGATACAACATCAGGGTCTTGGCCCCGTCGGCGTCCATGATTCGGACCGGCAGCGGGAAAGTCCAGTTATCCTCCCAAGCCTCATAGTCCGGCGTCAGCACCTCCGAGTATACGCATAGGGCCACAGCATCTGTGAAACGGGGGTCATCCACGACTCCATCGCAGTCGGTGTCGATGCTAATAACCAACATCGTGGACAGCTCTTTGAGGCAGTGCTCTTCGGTTGCGACTGTGCAGTCATCCTCCTTATCCTGATAGTACACCGGGTCGGACGTAAGATCCGTCAGGATATTGCAGTTGGCGCCACCTGGCGTGCAGTCCGCCAGCTTTAACTCCGGATGGACATCAAAGTCCAGAAACGGTCCAACCAGCAGGTCATCGCGGTCCCAAATGCCGTCTCCATTGAGGTCGCAATCGATCAGCGTCCAGTTTCGGCTCTCCTGGAATCCCCGAGCGCCCTCGGGTTCGTTGTCCACATGAGGCAAGCCATACTCGATCCAGCCGGCATAGCGGGTGGTCTTGGTGGGATCAGCGCAGATCTGGGGCTCATCAGGCTCCGGCGGCCGATCGAGCTGGTCAAAATAGATCTCCTGCAGCAGCGGTATCCACGATCCATCCCACTCGATCGTGGCATGCCCCCATTCGAACGCATCCGCTGTTACGTCCCACGAATACGCCAGGGATGTGGCCTTTAGCTCCGCCTGGACGGCAATGGGCGCCACCAGCAGGCAGGCCAGTAGTAGCGCAAGAGCCCCGCGCACAGCAAGCACACGCAGCCCTTCCGGCAGTCCCCTGCGACTGTTCCTCCTCATTTTTGCCCCCTTTCAGGTCATACAGTAGACGTCCTATCCTGTACCTAGATGATGTGTGGTAGCATAGGGCATATATGCTCAAGAGCCGCCCGTGAGAATCGCCTTTTCCAAGGAAGACAGCGATATTCATTTGTTCCGCCACAGCCTTGTGAGCGAGAAAACCCCGAGATAGCCAGGTATTGCTGCTACAAGTTCACTCTATATACCGCTGGAGTACTACGAAAAGAAACGGG
>Ga0207796_1000185_pt1 | contig 27321 bp, 18 predicted proteins | sample Pon1CUnioCityCA_6_FD_187274 | JGI IMG/M metagenome (GOLD analysis project Ga0207796, IMG submission 187274) | Marine sediment microbial community from Union City, CA, USA - Pond 1C Sediment 1 (SPAdes) | ecosystem: Environmental > Aquatic > Marine > Intertidal zone > Salt pond sediment ... | reverse complement strand
CGTGAGCGTCACACATTGGGGACAAGCTCTCGGAAGGCCGGAGTCGGCCACTGAAGAGCGAGTCCGCGGAAGAGCTGCGTCATGGGCAGCGTCTGGACGTCATAGCCTGCCAGTTCGAGGGGGCACTGGCCGCGAATCCGCTCTTGGGCGTCGTCGGAGAAGGGAGTAAGGCGATAGATCTTCTCGAAGACGCCGAGATAGAGGCGGGCGGAATCGATGCTCTCGAACCCACAGAAGGTCTTGTAGTGTTGGGTGAAGACGCGAATCACTTGTTCGGCCGCGTTGTTGGTGGTGGGGACGATGCGACTCTCGACAGCATTGATCAGGAAAGGCCAGTGTCGCTCCAGGAAATCGAAGATAGCCTTGGCTCGTGGGTTGACGGCCTCGAAATGCTCTCGCTGTGCCAGTACCTGCTGGTAGCGACGCTGGGCGGTTCGTCTGGCCCGAGCGTCGAAGATGATGTCGATCTCCTCCAACAGTCTCTTCACCTCGGGATAGGTCTCGGCGTAGTGGGTGCCGTATGCCTCTTTGGCTTGCTCGCGCACCTCTTGCAGGGCGTGGAAGATGCACTCGTGGTGGACGGCGTGGGGAAAGACCCGGGCGACGATGTCCCGGTAGTCGGTGCGCATATCGGTAATCACCACTCGGGGACGGTATCCTTTGGCCTGCACCGCCAGGAGGAAAGCCCGGGCGCTCTGCTTGGTGTTGAAGGGGTAGATCTCGATGTGCAACAGATCGTAGGTGTAGCCATCCACAGCGACGTAGACGTACATCCAGCGCCTCATCTTCCCTTCCGGTTTGTCGTTCTTGGGCACCAGGACGTACTTCTCGTCGATACCCACCACGCCACTGGAGCGCACCATTCCAAACAGGGCCGCCACCGGCAACAGCTGATAGCCGAAGGCGCTGACCCAGCGGTAGGCCGTCATCTTGCTAACCCCCAGCATCTGGCTGGTGCAACGATAGACGCCTTGCCCCCATTCATAGGCCTGCAAGGCCGCCAGGTGGTGCTGCAGCGTGTGCTTGGAGTAGGGGATCAGATCATGGGGCAGGTTGGTGAAGCTCTTGTACTCGCAGGCTGGGTTGTGGCAGTAGTAGCGATAGACGGCCACCTTCTGTTCCTTACCTTCTGCGTCGATGTAGCGCTTCCAGCGCGGCTTCCGACTCTTGCGGGAGACATCGCTCGTGCCACAGTAGATACACCTCACCGTCTCCTGGTCGACCGCTGCCCAGTGACCCAACAGCACCTGCTCGATCCGCAGCATCCACGGCAATGGACGAGGTGGTGGTGACGACCGGAGGTCCAACGCGTCGCACAGCGTCTTCAGATCTGTCAATTCTACCTGTTGTTCCTCAGGCAGGCCTCCCACTCTCTCCAGTCGCTCCACCAGCCGCTCCACCAAGGTCAGTAGCTGCTCTACCAGCCATTCATCGTGCGGGAGAAAGGCATCCGGCTTGATGTGATAGACCTGGCTCAGTCGCCTCCGCAGCTGTGTCCACCCGCTCTCCCGGCCGATCTGCTTCACCTGCGGCAAGGTGATACGACTGCCCTGGTCGTGCAAATGCTCGTACATCTGCCGGGCCGACCACCATGGGAAGAGGGCCCAGCTATCGATGACTTGCTGTCGCGCCTCTGCTGTCAGGATCTCTCCCCATCTCTGGCTCAGCAGGCCTTCCCAATCCTGCTCCAACCAATAGTTGAACCAGCGGCTGATGTGGGGCTGTGGAACGCTAAACCAACGCTCCATCTGCTGTTGCCGTACGAAGGGCGTCCGTCCATCCCGCGTCCTTCGACCTCTCCGAGTCTCTCCAGGCTCTTCCAGCAGCCCCAGAAAGATGATCAACATCCGTTTGTAGAAGGTCACTGTCCCATCCACACGCATGTCGAAAGCCCCGACCAGACGCACGTGGTAGATCCCTTCCTTCTCTTCGACCATCACTCGGGCCTCTCCCACTCGCTGCAGACCTCCCGCCAACGGCAAGCTCCAGCCCGGTATCCCGCTGGATGTTTCTACTTGCTGGCTGACCCACAGCCCCGCCAATCCCAACAGGGCTACGCGTCCAGCATCCTCCCACCTCCGACCCAGTCCCTGGTACACCCTCTGCCTGCCTAGCCTGGGCCAGACAACGCCTGCTCCTTTCCACAGCCACGCGACCCAGGGCAGCAGGCAGATCCATTCCCATTCCCAAAGCTCTGTCAGGAATACCAGCACCAGCAGCGCCTCGCTGCGTGCCACTGGCAGCACCCAACTCCCCCGCAGCCATTCCCATCCTTCCCACCAGCACACTCCAGTTGCGCGCTGGTCCTGCCGCCCTCCTCGTCTTCGTTTCCTCCTCTCTCCGATCACCCACGGAGGGCAGACCGCCCATGCCAACTGGCTTTCCAGAGGCGCTCCTGACGCTGCCAAAACCACCAACCACACCATCGCCACTGCACACGCTCCAGCTCCCCATTCCTGATAGCGCTTCTGCCACTTCGTGGTATACTTCATCGGCCAGCCTCCTCTGGTTATCTTTTTCCTGGGTACAGTGTACCCGATTCCCACGAGGCTGGCACTTCCTATTATACTACCGCGTTCTCTTCCCTTTCCCTCCCATAACGAAGCCCTACCCCCCTCTCCCCTCTGTTTCTTGTCCCCAGCGCGATACGCTCACAGGTGCCGCGCAAACGGAGGCGCCGCGCAAACAGGAGCACTGCGCGAGTAGTGGCGCGCCGCACACAGCGATGCTAGGCAAGCCGACGGCGCTGTGCCAGCTGAGCCGCTAGCTCGATCGCCTCCACCAGGCTCGTCTCGTCTGCCTTCCCCTGCCACGCAATGTCGAACGCTGTCCCGTGATCCACCGAGGTCCGCACGATCGGCAGACCCAGCGTCACGGTGACGCTGTGTGCGAAGTCATGGGTCTTGATCGGGATATGGCCCTGATCGTGGTACATGGCGACCACGGCGTCGAATTCGCCCTCAATAGCGCGAAAGAACACCGAATCGGCCGGTATGGGGCCCTGGACGTCGATGCCCTCCTGTCGCGCCGTATCGATCGCCGGGCTGATGTGCTCGATCTCCTCTCGACCGATCAGGCCCTCGTCTCCCCCGTGTGGATTCAACGCGGCAACCGCCAGCCGAGCTTGTGGCAGGCCCATTTGCTCCAGTCCTCTGTAGGTGACGCGGATCGTCTGCAGGACGCGTTCGTTGGTTATCAGCGCGGGGACCTCCGCCAGGGGCACATGCCGCGTCACGTGGACCACCCGCAGCCCGCGCGTCGCCAGCATGGTGGTCACCTGCTCCTCGGTGACGCGATCACCCATCATAGCCGTCAAGAGCTCGGTGTGTCCTATGTATGGGATGCCAGCGGCCCGTAGGGCCGCCTTGTTGATCGGCCCGGTTGCTAATGCGTCGACGCGGCCCTGCAGCGCCAGCTCTGCGGCTGTTCTCACGTAGGCTACTGAGGCTCGACCGGCGGTCGCGGAAAAGGCGCCCGGCTCCAGCGTGGTCGGATCTGGGTTGTCTAGATCGAGCACGTTGCACGTCCCGGACCTGAAATCTGCCTCGGTCACATGGGTGATGCGATGGAGCGTCATCGCGGTCCCCACGAGCCGCAGAGCCTGGCGCATGACCTTTGCATCACCGACGAGCAGCGGGCGGGACAAGGCTCCCCATTCATGTCGCGCCAGTGCTTTGGCGGCCACCTCCGGTCCGACGCCATTGGGATCGCCCATGGTGATCGCGATAATGGGTTGCTCGTTCAAGGTCTCGAACCCCTAGCTCGGCTAAAGCACCTCGCTCAGCGAGATGCCTCGCTCCTCGGCGCGGCGCTGACCCCACTCTCGCACGTCTGCCGGCGTGGGAGAGACTTCTCCCTTGGGACGTCGCTCCAGCCTCAGCGCCTCGGTCGGGCAGACCGTGGCACAGACGCCGCAGCCCACGCATCGCACCTCATCGACCGCGCACAGGTCTTCGGCCACTGAAAGGGCCTCGAACTGACAGCGCTCGATGCAGTCCCCGCACCCTATGCAGAGCTCGGCGTCCACGAACGCGCGGAAATCAGCCTTGGCGATGGCCGTCGGCACGCCGAACTCCGCCACGCCGCGCATAATGCCACAGCAGCAGGTGCAGCAGTTACAGATGTAGTAGTGGGGTCCCACGTAGTTTCCGGTCGAGTGCACCAGCCCCGCTTCCTCAGCCTCTTGGAGGATCTGCAGCGCCTCCTGCCTGCTGATGGCTCGGTCGACCTCGCTGTGATCGAAGGCCCCTTCGACCGGGGCGAACACGAGGCAGTTCTCCACGGGATGGTCGCACCCCTTGCCGATCAGGCGCTGTTGCACGCGACAGATGCAGTCGCGGACGCCCCAGGATTTTGCGTTCTCGAGTAACTCCGAGGCGCGTTCGTGGGGGAATATCTCCAGCTCAAAGGGAATCGACGTCTCGACCGGGATCACCCGCTGCAAGGCCGGGGCGTGCTGGGTGATCCCCCCACCTCGCGTCTCCTGCAGGTACTGTTCCACTAGCGTGGCCAACTCCTCGTCCATGCGCGGCAGCTGCTCCTCGTAGAAGCCAACTGCAAACGGCATGAGACCGAAGAGCAGTGCGCCCCGGCCTCGCTTGATGCGGATCAACCCCTTGCGGGCCATCTGCTTCAGCCTCTCGTAGGCGGTATCGCGATCGATGCCAATCCGCTCAGCGATGGTCTCCGCTGGTTCCCGGGTCAAGCGCATCGTCGCGGCCAGCGCCGCCTCCTCCGGGGTGAAGAGCTTCGCCAACAAGCGCAGCTCGACGCCGCTATCCGTGCTAGGGAACCCATTGGGCAGGGCGTCCAGCCGCTCGGCGAGTTTCTGATAGGTCTCCTCGTTCACGTTGGCCTCCTTCTCCGTCGACGCTGATGTAGGGCGACAGGGACCGTACGCGGCCAGTGTAGCACATATGGGCTGCCTTGCCAACCTGGGGTGTCGACGGAAGCTGCTCGACAAAGACGCGCTGAGCCCTCGGGTCGCCCTCACATCGAGCAAGGTGCGGGGCGGCAGTTGATGCACCGTTCAAGCTCTGCGCCAAGCCATTGAGGGCCCTCAACAGGACCGCGAGTTCTAGACCTGCGAGGTTCTTGCGCGGCCTGTCAAGACCTCGAAAACAGCTGCAGCGGCACAAGACAGCGCGCAGCGAGATGTCAATCGAAGCCTCAAAGGTCTGCGGTGCTAGGACCCTCCTTCTGGGGCACTCATCTCCCGCCGGTCTGTTTCACACGCCCAATCGCTGACGGTCTTGCCAGTCGACCGTGCTGGGGTAGAATACTAGTATGGCTGATAGGAGTGAAGAGCGAGAAGGGAAAGGGCGACTCAACGTCGGTCGTCTTCTGTTGCGCGCCCTGATCGTGACCGGGTTGGCGGTCGTGTTCGCCCTCCTGATCTTGGTTCGTCCCTTGCACGAGCCATCTCCATCGCCCGCTCCGTCCGGGTCCCAGGGAGTCACATCGGATGAGATGGGTCCGACCGCCCTGGAGGCTGAGACCGAACCGACGGCGACTGAGGCTAGCCAGATTACTGGCGCCGAAGCCTCACCGACGCCTTCGCCCGTGCCCTCTACGAGGCCAACCGAAACGCCGACGTCCACGACCGCGCCTAGTCCAACGCCCACCCCGACGCCGACCGCTACAAGCCCCCCCGTGCCTACAGCGACGCCCACTCCGGATACGGCGCCATCCACCGCGACAGCTCGCCTTGAGTCGCGGGCACTGGCTGGTCGCGTCGAGCAGGGCAGCTATCACAGCCGCTTGACGGGAGGGCAGGAGTCCTACCGTATCTATCTACCGCCTGACTACGACCAGGAGGATCGGCGCTATCCGGTGCTGTATCTGCTTCACGGTTGGCCCTACGATGAGACCCATTGGGACATCCTTGGGGTCGACGAGGTGGCCGATGCGAGGATTGTGGATGGAGAACTCCAGCCGTTCATCATCGTCTTGCCCGGCGCCGATGCGGATGGCCTCTACGTCACCACCAGCGGCGGGTCGGGCTCCTTTGAGGAGCAGCTGGTCAACGAACTCATGCCCCACATTGATGCTACCTTCCGTTCGGTGCAGACCCGAGACGCGAGGGCCATTGGGGGCATCTCCCGCGGTGGAGTATGGGCGCTGGAGATTGCCTTCCGGCATCCGGATGCCTTTGGCATCGTCGGAGCGCACAGCCCGGCCCTATCGGCCAACCGAGCGCCCTCAGCCTTCGACCCCTTCACGCTGATGCGCGAGCCCGGGGTGGAGGGGCTGCGGATCTACCTGAGCGCCGGTGACGCGGACTGGGCGCGGCAGGCAACCCAGCAGCTCCACCAGGCGCTGAACGACCAGGGGATTGCCAATCGGTTCGTTGTCCATCCCGGTGTTCACGTGGATCAGCTCTGGTCGCAGCACGTGGATGAGTATCTCAGCTTCTACACCGCCGGCTGGTGATGACGGGTCCCTGCTCGACGTATGCTGCGCGACCGAAGACGTACGACAAATGCGTCGCGTCAGTCGCCGTAGAGCGCCTGGTAGACGGCCAGATGCTCCTGAATGCGCTTGACGTAAAGCCGCGTCTCCCCGAAGGTGATCTTCTCGAGAAATAGATCCTGGTCATCTCCTGCCCGCCCCAGCCAGCGCTGGGCGTTGAATGGACCACCGTTGTAGGCCGCTAATGCTGCGTCGATTCTGCCGTCGAATCGATCACGCTGCTTGGCTAGGTAGTACGTGCCGAAGCGCAGACTCACGTAGGGATGGTACAGGTCCGGCGTCGCGTAGTCAGGCGGCCAACCGAGCTCGGTGGCGATCTCGGCGCCCGTGGGGGGTATCACCTGCATCAGCCCTTGGGCGCTGGCGCTCGAGGTGGCCAGGCTCTCAAAGAGGCTCTCTTGGCGGATTAGGCTGAAGATCAGTTCAGGATCGAGGTCCGTCCTGCGCGCGTTTTCCAGCACCAGGTCTTCGTAGTACGTGGGATATGCCAGTCGAAGCAATGAGCGTGGTGCATCGAGGGTGTTCGTGATGGGCGACAGGTTGATCACGCGCCAGGCACAGAGTATCGAGGAACGATACAGTCCAAGATCCGCGTAGGCGTGGGCTAGCTGATACTGAGCTAATGCATCGGCGTACGTCTCGACGCGAAGCGTCTCCAGTTCTGTCTTCGCTTGCTGGAACCGGTCGACGCTCCAGAGCTCCTTGCCGCGTTGGATTCGATCGTCGGCGGCAAGCCGCGGCGACAGCTCCCCCATGCCCTCCGAGCTCTCCAGCTCCAGCCAATCGGCTAGCCATGCCTCCGTCTCCCTCTGTTCATCGGGGCTCTGCTGAGGCTCGTAAGTAGGAGACGGGGGGCGTGATAGGTCGGCGCCCGAGGTGATCTGTGCGGCGCGCAGGCCGTAGTACTGATCACTTCCAGTGCCTGTCGCTGCCTCAAACGCAGCGCTGGCCGCCTCAGGCTCTCCATTCTTCAGGTGGAGCTTGCCCAACCAGAGCAGCGCGGCCGGGCGGTCCGGCGCATCCGCGTAGTCATCCGCCAGTCTGCTCCAGGCTTCGGCAGCCTCCTCGAGAGCGTCCATTTGGAAGAGCTGCAGGCCCCCACGGAACAGGGCGGGCGCGGCGAAATCGGAGCCCGGGTACCTGCCCTGGCAGTCAAGGTAGAGAGTTGCCGCGCTTTCGATGCGGCCGGTTCGTTCTGAAAGCTGAGCTGCCTCCCAAAGGGCTTCTGGGGCAAGAGAATGGTCGGGGGCCGCTCTGACGAACGCTTCGTACGTTTCGATGGCTTCGTCCGTTCGCTCTTGATCGGCATGTACTCCCGCCAATTTCAGCCATGCCTCGCCCCAACGATGGTTCTCCGGGTGGGTATCAATCAGCAGCCGGAACTCATTGATGGCCAGCTCGGGGCTTTCGGCCTCCCAGTAGGACAGACCAGAGTACCAGTGAGCGTCGCCCGAGTGGGTTTCCGGATAGGCGCGGATATAGCGGTAGAGCGCTTCTACCGCCGGGCCATACGCCTCGCCGTAGTAGTCGACCTGACCTCTCAGAAGATCGTTGACTGGACGCCCAACCTCCACTAGCTTCACGAGGGACAGGTAGGCGTGTTCTTGCGTCGGATAGGTCCCTACCACGTGCGTGTGGCGCTGGTAGCCAGCCTCCGTGTCCCCGGCCAGGAGCAGCGTCTCGGCTGCCTGGTGCTCAATGCGAGCTCGGTATCGCGGCAGTCGCGCTATGCTCAGTATCGCGTCGTACTGGGCGACGGCGTCCGCGTAGTCCCCGCGGGCAATGTAGGCTGAGGCTAGCTTCTCCCGCGCATCGGCCTCGAAGGAGCGGCCAGGAGCCTCAGCGATTGCTCTTTCGTATGGGGCGAGCGTCGCAGTGTAGGCGCCGGCAGCTTGGAAAGCTTCTCCTATGGACAGATTAACATACGGCGTGATCACTGTGCCTGTCTGCAGATAGCTGCTGTAGGCATGTGCGGCCGAGAGGGGCTCACCAGCGGCAACCAGGGCGTCCCCCAATAGGAACGTGCCCTCGCGGACCTGTCTGCTATCGGGATGCTCGTCTAAGAGCCTCTGGAAGGCATGGACAGCCTCTGACGGCGCTTGGTCCTGCAAGTGTGCCTCTCCCAGGCCAAGCAGCGAGCGAGCCCCTCTATCGTCGTCGAGGGGGCGGACAAGGAGCTCGTTGTAGATGCTGACGGCTGTCTCGAAGTCGCCGTTATGCCTGGCGCGCTCGGCGTTGGTCAGCAGCACGGCCGGTACTGGCGTCGGTGTCGGACTCGGCAGAGGCGTTGGCGTGGAGCTCGGTGTCGCTGTTGCTGTTGCTGTGGCGCGGTAGGCGGTTGAAGTGATTGCGGCCGTCTCGCTGACGGGTGGCAGAGGCGAACCGGGCAACAGCCGGCTTGCGGATCTCCAACACCCGGAGACAGCCAGTGCCACGATCACGACCCCCAGGGACAGACCGATGCGTCGACGCATAGGGCGTATTATTCCCGGTACGGTGCGTTTGTCAACCCGAGCAACGCAGGCCGGGGAACGCGAGTTGACGGTTCTCGCTGACGGCGTACAATAGTGGAAGGATGGGTGTTGAGAGTGCGAGGAGGCTTTGAGGCGAATGGATAGCGAGACCTTGCAGGGCGGGATCGAGGAGGCGGCTCAGCTGCACGGTGAGTACCGGACGATTGGTCTCGAGCAGGTGCAGGAACTGGCCCAGCGTTTTGGGTCCGTCCGCGACGTCGAGCTCGCAGCCATGGCGCTGGAGATTGTTCCGGCCCGCTACGCGCGCAATCTGGGCACGGTGGGCGTCGGTGGACAGCTCAAGCTTCTGAGGGCTAGCGTGGCGATTGTGGGTTTGGGCGGCTTGGGAGGATACGTGGCGGAGGCCTTGGCGCGCATGGGGGTCGGCCACCTGATTCTGATCGATGGAGATGATTTCGAGGAGCATAACCTCAACCGACAGCTGTTCAGCACGCAACGCAACCTAGGCCTGCAGAAGGTACGGGCCGCATGTCAGCGGATCGCAGAGGTGAATAGCGCCGTGACAACCGATGGCTACGCCGCCGTGCTCACGCCGGAGAACCTGTCCCAGCTCCTGGCCGGTGCTGACGTGGTCGTCGACGCGCTCGATCGTCTTCCCACGCGGCTGGTCCTCCAGGACGGTGCCCGAGAGTTGGGCGTGCCCATGGTTCATGGAAGCATTGGAGGGTTCTTGGGGCAGGTGATGACGATCTTTCCGGAGGATGCAGGCCTGCACGCCCTGTACGGCAGCGGAGACGGGCTGCCCGATCAGGGCCTGGAGTCGACGTTGGGCACGCCATCGGCCACACCTATGGCGGTTGCAGCTTGGGAGGCTCAGGAAGTTGTCAAGATCCTGACCGACCAGGGTGAGCTGCTGCGCGGGCGACTGTTGATCGTCGATATGGAGACAGCGATCTGTCAAATACTCAGACTGAGCTGATCGGGCGTAGCTGAGCCCTGCCTGGGTGAGCCCCGCTCAGCCCTTATCCCCTGCTGCGATGCCAGCGGGATGATGCGGCCTGGGTCAGTTCTATCCCTGCTACGGTGCTGAAGGCGGCAGCGTACAGGATGAGGAACGGCATCATGCCGTAGCGGCCGGTGCTGCGAGCTATGACGGCTGCTGCCAGGGCGTAGAGGGCTAGCCCCAGTTCACCGACGACGCTGCCGTCGATGCCCAATCGGTACCCGCTATCCAGCCAGTGTCCCGCTCTCCCTTCCACGCTGAACTTCGGTGTCCGTGCAAACCTACCACCCCAGCGGGTCAAGCCTCGCCATATAGCCAGTGAGTTGTTCCAAGCGATGCCAATGCCGATGAGGATCAGCAGCGGGAAGAGTAGCAACCGTCTTCCCCAGTCTCCGTACAGGGCCTTCTGGGAGATGACGTACACGAGGGGCGGTCCTAGACTCATCAGCAAACCGATGTTCCCCAGCGATGGTGTGGCGGCGCCTAGCACCAGCAGAGGTAGGGTGACCAAGAGAAGCAGTATCATCAGAGCGTGGGCCAGGTAGCCGCTGAGATGGAGTAGAGCCATCGCCTTCTGTTTGAGGCTCAGACGTTGACTCTGAGTGATGGGCCGGATGAGCTTACGGAGCGACTGGATGGAGCCCTGGGTCCAGCGCGCCTGCTGCCGTTTGAAGGCCGCCATCTGCGGCGGGAGCTCCGCTGGAGCATCGACAGTGGGTAGGTAGAGCGTGTCCCAACCCGCCAGCTGGGCGCGGTAGCTCAGGTCGAGGTCCTCGGAAAGCGTAGCGAACTGCCACCCACCGCTCTCTTCAATACACGCTTTCCGCCATACCCCGGCCGTGCCGTTGAAATTCATCAGCAAGCCAGAGCGGTCCCGCCCAGTCTGTTCAACAACAAAATGGCCGTCGAACGCCATCCCTTGGACGCGGGTCAGGGGCGAGTAGTCGTCGTTGAGGTGCGACCACCGTGCCTGCACCAGTCCAAGGCGAGGACGGTCCAGGAAGTAAGGGATTGTCTGGAGCAAGAAGTCAGGAAGCGGACGGAAGTCGGCATCGAAGATGGCTACGTAGTCTCCTCGAGCCTGTGCCAGCCCCCAGGAGAGCGCACCGGCCTTGAAACCACGCCGGTCCGGACGCCGCAGGACTCTGATATCCACACCTCGCTGACGGTGAAAAGCCGCTCGATCGCGCGCCAGCCGCGCGGTTTGATCCGTCGAATCGTCAAGGATCTGAATCTCAAGACGGCTGCTGGGATAGTCGAGAGCGGCTACGGCGTCTAGGGCGCGAAGGACCACGTGACGCTCGTTGTAGACTGGCACTTGGACAGTGACGACGGGAAGTTCATCCTCGTCCACAAGGGGCATGGACGGCACGTCGTCTCGGTGGCGCAGGTATAGGAAGGCGAGGATGAAAGCGTTCAATCCGTAGGCCGCTAGCCAGAGAGCGATGCCGGTGTAGAGAAGGGCAAGCAACGTCACGGGAGAGGGAGCTGCTGTTGCGCCAATTCGTTAGGCATTGGTGTCACGCTCGGCTGCCGCGAGGTCCAGTCGACCGAGCCATCGCTCCCAGAGTAGGTGACGCCAGAGCAGGATGCGGGCCTGGCTCCACGAGATGTTGGCTGCTGGGGCCGCCGAGTCGCCCTTTCCAAACTGAGCCTCGACGTAGAGTGCGACGATCCGAGTGATGGGGTCTCTCGCTTTCGGCACGACGGCGCTGAGATCCTGCGCCCATTCTATGGGCGTATCCGGCGTCTGCAAAGGCCGACCCAGCCAGCGACCGAAACGGAGCAAGCGGGCGTAAGCTTGCTCAGCCGCTGGAAGATGCTGGAGTCCCAGATTCTCGGCGGCCCACCATCCGCCAGCGGCAAGGGCTCCGAACAAGAGGATGCCAACAGCCCATCTCCAGAGCGAGGCACCTTGAGACGCGACATCCTGGTCCGGAAGTGCCTCAGAACCCTCATCCGGGATCGGCAAATCGCTCTCTTCATCGAACTGGAAATTGTCGGCCAGATCCTGGTTGGTCCCGGGCGGCGGGGGCGGCTCCGTGGTGGTCCCCGGTCCGGGATCGAGGCGCGTTAAGGGAGCCTCGCTGACAGTCGGCTCAAACTCGATCCAGCCGTAGCCCGGGAAGTAGATCTCCGGCCAGCTATGGGCGTTGTTCTCGCGGATCCGGAACACGCGGCGCTGCTCGTCGTATTCCCCCTGGGCGTATCCTGTCGCTAGGCGGGCGGGGACACCTAAGCTGCGAGCCATGACCACCATCGCCGTAGCGTAACCGTTGCAGTAAGCACGCTGGCTGTCGAACAACAGGAAGTCCACGTAGTCCCGTCCAGGAGGTATGGCGGGAGGGCTCAGATCGTAGCTGATCGCATCGCGTAGGTAGTGCTCCAGCAGCTTCGCCTTGTCATAGGGGCTGCTGGCCGCACTGGTTGTCGCCTCGGCCAGTGCGTGCACCCGTTCCGGAAGGCCGTTCGGAAGCTGCAGGTACTGCTCGCGCACCCAGCTGGGGTAATCAGTGCTTGCTTGACGCAACTCAGGAGAGCTGGCCTGGGAGACGTGGGACGTCACCGTGTACTGCTCGCCGGCCCCAAGAGGTAGGACCGCTGAGACTCGGTGGAACGCCACTGGACTGCCATCGTGCGTCCTGACGAGGGCCTCGGCCTCCCGATCCACGGCCGTCAGCTGCGATGCGGCGAGGAGAAGATGACGGCCGGGCAGATAGTTGGTCATCTTCTGGGACACAGTGCGACGTGAGGCCTCCTTTGCCACCGCGACTGCCTGCGTGCCGGGGCCGAGCGAGATCATTGGTCCCTTCGGCAACTGCCATTCAGCGCCATTGTAGGTGGCGTACGCCGCTGCCCGCCAGTAGTAGCGCCCCTCCCGGGGCGCCTCAATGTCAAGGACCAGCGTGTCCTTCAGGCCCGATGGACCTCCCAGCCCCAGGGATGAGCCAAATGGTTCAGCTATCTCCGTTGTCCCACTATGGATCGACGAGAAGAGACGTTGCCATTCTTCCTCAACCGTCTCCCAGGGTGTGTTGATGCGCTCCCAGATCTCAGACACGGACGTAGCAGCTGAAGATGTGCTTGGCAGTGCCCAGGCTAGCGTCAGGACCAGAACAGCGAGGATCAAGCTAGACCTTAGGACGTCGATCCCCAGCTTAGGATCATACGCTACGTGTTCCCGGCGCCACCTGTCCTGACGTCTGAACGCATCAGCTCGCCCGATGTAGAGTAAGGCTAGCAGCAGATAGAGAACAACGTAGCGGAGCAGCGGAGCATCACCGATGTAGAAGTGAGTAACGACGATGGAGACGATGCCAAGCGGGAGGGCTGCCAGCCATGCCCTTCTATGTCGATAGGTATTCCAGGCTGCGCTATAGCCCAGGATCCAGAAGAGGATGGCAAGAAAGAGCAGGAAGATCAGGGAATCCTGGCTGGTGCCACCGCTGAGCGCCTGCTGGACCCAGCCACTGACGCGACCGCCAAGCTCGAGGATGCGCTCGCGCCAGCTCAGGCCTTCGGGGAGCCCACTGCCCACCAGGAATCCGACCCATGCCAGGCCGTAGACGGCGCTGAACAGATGGCTGGTCGTGCTGCGGAAGCTGGATAGACTCAGCAGATGGCCAGCAATCAGTCCTACCAGACCGGCCAGCGGCAGGATCTCAAGCCGATCGGTCCATTCGGTGGCCACCACCGTCAAGCTGGAGACGAGCACCGTCCCGATCAAGAGGAGTGATGCGCTCCAACCTCCTTCTAGTCTAGGTTTCCTCGTCAATCCTCAACCCTATCTGTAGGCCCGCACTCTATCAGAGCTGCTGGCAAGGCCGATTCTACCGGGTGAGATTATACCGGGTTGGCACTGGGTGGCAAGGAGGCGCGCTGTCGAGCATCTCTGAGTGTTAGGTCTCATTGAGCGCGTAGATAACGCGCAGCCCGTGGAGTGTGAGCCAAGGATCTACAACGTCGATGACGTCCGTCTCCCGCGCGATCACCTCCGCCAGTCCGCCGGTGGCGATGACGCACGTCTCTGGGCCCAGCGCTGCCTTGAAGCGGGCTACCATACCCTCGACCAGCCCAACATAGCCGAACACCAGCCCCGACTGCATCGCGTGCGGCGTGTTGCGGCCAATGACCGACGGAGGACGTCGTAGTTCCACGCGGGGGAGCTTGGCCGTTCGTTCAAAGAGGGCTTGGGCGGCGATGCCGATCCCTGGGGCAATAGCGCCTCCCAAGTAGTCCCCCTCCGCAGAGACCGCGTCGAAGGTGGTACCCGTGCCGAAGTCGACCACACACGCTGGGACTCTGTAGAGAGCCCTTACCGCTGCAGCGTCTACCACGCGGTCCGCTCCGACCTGCCGCGGATCATCGTACCGAATGTGCACGCCAGTGCGTATGCCCGCATCCACCAACAGAGGCTCCATCCCGATGTAGGTGCGAGATACTTCCTGGAAGGCCTGACCAAGGGGCGGCACGACGCTGGCTATAGCGACGCCGGAGATGTCCTCAGGCTTGCGACCGTGGTGGGCAAACAACTGCACCATCAGAATGCCGTATTCGTCCGGCGTCTTCTCGTGAATCGTGCGAATCCGCCAGCGAGGGCCTAGTTCGTTGCCTTGATACAACCCAAACGTGATGTTTGTGTTTCCGATATCGATTGCGAGAAGCATATTGTTCCTCCACGAACAGGCGCGGGGCCCTAGACGCTTGAACCCTGGCGACGGGTAGAGATCTGTCGCCAGGCAGCGACAACCGACACCGTGATGACGACGGCGACGATGATCTCCGGGATCCCGTGCGCAAGGGCGACGCCGCTTGCCACCTCGATGCTCATGTAGCCGCGCAGGACCGCCAGTCCAAGGACGAGGATGGTGTTCGTGGCTGTGCCGACGGCTGCCCCCACGCCGACCGCCACGAGTTGATTGAAGCGCTTCAGGCCTGCGTAGGCGAAGTAGGCTGTCACGCCGATGAAGAGGCGCGGTATGATGGCCACCAGCGGATCCTTGAAGATCGGCGTCGCAGCGCGGATTAGACTGAATAGGCCGAAGAAGAGTCCGACCAGCCCCCCGACCAGCCAGCCCTCCAAGATACCACCTATGATGGCCGGGATGTGCAGGGTGGTGGCGTTGACGCCCGTGGGGAAGGGGATGAATCCGCCCACGGGCAGCAACCCTAGCAATACCGTGATCGCCACCATCATGGCTGTAACCACAATCCGACGCACCAGCACGGTTGTTGTTTGTTGACTAGTTTCCACGATATCCTCCTGTTCAGTACCCTCTCAGAGATCGGAGCAGGGTTCGTAACCACGCGACAAGCGATTGATCCAGGGACGCGTGGTCGACGTATAGTGTTGCTGCGCAGAACGCAGCGACCACGACCAGAGCCAAGTAGTCGGCTGGTCTTGCCTGTAGCCGGCGCAGTCGTGTGCGTCCCCTGCCGCCGGTGTAGCCTCGTGCATCCATCGCCACGATCAGCGCCTCAGATCGCCGCAGACTGATGAGAAAGAGGGGGATCAACAGCGGCAGCAACCGCCGTATGGCCCTGATGAAGCCCAAGCGTCCCGATGTTCCGAAGTCGGCGCCTCGTGCGATCTGGGCCTTGACCAGCCTCTCCATCTGCAGCGCCAGGGTCGGAACGAAGCGCAGCGCAATGGTCACCACTAGGGAGAGCTCGTGAGCTGGGAACCCCACGCGCTGCAGCGGCGCGAGCAGGCCCTCCGTTCCGTGCACGAGCTCCGTCGTGGTGGTCGAGAACGTCAATAGGCTTGTGAGCACGAATAGCTCGACCAGGCGCGCTGTCGAGACGAGAATCAGCTGGAGCGTACAACTTGTCAACTCAACGAAGCGCCACCGTAAGAGGACGGAGCAATCGTTGGCCGACCCGAAGGTCTGGGGCGGAAACAGAACCTGGAAGAGGGCCAGAAAGGCAAGTGCTGGTAGGGCAGGACGCAGCCCCCGCAGGGTGTGACCGAGGGGAAGCTTTGATAGGATGAGTAGTAACACGACCATAAGCACCAGGATGACGTTTGCCAGATACGTGGTGCTGAAGGTGATCGCTACGATGATCAAACCGAAGGCCAGCAGCTTGAATCGGGGGTCTAGACGGTGGATGATCGATTCGCGCGCCAAGTACTGTCCAATGGTCACATAGCGGAGGAACTCGAGCCTGCTCATGCTTCCTCGTGTCGTGTCTGCTCGGTCATCGGACTGGATTGCGGCGCAGGGATGCAGCGAAGAATCGCCGCTGCTGCTTCGTCGATCGTTAGCACGTCCGTCGCGGTGCACATCCCGCGCTCTTGGAGTGCTGTCATCACCTTCACCGCAGGCGGAACGTCAAGTCCCAAAGCCTGCAAGCGGCTGGCGTGGGTGAACACCTCGCGCGTCGGTCCCTGCATCACCACACGGCCCTCTTCCAGCACGTACACCCGCTCAGCGAGCACGGCGACGTCATCCATATTGTGGGTGGCGAGAATCAACGTCATCCCCTCTGCCCCGTTCAGATGGTGGAGAACGCCCAGCAGGTCGCGGCGGCTTTGCGGGTCCAGCCCGGCCGTTGGCTCATCTAGGAGGAGGACCTCGGGACGCAGCGCCAACACACCCGCCAGCGCAGCTTTTCGCCTCTCCCCGCCCGAGAGACTCTGGGTGAAGCGATCCTTGTACGCTTGGAAGGGAAGACCCATTATGTGCATCGCCCAGCGTACCCGCTCACGGACAGTCTCACGATCCAAGCCAAGCTGCCGCGGCCCGAAGGCCACGTCGTCGCCGAGGTACGTCTCGAAGAGCTGTTCCTCTGGTCGCTGGAAGAGGATACCGATCCTCCCGCGAAGCGACCTTCGGTCAGCCCCGCGGTCGCGGTGCAGGTCGTGTCCTAGGACAGTGACCTGCCCGCTGCGCGGTTCCAGCAGGCCCGCGATGTGCTGGAGCATGGTGGACTTCCCCGAGCCCGTCGACCCCACCAGGGATACCACGCCACCTGTGTGTGCCTCCATACTGACCCCGTTCAACGCGTTTGCGGCAAGGGGCGTGTCTGCCAAGTAGGTGTGGTGGAGGTCGCGGGTCACGACAAGAGACGGACCCCTGACGTCGGTGGGCACAGGCCTCGGTGCAGCGGTTTGGGGCTGCTCCAGTGGTTCGGGAACCAGGCGGGCGATGGCGTCCATCAACCCGTCCAACGTGAGCACACCGCCGGGAAACCCCGGATGATGCTGAGCTAGTTTCGATGCCAAGAGAGAAAAGGGCGGCGGTTCCAGACGGAGTGCGTCCAAGGTCTGCAGATCGGAAAAGAATGGCTCTGGTGCGCCATCGAACGCTACGCGACCCTCACGCAGAGCGACAACCCGCTGGGCCAATGTTGCTTCGTTCATCCAGTGGGTGATCAGTACCACCGTCATCCCTTCGTCGTGGAGCTTGCACAGAAGGTCCTGCATCTGTCGACGGCCAGCTGGATCCAGCATGGCGGTGGCCTCGTCAAGCACCAAGCATCGCGGACGCATGGCCAACGCTCCGGCGATCGCCACCCGCTGTTGCTGGCCAACGGAGAGTAGATGGGGTGGCCGGTCGCGGTGTTCCCACATGTCCACGGTCCTCAGCGCCCACTCAGCTCGACGCTGGATCTCCGCGGTGGGCAAGCCAAGGTTCTCAGGCCCGAAGGCGGCGTCGTCCTCCACCGTGGTAGCCACAATCTGGTCCTCTGGCCTTTGGAAGACCATCGCCACCTGAGAACGCACAGCGGACCACGCTTCCCGGTGACGCGTGTCCAGGCCAGCCACGCGGACGTGCCCCCGAGTCGGCAAGAGTAGAGCGTTGAAATGCCGGGCGAGGGTGGTCTTGCCCGAGCCATTAGCACCCACGATGGCCATGAACTCACCATCGCGCACGGTGAGCTCCACGCCGCGGAGGGCATCAACCGGGGCGCCACCGTCTCCCTGGTAGGTATGGTGCAGGTCCCGAATCTCGATCAGAGGCTGAGCAGGTTCCTTCACAAGAAACAGCCTTTCACCGGGATGGGTTGGCGCGAGAGGGAAGAGGGAGAGAAAGGGGACAGCCCCTGCCCTGTTGCCGTCTCGGTCGCCCTCGCGATCCCAGCAGCTACAGAAAGCACTACGGTCAGCAGCGGTGTTCGACTGTCAATCAGACGTCAGCTCACGGCCTGATGGTCCGTGGCACGTCTATTCTACTTCCTTGAACGGTGCTGTCAAGTCCCGATCGCGCGCTGGATGCGGTACTTGGGTCGTCAGTCGCCGGCTTGTATCGTGACCTCTCCCAGGATCAGGACGCCGCTCTCACTGCACGCGACATCCGATTCCACCGGGAGTCGCTGCCCGGTCCAGACGTCGTAGAATCCTGTACCGAGTCTATACGTGCCCGGTGGCGTATCGTCCTGGATGGGTACCTCGATGCGGTCGATCAGGATTTCCTCCTCGTGCCAGGAGGTGGTGGGATAGAATCCGTGGCACGGTTCACTATCGTTCTGTCCCCAGAGTGGCTGGCCCGTCGTTGGATTGACCGGTCCTATCAGATGAACGAATACCGTGTAGCGCTTCGCCATTGGCTCCAGGTCCAAGTAGGACAGGGTCACCAAGATCGTCTCTCCCGCGCGGTACGCGTCTTGTCCGAGGTCGTATCCGAGCAGTTGGATGCTGTTGTCCCAAGTAGCCCGGAGGGGATACAGGGGCTCTACACCGGGCCGCGCGCCGGCCGAGATATGATAGGACACGAAGGGGGTGTGTCCGCGGCTTAGGCTGTGTTGGACCATCTTCCCCTCCGGGAAATAGGTCGTGAGCAGGTCAAGGCTTGAGGCTTCCTTACTCGGAACGATGACGTAGGTCGTCTCGCTCTGGGTCTGGATCGGCGTCGCGAAACAGACGCGCCCGTTGTAGCCACGGATGTCCTCGCGGAGCTCGGAGTGGAAGCGGATGGACGGATGTCTAGGCAGCTCCGGCGAGAGATAGACCGTCTGCTCGTCCGGCAGGTCGCCGATGTACTCTCCAATAGACGAGATGTGGGCCTCGAAGTGCGAGGGGAGGTCGGGATTGGATGCCCAGACGATGAAATAACCTCGGTAGGTCCTGATACCCGTGTAGGCGAACCCACCGAGGAGGATGACGATCCCGGCTGCCCGCAGCCACCGGGTTCGTTCCTCAGGTCGTCCCGCGAGCCGGCGGCGCACGCAGAACCAGGGTCGTATGGCCCCCACGGCGATCAGCATGGCGACGGCAGGTAAGGTGCCGATGGCCCGCTTGGCCGTCGGTCCCTTGCCAGCCAAGCTGGCGGGGATGGTCATCAAGATCAACCAAGAGACAAGCAGAGCGCGACTGGGCCTCCGAATCTCCAACAGGCTGATGCCTATCCCCAGGAAGAAGAGTGCCGAGAGGAACGGGTTCAGCGAAGGCCGCCCGGGAACAGTACTGTAGGGCGTGGTGTCCCCGACGAAGCTGAAAGCCAGCCAGGTCTCTCGCGCTTGATCGACAACGGCCTGCAGGTTGTGGAGGGTCGCTTCGCCCGTTTCAACCACCATGGCCTCTTCAATCCTCCGGGAGAAGCTGCCCGGATGAGTCGTGAAGTGGATGCCGAGGGGGGCGAACACCAGTAGGGATACGACGACCACCATCGCCAGTCCTTGCCAGTCCCGTGTGGTGATGGCGCCATGTTTCCAGGCAGAAGCGGCGAAGCTGATGACCACCAACGCGGGGAGCAAACGAGCTGCTTGGTAGGTATACATGCTCAATCCCAGCGAGATGCCGCACAAGATGAAGTGGCCAAGATTCCCTGTGCTCAGTCCACGCCACAGGAAGGCGATCGTCGCGGCCGCGAAGAGCGGCACCAGGATCGCCCGCACGCCGAGCCGGCTCCAGTTCAGATGCCAGTAGGAGATGGCCATCACCAGAGCGGCGACCGGACCTCCCCATTGTTGCAGCAGATCTTCTTCTTCGTTAAAGAGCGCGTCGGCCGCCACGTGGACCAAGGGGATCGTGAGAATCCCAATCAGTGCTGAGGTGAGGTGAATAGCCGCGGTTGAGGGCCCGAAGAGCAGAAAGGCGCCCGCGACCAAGTAACTGAAGAGTGGCTCGCGGTTCGGCAGATACATAACCTGCGGCGTCTCCCCTCGCAGCAGTTGCAGCGCGTCGACGCCGTAGTAGGCGGCGTCGTATCCGTCCGCCGGAGGTAGGCTCTCGATGCGGGAGAGCCGGAGAGTGGCTGCCAGCGCTGTGATAGCGGCGAGCAGCATGATCCGGCCCCAGCGTCGAGCAGTATCCGTCCGCTGCTCCACGAGACTGTCCCCCCTCAGCGGCAGATCAGGATAGACAAGGGGAAGTCTTGTCCCATGCTCTTTCGCAGGACGCCGTCGACTGTGCTGCCGAGCACAGCTTCGGCCATGGGACCCATCCCGTATCCACCCATCAGGATCAGGTCGCATCCCTTATTTGCTGTCGTCCTGAGGATGCTGTCGGCGACGCTCTCCTTCTCCTCCCTCGACCCCTCCTCATAGTCAGCGTCGATCCCGTGGATCTGGAGATAGTCGCGCGCCTCGGCCAGTGTCTCAGCGTTGACGCGATCCCCTTCGGTGACGGTCAGCACCGTCAGAGGGACGTCCCAACGTCCCGCCACGTACGTGGCGACGAACAGCGCCTCCCTCGCCTTCGTTGTGCCATCGTAGGCCAGCAGCGCGTGACGGAAGGTGCACGGGTCCCCCGGCACGACGAGAACCGGCCTCGGGCAACGCCTGACCATGTTGACCATGCCCGAGCTTAGCTTGGAGATCGGTTGCGGTTGCGGGGGATGGTCGAGGCTTGTCACCACGAGGTCCGCCCACCGCGCTCGATCGCATATCTTCCGGTGGACCGGCCCGACCTCAAAAACCAGGCTCCCCTCCACACCCGCCTGGTCACAGCGATGTTGGAACTCAGCCTGGATCGCTCGCGCATCGGGGTGCTCGGTCTGCTCTTCCGTGGGCACTACGTGGAGCCCCCACAGGCGCGCGCCCTCACGATGGGCCACGCTCAGGGCTTGCTCCAGGGCCGCCCATCCTCTCTCGTCACCTCGCACGGCGACCAAGAGGCTAGCGAACAGACGATCCTCACGGCGGGGCATCAGTTGCTCCTCGCGCCACTGGCCTGCCGGGGGGCCAAGCTCGAGTTCATCCGGCGTGATGGCATCCAGGACCTGCCTTCCGATGCGCTGCATCACGCGGCCGGGCTGCTGGCTGAAACGTTCGACCAGATCGCTGGCAGCCATATCGGGCGACACGCCCCAGCCCAGTTCTTCCTCCAGCTCGGCCTTGTGCTGGGAAAGCCAGAGGTAAAGGTCTGTCTCCGTCCGCTCTGGAAAATCACGTAGGATTCCGCGCTGCTTAATGCGCCTTACCACCGGTAGATAGACCTCGTCGTACCAGTGAGCAACCGCCTCGTCGTAGGGAACGTGGCGTTCCTGCTCCAGACCCATGAAATAGCGGTGGACCTCGATGTGCTCCTCCAGGACCTTGTACCGCCCCGGAACGGTCAGCTCAAGATTCGCCTCTGGGCGTATCTCATCGAGGTTTGTGTGATCCAGAAACGCCGCATACTCCGCCTTGATGATCAGATCATCCGGCTCAACGTCGGGTGATAGCGGCACCTTCGTGTCGACCTCGGTCACGTAAGCCTGGATGTAGTCAGCCCCGAGTTGTCTGGCGACCGAAACGCGGTGGTTGCCGTCCCGAACAAAGTAGGCATCGCCCACTTTGTACACCTCGATCGGGGGCAGGCCCTTCAAGCCGGTCATGGCCACCTCAACCCGCGCCCAGCGATCCCTGGCACTCTCCTGTTTGGGCAGGAAGCTACGCGTGAAGTCCCTGTAGCGTCCCACGCTGCCGACAATGGCGTTAAGGGGGATGTCCTCCAATTGCTCTGAGGGTCTCTCACGGCCCCGCAGGCTGCGACGGACCTCTTCGTAGGACAGGAGCTCCGTCGATCGGCCCGTCAGGCGTGCCACGACGCTCTCCAGCTTTGCCTGAAGCCGCGCGCTGCGGAAATCCTCCACTGCAGATGCCAGGTTTTGTTTCATCTCTCTCCGTCTCCCGGTGGGCTATCCACCCTCGACGTGCACCTGCGAGGCGCCAAAAGCCTCGCAAGATGGACGGCGTCTGATCCTCCTCAGTGCCGTCTCCAATGCAGGCTATTATAGGCAGGGTGGCCGATGGGTCAAGAAAGCCGGCCCCCCGCTATCAGGGTTGAAAGACGTACGAAAGCTGACCCCTGGAACGATGGAAGCTCTTCAGGGTCGCCCGAAGTCGGCGATGATGTAGGTGCCCCAGTCGGCCTGAGATACGCCAATGCCGATCTCCGTCACCCAATCGCTCAATAGCGTGCGGCGGTGAGGATCATTAGGTGGTGTCTCGTCCATCCAGACCTCAACCGCTCGCTGGGGCGTCTGCGTTTGAGCCCAGCACTCGGCCCAGCCACCGGCGCTGTAGCCCGCCCTCAGGATGCGGGACTTGATGTTCGCCCCATCGGAGCCTGTATGGCTGCACCAGCCTCGCCGGGCACAGTCGTTCGCGTGGGCCTGGGCGGCCTGCTCCAGCTTCGGATTGTAGGTGAAGGGAGGCAGCCCATGCTGGGCGCGCACCTCGTTGATCAACCGTGCGATCTTCTGAGGCCAGGATGACAAATCCGCTGGAGGCTGGGCCTCTTCACGCGGGGTGGGCAGCACAGAGGAGGTCGATGTCCGGGAGGGCTCAGGAGACACGGTGGTTGTCACTGTCGACGTGCCCGTGAGCGTCGGGGTCGCGGTGGGCAGTGGCGTCGCCGTGGGCAGCGGGGTGTCGGTGGGCGGCGGGGTGGCCGTAGCCGCCGGACCACTTAAAGGCAGAATGAGCTGCTGACCAGCCCGTAGGCGATCGGCGTCGTCGAGCCCGTTGACCGCTTGCAGTATGTCAGGTTCCAGGTCGTAGAGCCGAGCGATACCGATCAAGGTCTCGTTCGGCTTCACCTCGTGGACCACCCAGAACGGAGTAGCACCCTCCCAGGGCTCCCGGGCGGGAATGATGATCGTCTCGCCCGCTTGAACGACAGTGGACGTCCCCATGCCGTTTTGCAGCTGGATGGCTGCCATAGGCACGCCGTACTGCTTTGCCAGTCCCAAGAGGGTGTCACCGGGCTGAACGGTATGGACGACGAGCCCGTCGGTCGTGGCGGTCGCACCGGGCGTGGAGGCGGCGACAGGTGAACCCTGTGGGCTTGAGTCGAGTTCTGCCTGGGGCATAATGGGCGTTATGACCGGGAAGCTGGGGAGCGCAGGTGGCGTGGGCGAGCCCCTACCAGGAACGAACGCGCACGACGTGATGATGAGAAGAAGCAGGAGCAGTGCAGTGGCCCGCAAAGCCACGGATTGACCGTCTTCTAGATCACCTTTCACTCCGCCCATAGCGTGGATTCTAATCCGGGCTTGTAGGATGTCAAGTGCGCGAAACCAGGCTCCCGATTTGACGGTTTGGGCTCGACAAGTAAAATTGGCCTGGGTCAGAATCCGAGACCCGTCGGGTATGCCTGGGACGTCTCGTCTTAGGACTTGTCTCGTACTGTTGAGAGTCGAACAACAATCAGCGAGGAGGACATATGAGAAGATGGAAACTGGGGTTAGTACCCCTAGCGCTCGTGCTGGTGATCGTGACGGCCTGTGGGCCGGCCCCTACGCCCGAGGTGGTTGAGGTCACCAGGGAGGTGGTCAGCGAGGTCACCAAAGAGGTCCCGGTGGAGCAGACGGTGGAGGTTCCGGTGGAGGTGACCCCCACGCCTGAACCGCTGGACCCCATCAGCCAGCTCGATCCCTCAGGACAGGAGGTGACCTTCTGGCACGTCTCGACCAAGATCCATGAAGAAGTGCTCTTGGAGATGATCGAGGAGTTCAACGCGAACAACGAGTATGGGATCACCGTGGTGCCCGAGTACGGCGGCTACTACGGGGACATCCGCCAGAAGACGCTGGCCGCCATCTCCGCCGGCACGCCGCCCGAGATGGCGGTGGCCTACCAGAACATGGTCGCCGAGTACGCCGAGGCGGACGTGGTCGAGCCACTGGATGACTACATCGCCAGCCAGACGTACGGGCTTTCGGAGGCCGAGCTGAACGATTACTATCAGGCCTTCTTAGAGGGCGATCGCTACCCGGCCTTCGATAATCAGATACTTAGCTTCCCACCCAACCGCTCCATGGAGGTCATGTTCTACAACATCGACTGGTTGGCAGAGCTTGGGTATGAAGGGCCGCCGCAGACCTGGGAGGAGTTCGGCGAGATGTGTGGCGCTGCCACCGATCCGGCGGCGGAGACCTCCGGCTACGCCATCAGCCCCAGTGCCTCCACCTTCGCCGGCTGGGTTTGGACGCGCGGCGGGGAGATCCTCAGCGAGGACGGCACAGAGCCCGTCTTTGGGGAGGAGGGACAGGAGGCCTTGGCTTTCCTCCAGGACCTGGTCGAGGAAGGCTACGCCTATCAGATCGCGGAGCGGTATGGTGATCAGACCGACTTCGCCAACGAGAAGGCACTGTTTACCTTTGGCTCGACGGCTGGACTGCCGTACTACGACGCGGCGGTGGAGGGGCGCTTTGATTGGTCCATCGCGCCCCTGCCGCACGAGACGGAAGAGCCCATCGTGGACATGTACGGACCCTCGATCACGGTCTTCCAGACCACCCCGGAGAAGCAGCTGGCGTCCTGGTTGTTCCTGAAGTGGTTCACCGAGCCGGAGCAGACCGCCCGCTGGGCCATCACCACCGGCTACTTCCCGGTGCGAAGGAGCGCGGCGCAATCGGAGGAGATGCTAGCCCACTTCTCCGAGAATCCCCTTTATGCGAAGGCCTTCAGCTTCCTGCCCTACGCCAAGACCGAACCGACCATTGCCGGTTGGCAGGCCGTTCGTGACGCGCTGGAGGAGGCCATCGTGGCCGTGATCACGGGAGAGCAAACCCCGGAGGCGGCCATCGAGAGCTCCCTGGCGGCTGCAGAGGAGGCCATAGCGGAGTAGGCTGGTCGGCACTGACGGAGTACGAGACGCCCTGGTGAAGGGAGGGGGTGCCGCGAGGGACTCCCTCCCCCCGACTGGCACAATGGAGAACACGGAGGCTTCATGAGACGTAAGCGTTGGAGAGAGCACCTTACCGCCTACTTGTACCTTCTTCCCGCGACCGCGATTCTGACCATCTTTCATCTCTTGCCCGTAGGCTACGCCTTCTACATCAGTCTGCACAAGTGGAAGGTGAAGAAGTCCGCCTTCCTGGGGCTTCAGAACTACTTCGAGGTCTTTCAGGATCCCGAGTTCTGGGCCTCGCTGAAGGTGACGGTCTTCTACGTCCTGGGCACAATTCCTGTTCAACTGGTCCTGGCGCTGATCATCGCCTATCTGCTCTATCAGAAGATACGTGGCCTCTCCCTATATCGCACGGTCTACTTCCTGCCTTATATCACCTCGACGGTGGCGGCGGCGGCGGTCTGGCTATGGATCTTCAATCCGGGTCACGGGCCGATGAATCAGATCCTCAATTTGATCGGCATCCCTGCACAAACGTGGATGAACGAGCCCCGGGGGGTCCTGCGCATCCTTGGGGGCGCTATGGGCTGGACGGTCCCCAAGTGGGCCGAGGGGCCAAGCCTAGCTCTAGTGGCGGTGATGATCTTCTCTATCTGGCGGTATACCGGCTACGATGTGGTCATCTTTCTCGCCGGGCTGGGCAACATCCCTGGCGAGTTGTACGATGCGGCCAAGATCGATGGCGCAGGACGCTGGGACCTGTTCCGTCACATCACCCTGCCGCTGCTGTCACCTACGACGTTCTTCCTGGCGGTGATGTCTACCATCTGGGCCTTCCAAGCCTTCAACAGCATCTACGTGATGACCTGGGCCTCCGGAGGGAAGATGGGCGGGCCGTTGGGGACAACGACCACGACGACGATCTACATATTTGACGAGTTCTACAATCGCGTCAGCTTTGGCTATGCCGCAGCGATGGCCTTCGTCCTCTTCTGGCTCATCTTCGGCCTGACCATCTTGCAGCGGCGGATCGGGGAAAGGCGGGTGTTCTATGGCTAGAAGGCTGGGCGTCTTCCGGGTTCTCGTACACGCGGTGCTCATTGTGGGAGCGGTCGTCTCGCTCTTTCCCTTTGGCTGGATGATCCTTACGTCGTTCAAGAGCTATCGAGAGGTGGCAACCGGTGCCGTCTTCCCTTCGGTGTGGCGTTTCTCGAACTATGTGGAAGCTTGGCAATCGGCGCCGTTCGCCCGCTACTTCCTGAACAGCATCATCATGGCGGCTTCCACGGTCCTCGGCGTCCTCCTCACGTCCACGCTGGCCGCGTATGCCTTCGCCCGGCTGGAGTTCGTGGGCAAGAACGCTATCTTCAACCTGTTTCTGGCCACGATGATGATTCCGGGAGCTATCACGTTGATCCCTAATTTCATCACCATCCAACGGTTGGGGTGGTACGACACTTACCTGGCGCTGATTGTACCTTGGACGGCGAGCGTCTTCAGCATCTTCCTGCTGCGGCAGTTCTTCGCCCAGATTCCCCGGGATCTTTACGACGCTGCTTTGTTGGACGGGTGTGGCCATCTGCGCTTCCTGCTCACCATCGTCCTGCCCCTCTCCCGGGCGGCGCTTCTCTCGGTGGCCCTGTTTACCTTCATCGGCAGTTGGAATGCTTTCCAATGGCCCCTCATCGTCACCGCTCGCGAGGTGATGCGGCCCATCCAGGTTGGCTTGGCTGTCTTTACGAGGGAGTCCGGCACCGATACTCAGCTGCTGATGGCTGCAGCGGCCATCACCATTCTACCCATCGTGGCGCTCTATTTCCTGGTGCAGAGGACCTTCATTGAGGGCATCGCCAGCACCGGCATCCGTGGGTAGGTCAGCGGTGCCGCCACTGCGCGGATGTCGTCACAATGACGGCCTCGGCGCTGTGTCAGCGCTGAGCAGGTGGACTGTTCGGAGCGATCGGGCATGAGCCCCTCGCTACACATCTTCGACCTCGACGGCACGCTGGCCGAGACGTGGGATACGTCGCTGCTGCCCGGCGTGGTGGGATGCCTCTCCGGTCTGCACGGTCCGATCGCGGTGGCCACCAACCAGGCCGGCGTGGCCTGGAACGCCGTGGAGGGGGAGCCCTACCCCGCTCCCTCGGACATTGGGCGTCGCTTGGTGGGCGTGGCCGAGGCGCTGCCGCGATTGAAGGAGGCGCTCTGGTTGGTGGCCATTGGGGACGAGCGCATCTCTCTCTCCCCAGAGCGGTGGCGTGGCCTGGCGGCGTGCGTGACCCGGTCGGCTTCGCCCCTCCGCGTGCGTACATCCAGTGATCTGGCGTGGCGCAAGCCGAGGCCAGGCATGCTGCTCGAGGCCTGCCGGACCC
>Ga0207796_1000184_pt1 | contig 27340 bp, 22 predicted proteins | sample Pon1CUnioCityCA_6_FD_187274 | JGI IMG/M metagenome (GOLD analysis project Ga0207796, IMG submission 187274) | Marine sediment microbial community from Union City, CA, USA - Pond 1C Sediment 1 (SPAdes) | ecosystem: Environmental > Aquatic > Marine > Intertidal zone > Salt pond sediment ... | reverse complement strand
TCAAGCCAAAAGTGATTGACAAGGACCAAGAGTATCGATGTCAATGCAACGACAAGGCCAATGTCGATCACTAAAACTGGGCTGGCATGACGCCAGATAATTCGGTGTAAACCGAAGATAGCCACACCAATACTGAGGAGGAGTGCAACTAATAACGCAATTATTATCGCAAGAGTAAAACCAAGATTGATAGGACTTTGGGTACGCCAGACTACCCCAGAAATACCCATTGCAACAAAAGCAATTATGAAATCTATCAAAAACCATGAAAGGTGCTGATAAGAAAAAGTGTAAATCGGTCCGGAAAAGATCGTTTTCTCACGTATCTTTATCTTACGAATCCGGGGAAGGATCGCAAGGAGGGTCAAGAAAATCACGTCCAGATCGGTGGTGAAGGTGTGATTATCGACATAGAGAAGATCCAGGCGCATCTTATCGGGCATGATCTCTTTGAGGTACTCATCAAGAAAATTAGCACCGTTGAGTCGTCTCTCCTCATCGCGATAAAGGATTGAGGCTGGACTGGTCATCCCGGGACGGACGCTGAGGATCTTGCCCTTGACTTTTTCAGGCCACTGCTCCACAAAATCCCGGACTTCCGGCCGGGGCCCAACCAGGCTCATCTCCCCGATCAGGACATTCCAGAGCTGGGGGAGTTCATTGAGCTTTGTATCTCTGAGCCAAGCGCCAAAGGGAGTGATCCGGTTGTCCCCATTTCCAGTAAGCTTGGTGCCATTGTAGGATTCCGGCCGCTCGTACATGGTACGAAATTTGATGATCTTGAAGGATTTCCCAAAGCGACCAATCCGAGGGCCCTTATAAAAAATTGGCCCTGTTGAGTCGCGTTTGACGGCAAAGGCGATAAAACCAAAAACCGGTGCAAGTATCAACAAACCAAACCCTGCGGCAAGGACGTCAAAAATTCGTTTAATAAATTTTTTCCATCTTTTTATAATCAGTGATTGCATCTTTAAATATTCAAAATCATCTTCTGTATTTCTTTCTGAAGCATCGGAGTGGGATACCATAGAAACATATCCTTATAGTAGCGTTGAATGGCTGAGATGATTAATGATAGTTTAATGTTCGGATATTGATTATAACATGTTTTTTTGTGATAGGTGATAGCTCATAGCTGATTGTCCAAACTGAAATTTTATCAAACAATTTTCCTAAACCCTGTGTTCGGTTAATACCACAAGGGTACAATGTGCGAACTGCTCGGTCGAAGACCGCTCTTTGAGCGAGAGCACTCTTTGAGTGAGCCACTCAGGCTTAGCTGATAGGGAAAAACAAAAAAAGACGGGATACGGAAGACGATGCATCCTCCGGTTTGCTGTGAGCGTTTCGCTCTGCTCCAAGATGAATTCCAATGATTGCCCTACGGGCACTTTGTTCAGCACTCGCATGACGGCTGGCGGCCGCTTATGCTCGGACGGGAGACAGGGAAAAAACGATCTCCTGTCCTCGGTCCACTATTCCCGGTGGTTAGAGGAGCAAGGCTTCCTGGCGCTGCTTTTGTGCCCGTTTGAGCTGGAGGGCGGCGTACAGGCCCAGGCCGACCAGTGCTCCCAGCCCGTCCATCAGGATGTCATAGAGCTGGAAGCCCCGGCCGGGGACAAAGTGCTGATGGATTTCGTCGCTGATTCCATAGAGGAGGGTGATGGCAAAGGCAAGTTGAAAAACTTGAGCGTTGAAATAGCGGTAGTGATTCAGGGAACGGGCGACGAGAAATGACAGCACGGCGTAGATGAAGATGTGGGAGAGCGCCCAGATGAGGTTGTCCAGACGGATGCCCAGGAACCGGAAGGCTTTGAATGTGCTGACTGCCCCCTCGGGTAGGTAACCTGTGGGATCAGGATTGCTGGAGGCGAAAAATATAAAAACTGCCCATAAGATTGGGGGGAGAAAGCGGTAATTGAGCTTCATAGATAGTTATAATGACCGGGGAACGGGGACGGGTGACAGAAGAAAGCTGGCATCTGTCCGCACTCACCTCTGTTCTCTTTCAGCTTTAAGCCTGGGGCTTTGAGCTATCTTTTCCATCTATTCCAGAATTTGAACAGTCCCACCAAAAAGCCGAGGCCGTAGGCCAGGTGGATGGTGGCGAAGGCAAGAGGAAGAAGCCAGAAGTAACGCCAACCCTCTCGTCTGGCTATGAGAAATGAAGCTGTCAAGTTGGCGAGGGTGTAGATTCCCACCATCCCCGCCAGGACGATCCAGCCCCAGGAGGTGATGAGTGAAAATAAGACCGTAAGGATCAACCCAAGGACAAAGGCAAGGGGCACGAACTGCCGAGGCCTCATCTGCCCGGGATGCTTCTGGAGGACCCGCACTTTATAGAAGCCATATTGATAGTACTGCTGCCAAAGAGACTTAATTGTCGAGCGAGAATGATAATAACTAACAATCTCAGGATTGCAGATGATCCGCCCACCAGTCTTGGAAAGACGGTAGCTGAATTCGTCGTCCTGGTTTCGCACCAGTTCCTCATCATAACCACCAATCTTCTCATAAACTGAGCGGCGAGAGAAGCCCATAAATACTGAGTCCGTTTCTTCTTCTCGATCGGTATAGCGGTGCCGAGCGCCACCCACACCAAAAGGATGGCTCATCGCCAGGGCAATTGCCTGTCCAACCCTTGTTTCACTGACTGCACGGATGGTCCCACCAACCATATCCGACCCGGTGCGTTGAAGGGTATCTACGGCTTTTGAAACATAATCGGGTGCGAAAGTCACATGTCCACTGACGATGCTGATGATATCCCCGGAACAAATATCCAGACCAAAATTCCAAGCCGCTGACTGAATAATTTTTGGATTATCAAAAAATTTGAAATTAGGATGCCCTTTGATCAAAGATTGCACAATTTGATCAGTCCCATCCGTTGAACCGCCATCCAGAATAATGACCTCGAGCTTATCCTGAGGGTAGGTTTGCGATTGTAAAGATGAGATACAATTTTTGATATAATTGGCTTCATTTCGAACTGCGACCAATAGCGAGGTTACAGGAAGATCAGCCTGTTTTTTCTTTTCCATGGATGATTATTTTCTTGTTACCTTGGAGATTACTGCTCTAAATTTTCCTCGCTCAGTTTTTTCTATCTGGTCAACCAGTTCATAATTAAGCTGGATTACCCCTAATCGCTGAACAAACCGGTCATAAATGACCTTTTTATCGCCCTCATCAAAAAACGGGCCTACAACCAACTTAACCAGGAATTGGTCGTAGTCCTCCTGAATAACCTGCCCCTCTTTAACATTTTCCAAACCCAAAAAGATCCCATGAAATCGAACTGTTTCCTTCCCATCCTTTGTGATCACTGTATCTTCAATCCGACCAACTAGCTCTTTAAGAACAGGCATCTTCCGCTCACAAGGGCAGATATCTTCAGATAGTATTGCGATATCACCGGTGTCATAGCGGATCAGGGGTTGGGCAAAATTGAGCAGCCCAGTTGCAACAATCCGGCCCGGAACACCCGGTGGTACAGGTTGATCCTCATCATCCAATAATTCAACAATCCCCACATCGGGGCTGATATGCATGTTGTGATATTTGCACTCCGATGCCTGGCAGCAGACTTCGACACCACTGTAGCCATCAAAAACCTCACAGTTGTATACTTTTTCAATCATCTCCCGCATCTCATCAGTGAGCTTCTCACTGCTGGTGAGGACCGCTTTAGGGGAATACATATCAATTCCCTTCTCATCCAGCATGCGGGCTAGGAAAAAGTGACTAGATGCATAACCGACCAAATAATCCGGTTGATATTGATTGAGCGCTTGAGCGTAAAGCGGCGCATTTTCCGGTGAGATATGAAAAGCGGACATATAAAGCTGGCGTTCAAATATGTTATAGCGCCAAAAGGGCGGCCCAGCATTTGCTTCTGGAACGACCATCCGACCTCCGATCATCCCACGACTCATTTGATAATCCACACCTGACCAATTTCTGACCCTCGATTCATATGCCGCCTGGGCTAACCGGTCTCCTTTGCGGGTGAATTTTATCCCCAAAGGCGTACCGGTGGTTCCGCTGGTTTGATAAGTTGCCGGCTTTTCACTTATATTAGTTGAAAGCATCCGATCCTGGTTTTGTTTTAAGGTTTCCTTATCTAGAATGGGCAGGTCAGAAAGAGCCTCTAAAGTAAAGGCGTCAAGATCAGTTTTGCTCAAACCCAGGGACATGAATTGTGCCTGATAATAAGGCACATGTTGAATGGCATTTACCAATAACTGGCGTAGTTTTCCTGTCTGATAATTTTGCCATTCCTTTTTTGTGAAAGTTTCCCTACGTTTAAATTCAGCCACGAATTGTTTGAAATCGCCGCCATAACGCCGGTTCTTCCAATACAAGCCGTAAAGGCTGACCTCAATATTTTGAAGCCAGGTTGGTGATGATGCATAGATGCGGTCAAGGATGCCAGCCATCGATCAAGATATCACTTTCATATAATGGACTGTATTCGCGGCTTGATTTTCACTGTCCATCGTCCAGCCGCAGCGGTCATACAATCTTCTTGCACTGATATTATCGCTGCGAACACTCAAGGTGAGCTTATCCACACCCAGGTCTACAGCAGTCTTCTCAAAGGCATTGACCAGAGCAGCTCCAATCTTCTGTCCTCGTTGATCAGGATCCACGGCAATGCCCGCCAGAGCAGCCTTTTTTGCTTGATGTGGATTTATTTCATTAGCAGAAGCAGTTGTCTTTTCAGGTAATAGTCCTTTTAAATAACTTTGCCAAAGTAAAAAGGTTTCGCTTTGAAACCAGAGCCCAGGATGGCTTAACAAACCTAAGACAACCTCAGAAAAAGCATATCGGAATAATTTACGCCCGTAGCCGCCCACTGCACCGATCACATAACCTATGACCTCCCCATCTTTTCGTGCTACCAGGCTCAAGTCTGCCTGATATTCTAAAAACCAACAGAACATTTTCTTTACATAGACTTTGCCTAACTTCGTTGACCTGGAATCGGGAAAGGCTCGCATATGCAAACGGACAGCATCATTAATATCATCCATACGTATAGGTTCAATAACCACATTCATCTTCATTTCAAGCTTCTCTTAATTTTTCTGGGTTTCATTGTTTTCCAGAACATCGTTTATGAGACGCTCCCACATAGGTAAAACCCTTTCCCAGGAGAAAGATTCTGCTTTTTTCCGGGCATTGGCTGATAATCTTGCAGCCAAATCAGGATCAGTCAAAATCCTCCTAACTGCTCCAGCCATAGCATCAGGATCATCGGGCGGCACCAGCAATGCATCCACCTCATCTTCCATCAAGTAGGGTATCCCCCCGACATCGGTGCTGACGATGCATAAGCCGCATGCCATGGCTTCGATCACGCTGACCGGGGTGTTGTCAAAATTGGTAGTGTTGATGAAGATGTCTCCTTTATTGAGCCAATTGGGCACATCGTCGTTAGAAACTTTACCTGGAAGTTCAATTCTGCTTAAAACATCCAAATTTTTTGCTGCTTCAAGAGTTTGGATATAGGAACCATCTTTTTTATCAGGTCCAACCATTGTTAAGATAATTTCTGAAAATTCCTTAATTAAACGACTTATTACTTTTGGTGCTAAAGTCGGGTTATAAATCTTATGAAAAGCCCTCAACCAGACCAAATGTGGATCTACTAATTCACGATGTTTATAAGGATATCTGGTAACTTCAATGGAATTTGGAATTATTTGTATTTCTTTATCAAATTTTGCCATTTGAATTTGCATATACTTCGATGGCGCGACAATATGGTCTGATCCATTAAATAATCGGCTAATCCTCTTCTTATGTTGTTTTGAATATTCTGGTAAATTTCCACCATGCAAAATAATTACATGGTTTTTTTTTAACATTCGTAATAATGTAGCAGAAATCTCACCTAACAGGAAGGCTCGTCCACTATATAAATCAATTAATACCAAATCATAATCATGCCTTTTGCATAATATATCCCGGGCGATATTAGTAAGTCGAAATAATGGATTTATTTTTCTTGAAGTTAATAATGTTGTCCAACCTATCTGAGCCAATTGCATGGAAAGGGACTCACTCAAACTTATATTTGAAACCTTCTTTTCAGCATTTGAGGAAAGATAACTCCCAACAAAAAGTAAAGCACGATTCCTGTTGACCATATAAAATAATCTCTGTGAATATATCAAAACTAAGAAATATTAAAATTTTAAATTAAGGAAAGGGGATCCATTAGTTCATATAAGCGATAATAATCCATTAAAACAAAGCTTTTGCAATAAAAATCTCTGATATTTTCTAAGTTCTTACGAATTTCTTGTTTGTTAAAGATTTCCCGGTTATTGCTAGCCCAATCAATCATATATTTAATCGCATCGCCCTTTCGATAAGTTGTTTCAATATAATTGACTGGCCTTATATAATTGACAGCAAGTTTTCCGTTTTTCTTTAAATATAGTTTATTAAATCTTTCTTCATAAAGTTTGTGAAGAAACCTCGCGGATTCTAAAACGACTCTCGGAAATTGAATAGGTAAGCCATAACCACCATTAGAGATTTTAAATAATTCTGAGAGTTTTTTCCGGGCAATAGACAAGTATAATTTATGTTGAATTTTGTGTTTCGGGTGTATGGTTGAAAGAACCCTCAATGTAATAGGCTCATAAGATGGGATAACCAATTTGTTATTAATCCGCAATGTCAATTCCTGGCCAAATGAATATTTTCGAGCACGGTTTTCCATAAAAAATCTCTGCAAAACTTGTGAGGATAGACTACTACCCGTTTTAATTAACCGAGTAATTTCCTGATCAAAATCATCAACAATGCTATCTGCAAATGGACTAAGGCTTGCTAGTATTTCTTCATTTAAACTTCTAGAAATCAGGCCACTATATCCGGAATGGCAATTTGCGCGAAAATTTACTAATAACTCAACTGATAGATCTTCAATATATGCATCGGACAATAAACCTGTATCCTGAAGAATAATCTCAGAATATCTCTGAATAATTGCTTTTTTTCTTGGTCTTGTGGGGCGATAAAACTGATGCCCACCAAGGGTTGAATCCAGGGCATATCCTGTAGTAACAAGATCGACACCTTTCCCATAAAAATAATCTGAGGCAAAAATCCAATAAGGGATGGATAGATTATCAGCGAAATATAATTGATTCTTAATTTCTTGTTCTTCGGATGGTAAACCCGAATTTAGGGGATTAAAAAAAAATTCTGCTGATAGGTAATTCGCGACATCAAAGGTTATTCTGGTGCCAATTGTTCCGGGTGTGCCATGGGTATAGGCTGAAATCCCCAATCCTGCTTGATTTATTAATCCAGCAACAAGGCGAGAATCAAACCCCTCAGACAACATCAAGCCTATATTCTTTGTTTCACCAGGTAAAGATTTGATTGGTATATTAAGGCAATCCCAGGCAATCTGATTAAGATCATCCCCAAATTCCTTATAATCTGTGTAATATGTTTCGTTATTGTGAGTTCTTATTCTTTTTTCTGAATTCTGAAACTCAATAATTTCTCCCGGATTTATACGAGAAAGCGAACTATAAAGCGTTCTGGAACCAAAAGTATATCCAAATTTTAATTTTGATAAAATACCGACCGGATCGGGCTTTAAACTTAACACAATAGAAAATATGTATTCGTGGGAAAAAAAGAAAAAATTTTCATCGTCAAAGAAATAATAAAGTGGTAAAAGGGCACTGGGATCACAAGCCAGGAAAATCTTATTGGACTTCAGATCGAAAATCGAAATATTAAAGATTCCTGTCTCATCATCTTGTAGTAAAGGATAATTATTTACAACTCTATTGGCAATCATTGAGAGCTGATGAGGCTTTGAGCCTACAATGTTATTGAGATAACCGTCAAAAACGATTAGAAAATTCTCATTTTCAAATAAAATGGATTGCCCAGAATCATTATTATCCTTCCATATGATGATTTTTCCATAATTTTGATCTTTATAGTGATTGTTCAAAGATCGAATTATTGCGTTTGAACGACTGAAAATATGTTCCTCAATACTATGGTTTGAACCTAAGTAGATATCCATAATTTACAACTTGATATTTTTGTTTTTCGAAGCAACAAAATTAATAATCCTCTACAGATAATGCGATAATAAAAAGTATTGGCTGAATTATCAATTTCAACCCGTTGACGAATAAGTATGCATAAATTATTGCCAGGAGTGACATACTAAACGCTCTGACATTTCCTTTCTTTTGCGTAAATGCATACCATAAAGCTGTTAGTGAAAATAACAGCCATGATAAAAGCCCAAAGATGCCATGCTCAGCAGCCGCCCGAATTAACTCATTATGGGAACCTGTATAATATCCAAAATAATTGTTTAACGAAACCGTATAAGAAAAATTGCTCGTGCCAACACCGGTAAACGGATTATCCAAAAAGATATTCCATCCAGCTAATGCAATATCAACTCGATTTGTTGTGCCAATATCAGTAAATCGATTAATAAACGCAAGTCCTGCTGCCTGATAACTGAAGTAATAAACTACATAAGAAAACAGACCGATACCAATAAGAATGATTATGTTTTGAGCAGATGGACGGTTGAATAAGAAATAGTAAAAAATAATGACTATCGCTACTAGGTACAGCCCGTTTCTTGAAAAAGTTAATATCATTCCTGTAGAAATGACAGCTGCAATGAAGAGATAAATGACACGGTTAAAGCCTGTCTTTTTATTTAGAAAAATTAAAAGAGTAATTACTCCAATGGCGAGCAGCATGGATATTTGAACAGGCCCCATCCCTCCGCTGGTAGAAAAATTTGACTCTGCGCCCCATTGAATGGAGGGAGAAATTAAATATTTATAAGTTATGATAGATAAGATGCTAAATGTTCCAGTGATCACTGATGAAAATATCTTGCTTAAGTCTTTTTTATCCAAATTAATTCTGCCAAGCAACAAAAGAGCAGCGCCAAGGCACAAGCTGGAAATCAATGTACTGCGTGCGCTCTCAAAAATTCTTGCATTAAATAAACCTAGAATTTCTAAAATAAGATAGAAAGAATAAAAGATTAATGGGCTTTTAATAGATTTATTATGTTCGGACGACAAAATTATGAATAAAACAACCCAACCCAGGAAAAAATATTCAAGACTGAGATATGGAAGATCATAAATGTACGTTCTCGGGATAGGTTGGATGATTGCCAGGTAAACAAGAATTGTTAAGCTATCGATCGGCCTTTTTTCCAATAGAAGTATTGCTGAAACCAATAACAACAACAGGAAAAAGAAAATCCCCACCCAAACACGCATAGGTCTGAGAGCAACAACAGACAACCACACAGCACTACCCAATATGGAATATAAGAAAATTTGTTTTAAATAAAGCTTGGGAAAATCATTATTTAAGTTGTTTTGAGATGTTTCTTCACCTTTAAGCAATTTACTGTTTGGTGCTAATGAATTTTTCATTGGAAGCCTAATTCTAAAATTCTATCATTATTTACTTTATATCAATTTCCCAGAATGCTTTCAGCATGGCATGTATATGCCGCTGCCATGCTTCTAATGTAAAACCTTTAGCAAATTTCCTCCCCGCCTTAATCATGGATGCCATTTCCCCGGGTTGGGAAGATAATTCAATAATTTGTCCCGCGATAGTTTCTACATCGTTTTGAGGAAAGCAGCGACCACGTAAACCATTGCCAAGAATCTGGAAACTCACATCAACATCACTTAATATCGGGACCACGCCATGGAAGAAGGATTCAATTGGAACCTTTCCAAACCCCTCAGAGTAAGGCGCCTGGACAATAAAATCAGCCTGACGAAAATAGTTCCTCACTATCTGATGAGAAACATAACCATGGAAAAAAACCCGTGTTTCCAAACCTAATTGTTTTACCCTATGCTCTAAAGATTCTCTCTCACTTCCATCTCCCAAAATATCGAGATGGCATTCAATGCCTAAATCCACCAGTAATTTTAGTGCATCGATAACAAGAGATTGGTTTTTATTCTTGTTTAATGAGCCAACGGTCATCAAGCGGACTGGCTGTGGTAAACGTTCTGAATTTTCTAATATTTGCAACCGCTCTGCAACCTGTTCGCTTTCCATTTCCCAATCTTTTTGATAATAAGATGGGCTGAAGCTTGGAATGATGTGATCGGGTTGATCAGGCCACTCGCCATATACGGCTACCGGGCCATCAAAACACCTTTTTAGAAAAGTACGCTGAAAGCGATAGGTGATTGGTGCATCTCCCTTCCAGCTTCCTGTGTAAACAGCCTGTCGTGGCAGATTTGAAAACTGCAAAGCGAATAAACCTAAAATACTGATATTGTTTGGGCAGCGAATATGGACTGCATCCACTTGATGTACCAATTTTATGATTGCTTTCCACCAACCAAAACTTTTAATAATCAGGTCAAATTTTGCAATATTTGTGTTTCCTCCCGCATTTTTTATCGGGAGCAATTGGATATTTTCTACCGGGTAGGGTTTGTGGCGATCCGTCGGCATGCCACTGATCAAAGGGGCGCAGATGATCACTTCATTAAATAAATCTGCCCACTGCTCAAATTGCCGTGTTAATATTTCAAGAGCACACAACTGCCCTTTTTCATTATAGTAATGATGTGCATCAGAGATAATACCCAGTTTCATCTTAATCAGAAATTATCTTTTGATAAAGGTTTTCAAGGCTTTTTATTTGATGATGAATGTTAAATTGTTTATTGACAAGTTTATAAGCCTGTGCAACACGAAAATTTCGTGCTTCATGTGATTGTTCAATTAAAACATCCAATGCTTTTGCATAAGCCTGTGGGTCTTTAATGGGAACGCAGCCTGGGATCCTCATTTCTGACACTTTATTCGCAACTTCTCCAGCGCAAGTAACCACAAATGGAATACCGGCTGCCATATATTCTAGCAAAGCAACCGGTCCTGTCTCACTTTCGGAGCTCAACACCCCAAAATCAACAACAGCAAGTAAAGCTGGAATATCATCACAATAGCCATAAAATATCACATGATCTTGCAGTGATAATCGAGTCAATTCCTCAGTACAAGTTTTGAAATAATCTTCATCAGCGACAGAACCAGCAACGATAAGCCCGATTTTTTCTTTATTCTTACTGATTGCCAATGCACGAAAAAGTGTGATAAGGTCTTTAACAGGGCGGATATTGGCAATCATAATTCCCATTTTATCCGGTTTGTTATGGAATAAGTGATCAATCTTTTTTTGCCTAGCATTTTGATAGGGTTTTGGATCAATAGCATTTTGAAAAATCTCAAACTTGTTTGCTGGAAGATGCATTTTTTGCTCTGCCCAATGAATGGTTTCCTTGGAAGTTCCAATAAAATAATCCAAACAAACCTTTCCAAAAATGCTGGTAAGTAAATCAGGCGGGTCGCTGCTGTGAGCATGAACAATGATCTTAACAGATAAACCTGAAAACATCCGTGATGCACAGGCAAATCTGAATGAACTATAACCATGTGCATGGATTATTCGGACTTCCTTTTTCTTAATAATTTCTCCAAAAGACTGGATTGCCTTTAAATCCCAGGTTACTTTTCTATCAAGACAATAGACATGGATATCTGGATTAATATCCCTCTTGAGGGTTAAGTCATTGCGGGTTACACATACAACTGGTTTAATGGTTTCATGGTCAAAATGATTGACAAATTCAACCAGCATTCGTTCAGCCCCGCCAGGGGCCAAACCATCAATGAGATGTAATACACAAAAAGGTTGGTTCTTCAATTTCAACTTGAGTTTTCTTTTCTTGTTTCAAAATCAACAAGCTGAGGTCCCTTCTTCATCAATCTTTGTGCTTGAGATAATGACCTGTGGAGCTTGATTGGATAAAATACTAAAGAAAATGCAAATTTAACAAAAGAAATGAACATTCTCCAATCAAATGAAGGATGGTTACGCAGATGCTGAGGAAATTTGCTGAGGAAAAAAGATAGGAAGGTTGTTTCTTTTCGCTGCCTAGGATTCAAGAATCTCAAACCATAATAACTGCGAGTTACCGGTGGAAATGGGGCAAAAATACCAGCATCGGTATTGTATCTGTGAGCGCCATGAACCCTGAGACCACCGGAGGGGGCTTTAAAATGAATGCGAACCGCTAAAGGGTTATGAAGAATGCGATAGCCTGATAAATATAGACGGGTCCCAAAATCCGCATCTGCTCCTGGACCAAAATCATAATTTCGATCCAAGCCGCCTAGTTTCTTTGCTAGATCAAGGGACAGCAAACTGTTGCCGGTGTCAAAAGTCTGAGCGATTCTCGGATACTGATGACTTTCGGGGAGTACATAATCAGTGGGCGGTGGGGGAACAGCCACCCCAGTAGATACATCGTAAGGACTACTAACAACAGCTAACAGATGCTTTTCAATTAAATCAGGCTGAGCAATCGAATCGTCATCAAAGAAAAAGACATAATCCCCTGAAGATGCTGCTAAACCTGTATTCCTGGCCAAACACTGGCCACACGCATCCTGCCAGATCACTTGTAAATTCAAATCTTCAAAGCTATCATAAACCTGTGGCTGCCTTTGCGAAACTGGATTTTGGTCCACCACAATAACCTCATAAGGTTGTACCGTTTGTATCTTAAGCGAATTCAAAGCACCGGAAATGTAATCATAACGCCCCAAGGTTGGAATGATTACAGACACCTTGTTACCCTTAGAAGGATAGACCTCACCTTCGATCGCATTGTAATTAACAGGTTTTGGATCCTGGCGCTTGTTATGCTCACACGCAGAATGAGCCGCCTTGAATGCCTTCAATTCCTTATGAATGTTGAAATTTGCCAAAACCCTGCGTGCTAACAGATATTTTGTCCACCCCTCGCTGTAGTGACGAAGGACAAAGGTATACAGATCCTGTAAGGGCAGCGAAGGTGCTTTATCTGCTGTTAATTGGTTGGCTAATTCCGGTCTGTGCTCTACAATCGCCCCCGTACGCAGGGCGCGAAAACCAAAATCCAAACCGGCGCTATCAAGGCTCAAAAACCCAGGATCGATGCCATTCAAATCCAAAATCAGGGAACGCCGAACCAGGCAACTACTAAGACTCATCCGCCAGCTTGTTGAGGGGGACTCCGACGGCGCGTTTGTCATACTCCAATCCTGCTTGATCATCACCAGGCTAGGCCACACATTACCCAAGCCTTCGGATAAGCCAGTATGGGCAATATCCAAATGAGATTCGATTAAAGAATTTAATGCGCTCTCATGGGGCAATGGGGTTTGGGGTGACCAAAATAAACCGTAATCTGAAACGCTTTGGAAAGCCCAATTCTTGATTTTTTCAGGATCATCTTCATGTTGGTGATGCAAATGCACCACCTCACCTATTTGCCAGTCGACTGAATAATTATTTCTTCCCCCCCATAACAACAAATCTATCCTGTGGGTGAATGTATCTATCATCCTTGGATGCCAACCTTTTTTGCGTAAGCCCACACAGTAACCGGGATATCAGATTCATTCTTCATTCTCCGGAAAGGCTGATATCGAGCCCAGGGACCGTTCCCCAGGTTTGCGTTTACACAATTCTTATTTCCCCAATGCTTTAAGTTTTCCACTTCAAAATCTGCTTCAACCAACATTCGTGACAAACAATCCGGGGTGAACCGCCAATAGTCAACAGGACATTTGTGAATCTTTACCAAAAAAGGGGTGCTGACAACCAACCACCCATCCGGTTTCAACATCTTATGAAGATTGACTAAGGCTTTTTGAGGTTCCCATACATGTTCAAGCACCTGTTCGCAAAAAAGGATATCGTACTCATTTATATAAGAAATTTCATTGCTGCAGATATCAAAATCCGGGTATTCCAGAGCACTGTAAGCTTGCCATTCTCTTAATGCGAAATGATGACCGCTAATTTCAGCTGCAGACATTTTATCAATGGGTAAATTCTTCAAGAAAAGGTTTATTTCCTCATTCATAGCTCTTCGGATCCAGTGTCCACCATAGCCAAATGAATCCAACAGAAACCTTGCAAGCCTTGAACCCTGTTTTGCACCCTCGTTAATCCATGTTCTTAAATATCCTTTAATCATATTCTTTCAAATTAAATTCCTTTGAGAAATTAATACTTATCTATTTGTGTGTAGATTTGATTTTGAAACTTTTGATAATTTGTTGAATCTCTTAAGTTTCCTTGTAAATTCCTAATCGTTTTTTGGATTTCAGGATTTCCCAACAAGTCAGCTAATTTTATATGAAAATCTTTAGAATCCAGACGATAATAGTTAATGCAGTGACCATAACCATTTTCAATAGCGCGCCTCGCCACCTCCATACGATCCGCTGCAATATTCGGAATCAACAGGATCGGGCAGCCAAAATAAAGGCTTTCTAAAACTGTATTGTATCCGCCATGACTGATCACAAGTCTTGAATTCTGATAAACATCATAAGCTGGCCCTGGAAGCCTGCCAATAAAATTAAATTTTTCACGATGTTCTATAGAGATAGCCTGTTTAACCTCAGCGAGGATGTCCGGGTTTAGAATTTGGAGATAGACCGGTAAATCGTATTTTGAAAGTTCATGGGCAATCCATTTTAGAATCTCCCGATCTTTCTTTGTCCCTGTTGAGCCAAAAGAGACGTATATTCCGTCCTTGGGAATATCAACCCCAGCCCCGCTTGCATCAAAGCGATAAGGAGAAATTCCAACATATTGATATAGATCCTGTTGATTGTTTGAATAATCATCAACCTCCTGCGTTGAAAAACAGACTCTGTTTTTTGGTTCGAAAAATGGTTTTTTTTTCAAAGATGCCGGAAAATAATTCAGTAATTTTTTACGATGGATTACTTGACGAAGAGTATACATCCACAACATAAGATTGTTTACGAGCTTTTCACTACTATTAAAGTTTGGGGAAAGACCTACTGGGTAAATTGGGCGGTCTTTTTCGATTATATTAGCGGGTGATGTTGTGTATTCAAACCATGGTATATTATGCATTGCGCTTAGAAAATTTATCCCATCTGCTGAAACGGCATCCGTCATAATCAACATCGGGGAATGTTCTTTGGTGATTTGCGAGATTTTTTTAATACGCTCATAACTCAAGCCTGGGAGTGGTTTTGTGTAACTCCGGACACCAAAAATGAAACGAGCCAATAAATGAGGCAATTCATCTTGTGTCGGTAATTTTGCAGCTTCTTGATATAAAAGATCCAAGAATCGAATCCAAACACGATTAAATGCCCTGATTAATAAACCTTGTTTTGTTTGCATTGAAAGTGAATAAAAATCAAACCCATCCTCACGAATTCTTTCGGCCAATGCGCTGTTATTTGACACATCTCCAACCATAATTACATCAATGTCATTATTTAACAGGTCAATGGCAAGACTCGCAATTGGATGATAATGACCAAAACCTGGTCCAACGAGGATGATAATTGATTTATTGGATTCACTTTTCGAATTTTTTTTCACAATAAAATTATGATAGTTTTTCGAACAAAGAATTATAAATTGCATGGAATTTCTTTGTCTGGCCTTCGAGGGAAAAACCCATTTCAACCCTCCTTCTTCCTGCTTTTCCCATCATGATCCTCAATTCCGGATCATCAATTAACAAAGCTGCCTTTTCGGCCATGATCTTCGGCTGATAGGGTGGTACTAAAAATCCTTCCACACCATCGGTAATTACCTCCCCCATACCACCAACAAATGTCGAAACCACAGGAAGTTCCATTTCCATAGCTTCCAGGGCAACATTGCTCAAACCCTCACTCAAACTGGGCAGCAAACAGATATCAGCGTTTTCATACATTTGTTGGACCTGTTGTGCTGGTTGGCGTCCATGGAAGTGGACATGGTTTGATAATCTCAAATCATGCACCATAAAACGCAATTTTTCCTCTTCTTCTCCACCACCCAAAAGATCATATACAACATTGTATCCACGATCAAGCAATTCTCTTATGGTCAACAAACCAAATTCAATCCCCTTGACCCAGTCTAATCTTCCAACAGAAATCAACCTATAAGGACCGCCTGTTTTTTTTTCATAAGCTGTTGACCTCTGAAATCGTTCTGGATCAATCGCCGGGTAATTTACAAATGCCTTTTCAGGTTCAAGATTGTACTCACTGAGAGTTTGTACCATTTCAAAGGAAACACAATGAACCCGGTCTACTTCATTAAGTGCTTTACACAACTGTTCGCCCCGTGAAGGATCAATGATAGGCACAATTCTCTCGGCGGTCCCTCTACAGCTAATTAATAATTTGCTATCTTTGAGCAACGGCAGCGCATCCAGGTAGGTCACAGCCAACCCGGAGAACTCAAAATGGATAATGTCAAAATTTCCAAGTTTTAGTGGTAATGCCAGAACCCATGCCTTGAATACTCGTTTGAGATTTTTGGGGTACAAACGGCTTGCTTGATTTAATAGTTTCAATGCCTTAAGAGGTTTGGTAAAACTAATTCGCAGCAAACCTATCATAATTCCTAAAAAACCTCTGCTAATCAATGTGGTCTTTACCATTAAAGAGTGAATTTGAAAAAAACTGTCATTGAAGATTCCAAAATCGATTTTTTTTGAATTCGTAATAACCGTGACATTCACTCCAGCCTGGGTCAAGCCAAGTGCTTTATTTAGAATAAATGTTTCTGAAAGTTTTGGGAATGAGTTTACGATGACAGCCAGGCTAATTTTAGGTTGTAACATTAATTAAGCCGACCTAACCAAATTTTCGAAATAATCTGCATGATTAGAGATATTTTGCATACTTCTATATCGAATAAAATGTTCTAAACCATTTTTGCTCAATTTTTTCCAAAGAGCGAGATCATTCAATAATTCAATCACTTTCTGACTCAATTCCTTATGGTTTTCTTGGGAAAATAACAAACCTGTAACATGGTCATCAATGATTTCAGGAATGCCCCCCACATTACATGCAATTACCGGCGTACCCACACTCATGGCCTCTGGAATCACCAATGGTAACGCATCATCCCTTGTCGGCAAAATCAAAGCTAGGGCTGAAGCCATGTGCGCTTTTGTCTCTGCTAAACTTATTTTTCCAGTAAAGATAACGTTTCCTTCCATATCTATCTCGTTCACTAATTCCTCATAGATTTTTTTGTAAGGCCCATCTCCTATGAAAAAAGTCTTTAATCCAGGATTATCCTTTACAATCGATGGGATAGCTTTAATCAGGATATCCTGACCTTTATTATGATCCAGCCGTGCAACACAAACAATTTTTTGACAACGATTTACAAACCTTTGTTTTGTTCCAAAATCATCTATCAGTAATGGAAGAATATTCACTTTTTTGCTCGGCACATTATAAGTTCTAATCAAATCTACTGCACATGCTTTAGATACTGCAATTAAGTTATTGGTGAGCTTATAAACAATTTTTTTTCTCATCCGTTGAAAGAAAATGATTCCTTTTGACAAATCAGTATCTCTCTCTATCGCCCTGCTGATGATCTGATAGTATGCCATTCGCACGTTAACCCCATTAAGCCAACTCATAATCATACTAACATTGATTCCTGCAATGTAACCTATAACACAATCAGGCTGAACACTTTTGATCAGCTTCTGCATAAACTTAAAATCTGATAATGTTTTTGGTTTAACTGATGGCCATGTGTAAATTGCGGGGTTAGTTTCCGAGGATACTAAATCATTGCGTTGTCCTGTAATAATTATTGTAACTTTATGAGATCTATTTGCCAATTCTTTTGCCAGTGCATAAGAATAATACCAAAGTGATGTGTCACCATAAGTTGAGGTGATAATAAAACTAGACATAAGTCCTAATTTCTCTGGCTTTTTCCATGTGTCTCCTCCCATAAAACCAGACTCAGCAGCAGCCACAAACCCCAAGCCATTGACCTGTCTCCTTCCAAAAGGCGCTCATTCACATTTGAAAGATATCCCCGGTTGACAGGCTGCCCTAATAAATCGCGCCGATGGATCACTTTTTCCTGCAGCAGGCCTTGTAAAGGTCCCTGCAACCATTGATGCATGGGAATAGTAAAACCTTTTTTGTTATGCGTCTGGTGCTTTACATGCCTGCTTAGTACCTTTCGTAAGGGTATTTTCCCCAATCGTTTATTTAGATCCAAACAAGTACACCAATCCGTTTGGGCTGCAACCGCTAAAACCTCTTTATCCAGCAGCGGCAGTCTTGTTTCCAGAGAGCAGTGCATGCTTGCCCTATCCGCTTTAATCAACACGCGCTGAAGGTGCATGGTATATTCATTCCAGCGAATAAATTGAGCCGTTTCATCCAAATCTGTTCCATGGTAATCAAACAAATCCAGTTCTTCTGGAAGATTGTCTATTTCAGGAAAAAGTGAAAACAAATCGACTTCAGGCATGATGGTCTGTTTTTTTTGAAAAAGGCGTCCAATACTGGGGTACAAAATCTCCCGTGTTGCAAAACCAACACCAAGAATTTTACGGGCAGCTATTGCCCCATAGCGTGCTGGAAGTGGTAGGTTAAAATAGGGTGCTTGCTCCATCATGGGGATAAAGCGTCCAGTATAACCCCAGAAGGGCTCATCGCCCCCATCGCCGGTGAGAACAACCTTCAAGGATTCACTTGCAAATTTACTGACCATCAGGGCTGGAAACATTGAAAAATCTGCTGTGGGTTCCGTGCTGGCATCGACAACATCCTCCAATAAATCCAAAACAGAGCCTGATCTAATCATACGCAAATGGAAATCAAGATCGATTTCCCCTGCATATTCAGCAGCATCCTGGGATTCATCCATATTATTGTCGTCTTCCACACCGATAGTAAATGCTGGCAGTCTTTGACCGCTGATCTTGCGAGCTTTCAGTGCGACTAAGGGTGAATCGATCCCACCGGAAAGAAAGACACCAACAGGCACATCACTGATCAGGTGTCGCCTGACAGCGTGATCCAGAGCCTCATCAAGGGCATCCACCGCCTCTTCTCCAAACAATGTTGGCTTCTGATATTTAGGGAAATCATAAAATCGTCCTCTTGAAAAATTGCCCTCCCTATCAATTTTCAGCCAGGTGCCAGCTTCTAAGAGATGGGTATTATCAAGCAAAGCATAAGGCTCCGGGATCCATCCAAAACGGAGATAAAGAGATAATGCCTCCTGCGAAACAGAGAGATTACTTGCCCATGGGTGCTGAATAACCTGGTTATACTGCGATGCAAAAACAAGCCCTTGCGAGCTTTGAGCATAATAAAGCGGCTTGATTCCCGCATGATCACGTGCTAATAATAAGTTTTTTTCCAGGGTGTCATAGAAAGCCAAACCATACATACCGTTGAAGCTTTCGAGGGCATCGGGTCCCCATTCTGCAAGAGCATAGAGTGCCACTTCCGCATCCCCTGTCGATCTGAAATTAACCCCCCTTTTTTCTAGGAGCGCACGCAATTCCCTAAAATTATACAATTCACCGTTGAAAACCATGACAAAACGGCCATCATGGCTATTCATGGGTTGATGCCCGGTTGGCTTCAGGTCAAGGATCGATAAACGTCGGAACCCGAGTACACTTTGTTTGTCATGCCACAACCCCTCATCATCGGGACCTCGTCGCACCATCTGAGATGTCATATTCAAGACAGATTCAATGTCTTGTTCTGTTAATTGTATATTTTTATATCGGATAATTCCAGAAATTCCACACATGATTAAAGAAAAGATTGATAAATATCCAGGTAAGCCTTGACCATTTTCTCTGTTGAGAAATTTTGGGCTTGATCAATTGATTCTTCTGATAATGTTTTTCTCATTTCACTGTTATCGACCAAAGATTTTATTGCTTCAGATATTGCTTCAGAGGACTCCTTTGGGACTAATATCCCCGATTTGCCCCCATGCAACAATTCTTTGGTGCCGCCAACATCTGTTGCAATGATAGGTAAACCCACTGAGAGCGCTTCTATTGTTGCTAAACTTAATCCCTCAGCCCGTGAAGGTTGAATAAAAATATCTAGTGCAGATAGCCATTCTGATAAGTTCTTTTTACCTCCAGCAAAGATCACACATTTATCAATTCCGATTTGATCAACCTTGTGTTTATAATTGTTGAATAGAGATCCATCTCCTATAATCAATAATTTAAGATTTGCAATATTAGAAAGTTGAAAAAAAGCATTAATTAAGATATCAACCCCTTTTTCCTTCTCCAATCTACCTACAAAACCAATTAAAATATCTTCTTGTGTTAATTTTAATTCATTCCGGATTTCTTTTCTAGCAGTATTAGAAAAGGAAAACGTTTTCAGATCAACACCATTTGTGATCACATATGAGTTAATATCATTATTGGCTATTTCCTTCCATAAATTTTGGTTAATATTATCCGCAACTTTGATTATTTTGACATTTTTTTTAAATTTCTCTTTTTTATTTATTAAGTCGAAAATTTTAGTAGTAGATTTTTTCGAGTAATTGACTTCACCATGAATTGTCCAGATTAAAGGAATATTGAAGAACTTTAATAAACGGATAATTGGTACAATATAAAATAATTGAAAAATATGTATGTGAACGATATTGACTTTAAATCTAAAAAGAGCGACTAGTAAGAAAAAGAGAACAATAACTATTTCAATAGAACGAGAAACAGTGTAGGATGGCAGCCGCCTTAAATTAATGAAGCTCACTTCAATATAAGGTATATCTTTTTCTCTGAGGAATCGTTGCATTTGGTGTTCTTTATCATATCGATTTAAAAGTAAAAACGAAAAACCCAAATTTTTTGATTCCAATCTTTTACTTAACTCAAATGCAACTTTTTGTGAACCACCATAAATATTTGAGTCAATTATCTGTAAAATCTGGGGAGGGTTCATCTCAAGAAAATTTTCCTTGTTTAAAAAAATTTAATTATTTAAAGTGGTCAGTATTAAAAAATTTTATAAAAAAATAAAATTAATAATTTTTAGTTTTTATGTAATCAAGGCTCGCAAGATTTTAAGGGTCAATTCTTTTTGATTCTTATCATTACAGATTCTGTTTCTTTTGCTACTTTTATCCATGAGTAATGTTTTTTCACATATTCATAACCAATACGTCCTATATCTCGTCTTATATTTGGATGATTTATTAAGAACTTAATGGCATTCGCCATAGCCACTGGATTTTCTGGTTCTACAGCTAAATAAAGTTTTTCTGGACTAGCGAAAAAACTGGAATCCTTGACATCTGTGGCAATTACAGGCTTTTGACTTGCCCAATACTCCCATATCTTCATAGCACCTTCTAAGCGTCCAAAAGTTTCAATGAATTCTTTTTTATAAGCAGCAACACAAATGTCCATCCCCCATAATTGTTCAGGAATATGAGAATGCGGTAACGGGCCAATTAATTTTACAATGTTTGTTAGATTTGAAGAATCAATTTTCTTAATTAAATCCTTATAAATGCTTCCATAATCACCAATCATTCGCAATTCTAATAACTCGCCATTATTTCGCAAAATTTCAATTGCATTTATAATCGTATTGACGTCTTGATTCGATGTGAACCCCCCAACATAACCTACGACAATTTTCCTCTGAGAACTTAATAAATTAATTGGGGGAGGTGTAAATTTTTCAATGTCAACTCCATTTGGAATGTAAAATATTTTATTTGATGCGATGTTCAAATGTTTTCGAACCTTATCACCAACACCAGGCGCTCTTACAATAACCCCAACAGCGCCTTTGAAATTTTTGCGATATTGTCCAGTAATTGTTTTTTCTTTTTGTTTGTAATAATCTCCTTTGATTTCTGTCCACCCATTTAACTCAATCAATCGAGGAATTTTTAAAAAATTACTTATTGCAACAATTGAACTATAACCTGTTTCTCGCTCATAAACAAAATCTGGTTGAAAAAGAACAACAATAAATAAGTAAATCAGATTTACCATTATTCTATTGAGGAGAAATTTATCATTAAAAAAGATATGAGGCAACGGTAATTTTCGAATATTTTTATTTCGTTTATTATCCTCAAATTTTTCTCCTTTGGGATGAAGAAGCAATACTTGATGTCCTAATTTTGCCAGCTCATCAGTTAATGAAAGCACGTGCACTCTTGGAGCAGAAGGACGAGTTATTAACTTATTAATACAAACATACAAAATTCTCATCAATTACAAAATTATTTTTTTAATAATTTAATTTAGAACTTACATTTCTTTAATTAACTTCAAAATTAAAATTTCTTAGCAAAAAACCCAACCAATATTGGGACAAAAAGCAGCAACTTGTCTTTCATATAATTATATGTTCAACTAAATTACCTCTTACATGCTTTTGATTCATCTACGCCAATATTGATTTTCAAGACAAATAATTTTTACAAAATAAAAAAGCTATGGCTTATTTTCCCAATTATACAAAGTTCCATTGACCCCACTAAATGCTTTTAAAATATTTAATTCATCGTAATGCTTTCTATCGCGATAACCTAATATTCGCCATTTTTGTCCACCTATTATAGTTAAAGCCGGTACTTCTCCTGAAACGACTGTGCCCATTCCAACTATGACCCCATCATGAATAATTGTGCCGGGAGTTATACACACATTCATTCCAATCCACACATTTTTTCCAATAGAAACAGGCTTATAATTTACTCTTTCATCATATGGTAATCTCTCACCATTATAATTATGATTCATTGTATATAGAACTAGATTCCGACTGATTATTGTATTTTCCCCAATGGTTAATCCACCTTCTCCGCGGATAAATGAATTCTCACTTATGTGTACATTGTTACCTAAAATTATGTTTTCAACACCAGTTATTCTGCTTTTGCCCCATAAACCGACCCCTTCACCACATGATTTAAATTGTTTCTTTAAGTCCTCATTTCTAAGATTAATTTCTTTTTCTTCTATTTGCTTCATTTGATAATAAATATAGGGAGAAGCTAATTTTAACATCCTTTTTATAAAAAAATTAATTATCTTCATAATTCTCTCAATTACTCTGAATAGATTGCGTATTTCCTTCTATCAACCAATTTGTGTGTAAATAAATTACATTTTCACCTCTAGGCAATTTTCCTGTATTAAAATAGTTTGAAGGAATAATCTCTAAATGATATGCCTGTTCAATGTAATCTAATACCTCCATCCCTAACGTCCTCAGCATAACATCTATGTAATATTGGCCATGTGCCAAATTTTGTTGGGGAATTATACAGTGAATGATTTTTTTTTCACCTGAATCTATATCAAATGAAAAGTTATTAAGATCGCGACTATTTATTCCACTAATTCTAATTTTATTCGAATCATAAATCGAAAAACCAATTTCAATTGACCGTCTATCCGTTAAACCAAACACCTCAAAATAGATTCCTGCTTGCTCTCCAACTTTAATTTGATTTGAATATTCTCCTTCTTTTGATGTCATATAAATTTTCGTAAATTTCACATCACCAGAACCAGTTCTTTTAATCTCATCATTGTTTAAATTATGAATAGTTGAGCTATTTAATTCACTTGACAAATATTTATTTATAGTTATCACAGCATTATCTTTCATGTCAATCTGCCCATTTCGAAGTAGTAAAACATTTGGACATAATTTTTCTATCATCGCCATATTATGACTAACAAAAAGCACAGTTCTACCTTCGTGAGCGACATTTTCCATTTTTCCAAGACATTTCTTCTGAAATTCAGCATCCCCCACCGCCAGTACTTCATCCACCACCAATATCTCCGGGTCCAGGTGGGCAGCCACAGAAAAAGCCAGGCGTACATACATCCCTGAAGAATAGCGCTTGACAGGGGTATCAATGAACTTCTCCACCCCAGCAAAATCCACGATCTCATCGAATTTGCTTTCAACTTCATCCTTACGCATCCCCAGGATCGCGCCATTCAGGTACACATTTTCCCTCCCTGTCAGTTCAGGATGGAAACCAGTACCCACCTCCAGCAGGCTGCCGATTCGCCCCTTCACCTTCACCACACCGCTGGTCGGTGCTGTAACCCTGGAGAGAATTTTTAAGAGTGTACTCTTGCCAGCACCGTTCTTGCCGATGATGCCCAGGGCTTCTCCTTGCTCCACTTTGAAGGAGACATCATCAAGCGCCAGGATCGATTCCCCAATCCGCTCGAAATGGTCGCGTTGCCCAATGCGGGTGTAGGGATCTGGTTTGCCGCGCAGTCGCGCCCACCAGCGGTTGAGGTCGCGGGAAAGGGTCCCGGTGCCGATCACGCCGAGATCGTATCGTTTGGTTAAGTTTTCGACGGAGATTACAGTGTTTGACATAAGTGAAAGGTGAATGGTAAGTAGGTATTCGGTATTAGGAATTGGGTATTAGGATTTATACCAATGGCAGAAATCATCTGCTAGCATCGGGAAATCGGTCCTCGGTCTTCGGTCTTCCGTCTTCCGTCTTCGGTCTTCCGTCCCCTGTCTTCCGTCCCCTGTCTTCTGTCTCCTGTCTTTACTACCAGCTACCTGCTACCAGCTACTAGCTAAACCGTGTCGATGAAGGTTTTTTCAACACGGTTGAAGATCACCACGCCGATGAAGAGGACCACGAGCATGAAGACGCCGCTGTAGCCCAGACGCGCCCAGGAGGCGTCACCGGCGCCGAGGAAGCCAGCACGGAAAGTCTCGATGATGGGGGGTCAGAATTGGGCATAGTTTTGATTTTTTGAACCGCGAAGAACGCGATACCGCAAGGGTACGATGAGAGCGCGAAGAAAAGATTTTTAATTTATTTTTTTGATTTTCCTTTGTGTCCTTTGTGTCCTTTGCGGTTTGTTCCATTCTTTTTTATTGAACCGCGAAGATCGCGAAGATCGCTAAGAAATGATTTTTAAGATTTTAAGTTCTTTTTCTTTCTTTGTGTTCTTTGTGCTCTTTGTGGTTAGATTTCTTTTTGTTGAACCGCCAAGATCGCGATACCGCAAGGGTACGATGAGAGCGCGAAGAAAAGATTTTTAATTTATTTTTTTGATTTTCCTTTGCGTCCTTTGCGTCCTTTGCGGTTTGTTCCCTTTACAATTCATTTGCTATGCGCTTGATGCCATCTCTGATAAGTTTTGTGTTCCAATTGATCAGAAATCCCAATTTGATTTGGCGCAATTTGAGATAGGTCAGGATTTTGTGCCATGTGGATTGGATGGATCTTATCAACGCACTTATTTTCGATGATGATTTGATTCTCCACCAACATATCGATCCGGTAACCTGCATCAATTGCCTGGTTGTCGTAGTAAATTGGCTGCAGGACTTCACAAAGAACGTGAATGTCCCGTTTTCTGAGTTCATAGGCGAGACATTGTTGATAGGCGGATTCGAGCAATCCTGGTCCGAGGGCTCGGTGGACTTTTATAGATGAATCGACGATTTGAGTGGCGAGGGCTTCGATGTTTTTCATTTTATTGAACCGCGATAATTTTATTTTAGGATGAACCGCTAAGATCGCGAAGAGTGCTAAGAAATGATTTTTTTATTTTTTTTGATTTTCCTTTGCGTCCTTTGCGCTCTTTGTGGTTAGATATCTTTTTTTTGAACCGTGAAGTACGCTAAGATCGCTAAGAAAAGATTTTTAAGATTCTAAGTTGTTTTTCATTCTTTGTGTTCTTTGTGCCCTTTGCGGTTAATTTCTTTCTTTTTTTGAACCACTAAGTTCACTAAGATCACTAAGAAAGATTTTAAATATTTTGCTTTTACTTTGTGTCCTTTGTGCTCTTTGTGGTTAGATATTCTTTTAAACAGTGTCGATGAAGGTTTTTTCCACCCGGTTAAAGATTACCACGCCGATGAAGAGGACCACCAGCATGAAGATCGCGCTGTAACCCAGGCGCGCCCAGGAGGCGTCGCCGGCGCCGAGGAAGCCTGCCCGGAAGGTCTCGATGATGGGGGTGACGGGATTCAAGTCCGCGACCCAGCGCCAGCGCTCGGGGAAGCTGGAGACGGGGATGATGACGGGGGTGGCGTACATCCAGAGGGAGACGCCGAAGCTCACCAGGTAGGTGAGGTCCCGGTACTTGGTGGTGAGGGAGGAGATGATGATCCCGAAGCCCAAGCCCAGGCCGGCCATCAGGAAGACCAGGAGGGGGAGGGAGAGTGCCCAGAGGCTGATGCGGATATCCGCGCCGCTGAGGAGGAAGTAGATAAAGAAGCCCAGGAAGAATAAGAACTGGATGGCGAAGGTGATGAGGTTGGAGATAACGGTTGAGATGGGCATCACCAGGCGGGGGAAGTAGACCTTGCCGAAGAGGCGGGCGTTGCTGACGAAGGTGTTGGAGGTGCTGGTGAGGCAGTTTGAGAAGTAGCCCCAGAGGACATTGCCGGACATGTAGAAGAGGAGCAGGGGCAGGCCGTCGGTGGGGAGCTGGGCGATGTTGCCGAAGATGACGGTGAAGACCACGGAGGTGAGGAGGGGCTGGATCAGGAACCAGAGGGGTCCGAGGATGGTCTGCTTGTAGCGGGAGACGAAGTCACGGCGGACGAAGAGCGCGATCAGGTCACGGTAGCGCCAGACGTCGGGCAGCTGGAGGTCGTACCATTTTTTGCGGGGGGTAATAATTAGATCCCAAGATTCAGTTTCGGGGGTATTTGTCATAGGTTTGGTTTGTTGATAGCTGAAAGCTGAAAGTTGAAAGCTGAAAGGAAATAATTTAAAATCTTTTGCTTTAAGCTTTCAGCTTGGGCCTTTCAGCTTTTATTAATTGAGTTGATAAGGCCTTTGAGCATGCGAATGATTTCTATAGAGGATGTTTCTAGCTCGGAAAATTTTTCCTGGGTTATCCAACCTTGGCGGAGGAAAATTTCCAGGAGCGTGAGGGTTTCATAGATTGAACCTCTTGCTATGAAAAGAAAACGGACAAATTCTTTTCTCGATTCTCTACCTTTTCCCTCAGCGATATTCATTGGGATTGATGTCACAGCTGATTCTAGCTGTTCGATTAACCGAAAATGTTTGCGATCGGTATTGAGATCCTCGACAAGAGCGATCACAGTTGTTGCAAGGTCAATGCTCTTCTGCCAAACCTGAAGATCTTTGTATGCTGGCTGTGTTTTCATAATTACTTGGTGCCTTGATATTTTCGATGTGTGTTTCTAATAATATTAGCTTTAAGAGCTAAGCTGAAAGGGTTAAGCTGAAAGGAAATAATTAAAATTCTTTTGCTTTAAGCTTTAAGCTTTCAGCCTTCAACTGGACTTTCGTTTGCTAATAGATCTTATGCGCACATGAGCGGTGCACAACCTACTGAGCTAGCAAAGAGTCGTGTATCCATTCCACGAATTGTTCGTCCCAGCGGAAGACGAAGGCGTTGCCGTTGAGGGT
>Ga0207796_1000183_pt1 | contig 27417 bp, 32 predicted proteins | sample Pon1CUnioCityCA_6_FD_187274 | JGI IMG/M metagenome (GOLD analysis project Ga0207796, IMG submission 187274) | Marine sediment microbial community from Union City, CA, USA - Pond 1C Sediment 1 (SPAdes) | ecosystem: Environmental > Aquatic > Marine > Intertidal zone > Salt pond sediment ... | reverse complement strand
GGTATCCTCCCTGTAAGTATCCAGGACCCACTCGGGATGTGGAACGCCCTCGAACTGCTCAGGACGAGCGCCATCGGTAGAAGCCCTTGAAGGGCTGGCGCGTGGGATCCCATCCTGCTAGTGGCCCCCTCTGTCTGGACCAGGCACGCCTATTCTGCCCCCTGGAGTCGCTCCAGTCGTTCCATGACCTGAGCCAGCTGATCTTGCAGCTGCCTGGCTGTCTCTTTCAGCGAAGCAATCTCCTCGGTACGAGAGGTGCCCTGGGTGGGCGGCGTGCCGCGTCCTGCTGACGCGGGAGCGCCGGTGCCAGCGCCTTGGTCGCTGGGGGCCCCTGGCTGTCCGATGGGCGGCATCCCGCGCCCCATGCCCATGCCGCGTCCCATGCCCATGCCGCGTCCCATGCCCATGCCCCGGCCCATACCCATGCCCCGGCCCATACCCCGACCCATGCCCATGCCTGGCTGCGTGCTGGCCTGAGGGCTTGCGCTAGGTCCGGAACCGACGCCCGCGCCGGCCTGTGCGGTGGCATCAGCGACGGACTGGAGCTGACCGCCCTTGAAGCCCTCGACGGCTTCTCGAACCGTGCCTCCGCCAAAAGGGTAGATGGTTACGCCGGCGGCCTGCAGAACGCTGAATGCATTCGGACCCACGTTGCCGGTGACGACGGCTTCGGCGCCCTGTTGAACGACAAACTGGGCGGCCTGGATGCCAGCTCCGCTGGCAGCGCCCACAGAGGGATTCTCCATTGCCTCGTACTGCATCGTCTCTGTGTCCACGAAGACATAGGCCTGGCAGCGGCCGAACACCGGGCTTGCCTGGGCATCAAGATCTGCGCCACTACTGGTAACGACGATTCGCATTTGCACTCCTCCTTAGGGGACGTATAATGGCTCTGCCCTTCGGCGGAGGGCTTGCGCCCCCCGCCGATTTGGGCGCTCGGGGCGGGTGACAACGTTGACTTCGGCGACACCCGCCCCGAAGATGCCGAGTGCCTCCTGTTCCGGCTATTCCTCTTGTTCCTCGAGTTCGTCAATGCGGCTCGTGATGGCTTCCAGTGTGTCGCGGAGCCACTCGGCCTGCGACCGCAGGTAATCCACCTCCTGCTCGGGGGCCGGCGGTGCGCCGTAGGGGCCGTATTCGGCCGGCGGTGCGGCCATTGCCGGCCCATAGCCGTACCGTGCCCAGTAGGGCATGCCGGTGGCATGGTAGCCGCGTCGCCATCCGCGACCGCGGCCCCAGCCGGCTCCCCAGCCGCCACCACCCCATCCGCGGCCCCAACCCATGCCCATCCGCGGCCATGCATTGGAGTAGCCCGGGGCTTCGTATCCGGCGCAGTACCCTGCGCCCCGTCCTGTCATGGGGCCCATTCCCATGGGTCCCGTTCGATCTCCTGCTGGCATGTTACGCCACCTCCCTGGTGATATTTATGCACTAAGTGCTGCTTACACGGTTCTACTGGCGTCCCGCGGCCAGTCGCTCAGTGGCGGTGCTTGGCATCCGGCGTCCAGCCGCAGGCGCCTGGCACAGCGGAGCCGGCGAGCTCACCCGTGGTCCCTTGTCTCGGGGTTTCTATTTCGGCCGGGCGCTGCTCCTGAGGGGCCCGTGAATCGGGACATGCGCGCGAACGCACGCTCTATCAGCCATCGCCGCCGCCAGCCATCGCCGCCGCTAGCGCCAGCGGCCCCGGCCTCGACCACGGCCGCCCCGGAAGCCGCGCGCCCCGAATCCTCGTCCCAGGCCCCAGCGCGGACGCCCACGACCATAAATCGGGGCGCGCGCCCCGAACGGCGGTGCTGGTGGCGCCGCGTTCGGCGGCCCATAGGCGGTGTATCCCTGGTACGTAGGCCCGTATGGGTTGCACCATCCCCGGGCGCCTCCCGTCATCGGCCCTCTTCCGCTCGGTCCAGTTCCATCAAATCCTGGCATGTCGTCTCACCTCCTCATGAAGTCTCCCTGCCGGCATGCCTCTTGATGGGCACACCGGTTCTCGTTAACCGCACTGAAGTAAGCACAGTCGCCCTGTCAACCTGCTATTCCAGGCACTGGACACAGCTGGCTGCTGATGTGCCGCGCCCCGGACGCAACGTCCGGAAAGGTATCCAGCATATCAGAGTCTGTGTCTGTGTCCTCAGATCGTTGCTATCGACCATGACCGAGCCCCGTCACTAGCGGCGGGTGAACCGACGACCGTGCCGCCCGCGGTGACCCCGCCCGGGCCGCAGACCCGTATGCCACCGCGGGCCCGTGGGGCAGCCCAGCCGTATGGGCCCTCGCCGCCAGCCGGCGGGCGCGGTGAGCGGTTCCGCCCCTTCGTGCTCAACTGAGCCCTCGTCGGGAATTCGCACTGCACAGTACCCTTCGCCGCGGCCTGAGAACGGGCCCTCACCTCTAGGCCCGGTCCCGTCGAATCTTGGCATCCTCCTCACCTCCCTTCATTCCTGGCCTGGTGGTCGGTCTCAGGGCCGACCCGGGCGTTCGCCGAAGGCCAGTCCCTCCTTCCGTCACGGCGCGGCCGGCGCTATCCAGACCGCTAGCCTCGCTGTCGAACCTGGGGTTGGTCTGCTCCTGCGGGCTCGTTCCTCTCGCGTCCCTGCGTATGGCCCACGGCGACCAGCGGGTCAGTCTGGACAGGCGCCGCTCCATCAGTTGTATGCCAGGCGGGTCTCCTCATCCCCCAGCACAGCGGCGATGCGCTGTTGCCACGCCGCGGATTTCCAGGTCTCCAGCTGCCCGTGCGTCTCATAGTAGCTCTGCGGGATGGGATGTGTGCCAATGACGACCTCCAGCTCGTACTTGGCCGGAATGAAGTCGCAGAAAGCCTGCAAGCGCGGGCATGGTGGGTAGCCCACCACGAGGCCGGTGGCCAGATGGACGACCTCCGCGCCGTTCTTCTTCATCTCGGCCGGGGCATACTCAACGTTTCCGCCCGGGCAGCCGCCGCACGTGGCATATCCCACGAGCTCCACGTCCTCACCCTCGTAACGCGCGAATGCGCCCTCCCGGTTTCGCAAAGAACGGAGGCACTTGCCGCCTGCACACGTATGATAGCGGTGACAGATGATAATACCGATTCGTTTCACGTACGTTTCCCCTTTTCCCGTGGGCGATCGCTATCGCCCTATCCTTGCCGGATGATGGTACTCCCCACCGGAACACCGACGTCCCTGGCCAGCACGGGGCATTTGGCCTGGAGCAGGAAGAAGACTCGTGATCCTGCCTCGCTAAGGCACTCATAGTTCGCCTGGCCCTTAGCGATGATGACGGGAGCCCGCTCGTATAGCTCGCGGAAAGCTGGCGAACATGTCTCCAGGAGCGTTCCCGCCGCATCCGACCCGGAGCTGATCAGCTCGGCCTCCTGGTCCACGCCGGCCGCGCGCGCGTCCTCCATTGTCGCGTCGTTGATGACGGGCCTCCCTTTGACGGCGTACCTGACCGGCGCCTCGATGACCCGGATCAGCAAGCGATCGCACACGGTCTCGCCGGCGTTGTCGGCCAGGTAGAGCACCCAGTCAGCCCTGCCAAGGGCGTTGCGCAGCGCCTCTACATCATTGATGGCCAGAGGTTCGTCCAGTGCGCGTCGCACCTCGTCCTGCAGATCATACTGCCGGCCAGGTATGGCATCCATGATGTTGCCGGCGATGGCGAACCGCGCCGCAGTTTCCAGTCGCTCATCGGGTTCGGCATCGGCCAACGTGCGCTCCATCCAGGGAAGAAGCTTCAGTGCTTCCCTGGTGCTCTGTGCCTTGACTTCTCGGTATGGGTCGCCATTGCCTGTCTTCTCTCGCACGATGCGGTGCACCGGCTGATTGATCTGGGGTGGCTTGCTCGAGAGGGGAACGTCGCCGAGAAGCTCGAGAACCCGGTGCAGGATGGCTCTCTGCTCGAGCTCATCTGCACCGGCCATGCGTGCTGCTTCCAGGGCCTGACCGAGAAGGCAGGGGTAGCAGTCCAGATAGGTTCTCACCCGGCGTGCTCCTCGCGCTCGCCCCCCGACATCATACGCTCTTCCAGCTGTTCCGCGATGGGCTCGAAGGCCTCTGCCTCATAGTCCTCGATCTTCCCTGCGTCACAGTCCCGTGAGAGCTCCGAATCCAGCGGGATTCGGCCCAATAGAGGAACGCTCAACTCTGTTGCCGTGTAAGCGGCCTGACTGGGACCGAAGACCTCGATCCTGGCCCCACAGTCGGGGCAGGTGGCGTAGCTCATGTTCTCGACCAGGCCCAGGACGGGTGCCTTCATCTGTTCCGCCATGCGCGCGGCCTTCCGCACAACCATGCCAGCCAAGTCCTGTGGCGACGTCACCAGGACGACTCCGCTGAGGGGGATCGACTGCATCACTGTCAGCGAGGCATCCGACGTCCCCGGAGGAAGGTCCACGACCAGGTAGTCGAGCTTGCCCCATGCGACCTCGTTCCAGAATTGCTTGATGGCACCGCTGATCAGGGGCCCGCGCCAGATCACGGCCTGGTCCTCGCTCGGCAGCAGGAGATTAATCGACATGACCTTGATGCCCTCCCTGGTCTCGACGGGCAAAATGCCCTGAGGGCCGCCGAGGGGCCGCTGACTTAGGCCGAACATCTTCGGCTGGCTCGGGCCGGTGATGTCTGCGTCGAGCACCCCCACCCGGAATCCTCTGCGGTTGAGGGCCACTGCCAGCAACGCGGCCACCGATGACTTCCCGACGCCTCCCTTTCCGCTCAGAACCGCCACCACATGGGCGATCTCATTCTCGGCCTCGGCGGGCTTGGGGCCGCCCTCGGCCTCCGTCATGAAGGCGGCACGCTCTTTCTGGTTCATCTCGACTAGCTTGACTTCCACGTCAAGGTCCCGGTCCAGCGTCGTGATCGCGTTCCGCACGCTGCGCACCAGGTCGTCCCTTATTGGTATCTCCTTGTAGGGCAGGGCCAACGTGACCTCCACCGCCCTGTCTCGCGTGGTGACGTCCTGTACCATGCCAAGTGCCACTAGATCGCGTTCCATCTCCGGGTGTTGCACCCCGCGCAAAGCTTCCAGTACTTGTTTGTTGTCTGTCATTGTTTTCCTCGTGCAACGATCTACCCATCTATCCGAATTGGCGAGCGACACGCCATTTGCTACTCAACGCGGGTGTCGCCGACCGCGGTTCCTCAGTGATGCGCGCCCTCACCCTCTTTCATATGTTGGTGATACATGGTCAGGACGTGATCGATCATCGTGCGCGTTTCCCCCAGGTCTCGGATCCACCAGCGCAACACCTCATCGCCCAGTTGCGTGAGGCTATAGACTCGCCGGGGCGGACCCTGGGTCTGCTCCTCATCCCAGCTCGATATCACCCAGCCTTTCTCCTCCATCCCGCGGAGGGCGCGATAGACAGCGCTTGTGTCTATGTCGCGGAGGCCGTAATCTTCCAGCCCGTCAATCAGTGTGTAGCCGTGACCTGGACCGTGATGGAGGAGTAGGAGTAGCGTAGGCTCCAGGAACCGTACGGCACGGCGTGAATATCCTTGCTGTCGCCATCTTCGTCCTCGCCCTGGCATCATATCCCCTCCGTCGTCGTGTACCCTTTCCGTCAACCGTGCAGAGTATAACACACTATATGTAAGATGTCAATAGACAACGTACAGGGACAACGTGCATGGTCCCGGGGCTGATTGCGACCGAGGGGACATTCCTGCGGCGGCATTCCACAGATCCGGCTATCGTATCCAGGTTTCGCCCGCAGCCCCTTTCGCTCCTGCTGTTGCGGAGTGGGGTCTCGATGGCGACGGTCAGTGATGCTTGAATTGATCTCCCTTCAATGTTGGGACGGACAGGGCGGTTGGTGGTTGCGAGTCCGGAATGAGGGGGCTGGCAAGATCGCTGGCGGACCGAGGAGGGCTTGCGAGCGTCCGACACCGCGGAGCGCACCCGGAGGTGCGTTCGGGGAGGGGCGGCGGTGACTGGTTTGATTCCCCTGGAGTAAGTGCTGGCAGCCATTGTCCTCGGGGGCGGATGTGCGGCTCGAACCCGCCTTCGGCAACTGCTTTCAGCAGAGCCAGGCTTGGTTGCTGCGGAATGTGGCGTACGGGTGGACTGCTGTGTGTAGGGAGAGGGGATATGGATTCTCCGATCAGAACGGTTGGCTGGGGACCTCGGCAGAGATCGCTTCGCTACCGAGCTGGACAGGGCCGGCGCAAGAGTGAAATGCTGACGGGGAGAGGGGGCCGCAAGAAGGTGACCCGAGTTGCCCGGCCGGCTCCGGCAATAAACCGTGATCCTGTGCGGGCGGTCGGGGTTATTCGTACTTCAGCGCAGCGATGGGATCGAGAGAGGCTGCCTGTACAGCGGGGTAGACACCCGAAATCACGCCGACGAGCGTCGAGAACACCAGGGCGAAGATGGGCAGCCAGGCGGGAGTGTGAATGATGGAGATGGTTGCGTCGGCGGCGTTCGCGCCGCTCTGGACTGCCTGGGCCGACAGGTACGTGCCCGCGACCAGGTCCAGCAGGGCGCCGCCTCCGACGCCCAGCAGGATGCCGCCAATGCCCCCCAGCAGGCCGATGCCACCGGCCTCCATCAGAAACACGGACATCACGTCGCGGTTGGTTGCTCCGACGGCTTTCATCAGCCCGATCTCCCGCGTGCGCTCATAGATCGCCATCAGCATGGTGTTCGCGATGCCGAAGGCCGCCACCAGCAGTGCGATCGCGCCGATGCCCCCAAAGACAGCCTGGATGATGAGGAAGTAGGTGTTCACCGTCTGGAGCATGGTGCCTGCTGACCAGGCGATGAACCCACGACCATTGATTTCTTGCTCCACCTGCCTCGCTCGGTCAGGTGAGTCAACCTTCACCAGTGCCTGGGTGTAGCCATCCCTGGCTGGATCATAGCGTGATTCAGCGAACCACCGATTGAGGTCCAGGACATCGTCCAGAGCCAGGTACAGCGTGTCGCTCCCCTGTCCCCCTGATTCCTCCAGAATGCCCGTCACCCTGAGCCGTGCCGTTCGCTCTACCGGTCTCCCGTCCGAACCCTGTTTGGTCAGCACCAACCTGAGGACCTGTCCCTGCAGGTCGGGGACTGCCTCTGCCGGGCTCGCACCGGACGAGCTGGCGGTGGGTCTGCCGGACCTCGCCACCGCCTGTCCTGTCTGAGGGTTATAGAATCTGTCCGGCACACCACCCCCGGCCAGCGCCTGCCACTGCCCCAGGCGTGCCACTCCACTCTCCAGCTCGAAGCCCAGCTTGCTGACCTGGGATGCATCGACGCCCACGATCTGTGGGCGCGCTTCGAGGCGATTGAATCGCACCGCCCCGGTGCCTCTTAGGGACTCAAGAGGCGTGACGGCAGCTACGCCCGGAAGCGCTCGGAATTCCTCCAGCGTGGAGGCATCCAGCTTCGACGCTTCACCGGCCGAGGCTGGCATCCCGGGAGCGCTGATACTCGCCAAGGCGTAGACTCGGATCTCCGTGAGCTCTCCAATGGAGCCCAGATCTTCCTGCGTCGTCCGCTGCAGGCCGGCGCCCAGTGAGACCAGCACGATGACGGCCGCTGTACCGATGACGACGCCAATGGCCGTCATGGCCACGCGGGCCTTGCGCCGAATCATGTTACTCCACACCAGGCCGAGCAGGTCGCGTAGGGCCATACGGTCAGCTCCCCAGGCCCAGGAGGGCGCGCAGAATACGCCCTATCGCTTTCAGGATGCCGCCCTCCCTCCCCGGCTGTGGCATCTGACCTGCGGGTACCGGCGTCGGCTCCAGCGGCTCCTCCACCTCCACCATCAAGGTCTCTGTCACCATCTGGGGCTGGTCGAAGTCATCCAGATAGTGGACGTTGACGACGACCTCGGCCGGGCCACCCTTTCGTGCGACGGCCGTTGCCTCCAGCGAGGCCGAGGTCCCCCCGTCCAGCGGCCCCACGTAGAGCGAGCCGTCGTCGATCTCCAGCCGCTCGCTGGTCAGCTCCAATATGCTGACGTTGACCATTGCACGCCCGATGTTGGTGACCTCGACAGGAAGCGGAAACGGGATCCCGACCGTTGTGGTCGGTATGTCCCGGTAGAAGCGCATTTGGAGGTGAGGGCGCTGACGCACCAGCAGGCTGATCAGCTGACTGTCGGTGTGACGCGTGCCGCGGTCGTCATCGAAGGACAGTGACACCGGAAGGCCATAGGAACCGGGCGCCGCCGAGCCATCCACGGCCAGTCGCTGAATGACCTCTGTGGTGGCCCCGGCCGCCAGCTGGGGTACGAACTTGACGTTGCTGGATTCCAGTGGCGCGAAGGGGCCCAGCCCTCCGTTCTGCCCCTCGCCACCCAAAGTCACCATCAGACGCTGAGCGGCACCGCCGCCCACATTTGCCAGTTGGAGCGTCAGGGTGAACGTGTCGCCCGGGGCGAGGGATGGCGGCCTCGCGTGGTAGCCGTCAATGATCAACTGTGGGCGGTTCTCCAGCGCCGTGCTCACCTCAAGGCCGACGCTTTGCTGGTCGGAGTAGGAGCCGCCATCGTAGTCGTTGTACGTCAGTGCAAGCTCCAGGTTCCGCCGCCCGGCCTGCTCGATGTCGCCCAGCACGAGGGGCAATGTGGTCGTCGTCCAGTGGCCGATGTAGAGAGGGTCGAGAGCCACCACGTTGCTGCCCGCTGATGGCACCGCGAGATCCGACGAAGCCACGCCGATGGTCGCCTGAGTGGCGGTACGGCTGCCGGCATTGAGGACTCGGAGCGTGAGACTGAAGGCATCGCCGGGTCCCAGAACCGCGGGCGCCGTACTGGCTTGCTCGATGACGAGCTGCGGCCGTCCGTGCCCCACGCCGGCGACCTCAACCGCGACGGCGCTGGGGAACTCGAAGTGCTGACCCTCGTAGTCGTTGGCGCTGAGATCGACCTGGAGATCGTACATCCCAGAGGAGAGACCGTTGGGGACGCGCATGCGCTGCGTGACCTCCACCGTATGGTTGATGTGGAGTTGCCACAACTGGTGGCCGGCCGGGCCCACGGGCAGGAAAGTGCCGCCCGGGAAGGTCACCAGGGTGTTCTCGCCGGCGCGACTGCCGTTGTTGTAGATTTCGACAGTCACGATGAACTCCCGCCCCGCGACGACGCGAGATGGCTCCGTGGAGTAATTGAGGATTGTGAGGTTGGGTTGACCCGGCACCGGCGTGGGCTTGGGGGTCGGCGCGCTCGTGGGCGCCGGGGTTGCGGTAGCGGCGACTATGGTCACTGCGGAGGGCAATGTATCCGAGAGGGCTCCCTGGAGCACCTGGAGGTCGTAGGTGCCAGCGGGAACGCCAGCGGGCACTGTGGCCTTCAACGCCGTGGTATCCACGTAGCTTGTCTCCAGCAGGCCATGGCCAACCAGCCTGGCGGCGGCAGTGGTGGTGAAGCCGCTACCATAGATGCTCAGTGTGCCACCACTCTTGCTGAGCAATGTGCTCGGCTCGACGTGGCTCACTTTCGGCTGCTGAGACGCAGGCTTCGCAGCGGCGATGGTTGTGAGGAGGAGCACGACCGCCAGGGCAGCGAGCGGAATACCTATCACTGTGACTAGTTTGCGCATATTCTCTCCCCGAGTTCCGCCAAGTGCGGACTGCTTTCAGCTGGGCGAAGAGACCGGGATACCAGTGGTCTCGTTCCCAGGCGCCGGCGAACACGCATTACTGGACCGCCGAAGTGTCTGGCGTCGTCGCCTCTCCTACGACTCCACGTCTTTCGACAGACTCGCAGCGCCGGTTATCTCGACAACGAATCGTCGACGACCTGTCCATCCAGGAGATGAATACTCCGTTTCACAAACGCCATCACCGTCGGATCGTGTGAAACGACCACGATGGTGCGACCCTGCTCCTGGTTGAGTCTGCCCAGCACGCGCATCACCTCGGCTCCCGTATGGCTGTCCAGGTTACCCGTAGGCTCGTCGGCAAGGATGATGGTCGGATCGTTGGCGAGAGAGCGCGCGATGGCCACCCGCTGCTGCTCCCCGCCGGAGAGCTCGGTGGGCTGGTGGTCTATGCGGTCCCCAAGATCGACCAGCTTGAGAAGGTGGCGAGCTCGCTCCTGACGCTTCGCGGGCGGCACGCGGGCGAAGAACATAGGGAAAGCCACGTTCTGCAAGGCCGTCATCGTGGAGACCAGATTGAACGACTGGAAGACAAATCCCACTTCCTGCCGCCGGTAAGCGGCCAGCTCATTCTCGTCTAGAGCGGTGACCTCTCGATCACCCACCCAGATTCGGCCCGACGTCGGCCGATCGAGTCCCCCAACGAGGTGGAGCAGTGTCGATTTGCCGGATCCGGAGGGACCCAGTATGGTCAAGAACTCCCCCTCGTGCACTGCCAGATTGACGCCATCCAGGGCGTGAACCGTGGTATGACCCATCTGGTAGTTGCGGTGGAGATCCTCGGCGCGGATAAGGGGCATGGGAGTCAAAGGAATGGTGAGGCGCGGAGCCTACCCGGCCATCGTTGAGGCGGTGAACAGGCCGCCGACCAGCGATGGGATCAAGCTCAGCGCCGTCAACAGCAGCCACACCACGAGCACGATTATCAGTGACTTCCTTCCGGAAAGGCGACCGGCGGCCGCCACGCCGATCACGAGCAGGATCAAGTGCCAGATCAGGAAGAGGTCGACCCGCGAGAGGAGGGCGCGCAGGAGGATTTCACCCGTGCCAGGCGGCGACGCGATTGCATCCGCCATAGAGCCCTGCTGCTGGAGAAGGCCCGACAGTCCAGGATTGGTGATCAGCTGGTCTGTCGTCAAGACGTAGGCGATCTGGAGCAGACTGCGAACTGCGTGCGGCAAGCCAGCCCAGACCGTAACCGGGAATATCTGGGCGAAGCTGCTTCGGCCACCGAGCGCCATGCTCGCCAGATAGAGCGCCCCGGCCCAGATCAGCCACCCCATCACCTGGCCCACCACACTGCTGACGGCCGGAAAGACGATGGTGATCAACGGGGAGGCGGTGATGGCCTGTGCACGCTCCAGGTCCTCCGGGGAGAGTTGATCCCCCATCCGTTCGGCCATCTCTTCCTGGGCGGCCTGCATCTCCTCTCTAGTTACCCTGGTCCTGATTGGGCCAGACGCAAGGGCGAATGCGACGGTCAGAGCCACGACCAGAACGGCCGGTAACCACCAGCTCCGCCGTCCACGATCAGCGATGGTCTTGAACGTCCTACCAGGACGCGCGATAACACCCCAGAGCAGGTGGATCGGTCCTGGTCGATCCGGGATGTTTGTCACCGTGTTGGACATATCTTCCTCCGCCGGATCCTCAGGGCTGCCGAGTCGTTACCCCGAGAGCCACTCCGCATACCAGGGGATCAGATCCTTGCCCGGAATGAGCTGTCACGAGGCCTGGTATTCTTCGGGGAACCTAGCGCATTATAGGCCGATATCCGGCCCTGGCAACTGAGCGTGTTCAGCACCGGAGGCGTGCGATGTACCTGGGGGTGCTTTTCCCACGAACATCAAAGCGCCGGTGCCTCTTCCCCCCGAGGCGGATTCAGCGGACAGATGTCGTCCACTGTCAATCGGGTCGTGTTGTAGCCATACCACTGAAAGAAGACTGCCTCGCCGGGCCGCTGGGCGACGACTGCCTCCATCCCGGCACATGCCTCGAGGGGGTCGCCCGTCTCCCCGTAGACGACGAGCAGCCGCTCGGCTGCCTCAGTGTAGATGTTGGGCTGCACGGCATCCTGCTCCAGTGCCCTACGGAGCACCGCCTCCATCCGCGCCGGATCGTCGCGGTATGCGTACACCAGCATGGCCTCTGCCGCTGCATAGCTGATGATGCGCTCCTTATCGACCGCCTCAACCGGCACCATCGACGCTTCGAAGTCCGGGTTGTCCACTGCCTGTTCAGCCAGCTCCAGCGCCCGCTCCCATTCTTCGCGGGCCAGGGCCGTGTTTGCGTCCAGCATCAGGTAGTAGGGATGATCCGACGGGTCGGGGACGTCTTCCACCAGCCGATAGGCGCCATCCTGCCAGTCGAAGACTAGCGTGCGCGGACGCTGTAGCCCGGCGCCCACGGAGCCGATCATCCCTCCGTGCATGATGAACTCGAGCGCTTCATCGGAGTCCCGGTCCTCTATGCTAAGCTCCGTGTAAGCCTGGTTGATGGGGCCATCGGCCAGATCGTGCCACACCGCTCCATCCCAGCGCCCCACCGTCAGGCCTGTGAAGCATGTGTGGGCGCCGCACCAGCGCTGCTGGATAAGCAACTCGGTCTTCCCATCCGCGTTCAGGTCCCCGACCTGCAGGAGCTCAGCATGCTGCATGTGCACCTCCTGGGGCGGGGCGCCACGCACCACGGAGCCCGGGATGAAGCGGCCCTCGTCCGCTCCATACTCGAATAGTACCACGTAGGATGGGCACCAGGTGGCGGCGCAACCCCGTTCGGGCACCGGCAGGCTCATCAGCCACTCCTCGTCGCCATCACCGTCCAGATCGGCTGGTTCTGCCCAGGCCACGGAAGCCGGGTCCCCGGGGAATTCCTCAGAGGGTGTCGCCCAGGTGATGAGCGTGGTAAGCACGTTCCGCACGCTCTCCCCGCTGTTGAGCATTTCCGTCACCAGCTCGACGTAATCCCGCACCCAGCCATCAACATCCTCTGCGCCAGGCTCAAGCGCCGGCGGTGGTGTCGGCACGAAACCGACCGGGGGTGGCGTGATCGGCCCCATAGGCACAAGCGCCTCTTGCGGCGGCACAGGTCGCGCCGTAGGAGTAACGGTGGGCGTGGCTGGCACCGGCGTCTCCGTCGGCGTCGGCCGCGCCGGCACGGCCGTAGCGGTCGAGGGCAGGGGGGTCGCGGTCGGCAGCGCCGGCGTGGGCGACGGTGCCGGTGCGGGCCTGAGGACACAGCCCGCGGCCAGCAACAAGAGGAGCAGCGCCGGCCAGGCTTCTGCCCCCAACTGGTGTGTCCTGCTGTCTCCGCCCATCACACTGTCCTCCTGCGAAATCGTGGTGCGGGGGGGCGCTCACCGGCGGTGGCGTATGGGTGCAGTGGGCCAGGGAAATGGCAATCGTTGGCGGGCTACGAAACGCGCTTGGTGCGGAGGGCGCGATGCACCCGTCGGGTGTGCTGCACCTCGGCTTGATCCGGGTCGTGATGCCCAGGCCCCCGTGTTCGGGACGGCCGGTTGTCGCATCCCAGCCCACGGGTGGGCGTTTGCGGGTGTCGGGACGCGACGGAGAGCTGGGAGTAGGGCATCCCGGCCCGGGCCTGGTAGAGCGCGGGCCGGGCGGCTTTCAGCCTCCCTAGTCACCTTCGCTGCGCAGTGCCCATGCGGTCCATATCGCGCCGGCCAGGTCGATGGCGCCGAAAAGGAGGAGCATGGGCTCCACCAGGCCGGCCAGAACCAGCACGACCACGAAGATCGGAAAGAAGACCCGGCAGTGCAGCGTCCAGCGGTAGAAGGTGGTCAGGCGGCTTCGAGCTGCCTGGACGTAGTAATAGCCGACGATGACGACCATCGCTGCCATTACGCGGATCCACGGTTCGGTGGTCGGCTGAAAGCCAAACAGTTTGAGGGGGACGTTAGGCACGATCATATAGACGACGCCCAACGCAACGAGGTAGACGCCGTACGCGAGAACGCTTACGGTTGCGGCACTCATGAGTCTCTCCTTCGGGCAGCGTTCGCGCGAGCTCTCCCTGGGGATCGACGGGCGTTCAACCCGTTGTGGATCCCCGGTCGGACGGATTCCGTCAAGCCGCTGATCCCTGGCGGGTCAAGGAGCGTTCGCCGAACACGACCCCAACTGAGAAAGTCGTCAGTGCGCCGCCGGTCCTGGCGACGTGAGGGGTACTCCGTGCGTCTGGGCCAAGTATACGTCACGCTGAAGCGCCTGACAAGTGATTCCGGCCACTCCCCGGTCCGGCATAGACGCCGGCCGGTCAGACCGTTCCTCGCGCCGAGTTGGTGCGCGCAAGGGCGGCCGACAACGGCGCTGATGGCGTCCATCTCGGGGTCGGGAAGCAAGGCAGATCCGTGAATGCGGCCCACCAGAGTTGCCCGGGAGGCGGGCTCGGGGCGTCCGCCGGGCTCTGACCCGGGGCGTCCGCCGGGCTCTGACCCGGGGCGGCGAAGGGATTTGGGACGCCCCTCCTGGGTCTGCCCCTGCTTGAGTATTTCTACTCCGTCACCAGGACGATATCCTCGCAGGCCTCCCCGCATTCGTCAACCACGTCGAACACGGCGTCGATCTCTGGTTCTACGGTGACCACCTGCCGGCCGTCCTTCAACTCCAACGTCACTTCCAATGAGTGGAGCTGAGCCACCTGTGCGACTTCGCCGGCAAGGATAAGCTCGCGAGCTTTTTCCCAGGACACATCGACGGGGGATGACTCCGGGGACTCATTGTCGACCGCGAGGGTGAATGTCTCGCGCACGCCGTTCACGTCGACGGTATAGGTGCCCGCCGCCAGGTCCCGGACCTCAAGATCGATGCGCTCCTCGAAGGGAACGAGCGCCTGAGTACATGCCGTCTGGCTGTCGCGCACGGTGGTGACCTCCACCGAGAAGGTGTTGCTGTCCGCGTCAAAGCTGGTGTCCACCGAATCAATCTCCGTGCAGCCGTCCCGCAGGTGGCCTCGCGCCACAGCGACCACCTGGACTGGGAAGGACTCCAGGACGAGTAGCTCGACTTCCTCGACATCCGCCCGACCGTGAATCGGGGGGGCGCTGGTGGGCGTCCCGTTCGCCCCCGCAATGCGGCAACCCGCTACCAGGACAATCAGCACCATGGCTATGCTCACTCCTTCCAGCCAACGTGTTCCTATCATCATCTAGCCCTCCCTGACTTGGCTCAGTTTCTACAGCAATAGACCGGTCTGAAAAGTGAGAATGGCATTCTCGGAGACAGTGAGGGTTCGATACGCACTTCCGGCGCTGGCCCAGGGCGTCCAGCCTGCAGGCGTTCCTGGGCACACCGCAACGCTTCCTAACCCTCAGGGTCTCTGACCAGAGACTCGCTCTTCCAGTAGCGCGTCTCTATGATTTAGACGTCGGTCGAGTGAACAGTGTTCCGCTGGCAGGTGCGAGGGGGGTGAGATCTGAGAGGACGGCGGCAGACGGCGAGAAGGTGTGGGCTCAGGCTCGGAAGTCGAGGTCGTTTCGAGGTGCCTCGGCTCTATCTTCCACCTGGGAAGGGATCGCGATCTCCTTCTAGCCACGGGGACAAGGGGAAGTGCAAAGAGCGAGAGATCCAGCTCCAGGTCCACGACGACTGGTCCTCGATGGCGCGACGTCCCCGCTGCCACGCCCCTCCCAGATGGGGAGGGTGTCCAGTCTGGTATGACACTGGGAATGTGCCTGCCGAGAAAAAGACTATGGAGCTGCTGACATTGGGAACAGGGGGACTATAGCAAGCGGGGGATGATGGTCTGGGTTTTTCCTTCCTCGAAGGCCGTGTCCGGGGGCAGATCGTCCCGTCGCGCCGCCTCGCCCACCAGCTGGTCGGCGCGCTCATTGCCAGGCCGGCCCGCGTGGCCCTTCACCCACCGGAACTCGACGTCGTGCTCGTCGCACAGGGCCAGGAGCCGGGCCCAAAGATCCACATTCTCCGCTGTCTCGCCGTTGGCCCTCTCCCAGCCGTGGCGCCGCCACCGCTCTGCCCAGCCCTCCGAGATCCCGTTGACGACGTACGTAGAGTCGCTGTAGATGACGACCCGACAGGGCTTTTTCAGGGCCTCCAGAGCCTTGATACAGGCCATAAGCTCCATGCGGTTGTTCGTCGTCATGCGGTAGCCACCGGATAGCTCCTTGCGACGGTCTCCGAAGCGGAGCACCGCTCCATAGCCGCCGGGGCCAGGATTTCCGATGGCGCCACCGTCGGTGTAGATCACCACCCTGTCGCTCTCGTTCGTGGGAGCGAATTGGCGTTCACTGGGTGATGTGCCCTGAAGGGATCTCGTCAGTTGCCTGAGCACGTGGGCTGGCACCTGTTCCTCGTCAAGGGTGTTCAGCCAGGCCAGGGCGTCCTCGCGTCGCGAAAAACCTCGGTAGACCGCTCCGGGGAAACCGTGAACCTGCCGGGCCGCTCCCCCTTCGCCCGCCCAGGTCGTGTAGATGCCCGGCGTTCGTCCTCTCACAACGATGTACAGTGTCTTTTTGGCCATAAGGTGGGTGGCATTTCTCCCGTCTTCTTCGCCTGGTCTGCGATGTGGTCTGCGCAAGCGCCGGTTGGCGATCTCCGGCAAGAAACCCCGAAGGCGGGCTCGACCCGCTCAGCGGCCCCCGAGGACTGTGGCTACGAGCACCCTGCTCGGTGGATCCACCGTTGAATGAGTCTTGCTTCGTGCTGCTAGGTCTCGAGCTTGCGGAAAATGCGGTTCCGATGCTCCGCGACGAAATCCCAGAGCCGTGCCTCAGCGGGGGCCTGCGGCGCCGAGGAATTACGTGCCACGTAAAGGGGCCGCTCCAGCCGCATTCCTTCGACTGGTACCTCGACGACGTGCCCCGATTCGAGGCCCCGGCTGGCTGCCAGCCGGGAGATGAAGGCGATGCCCAGGCCATGCTCGACGGCCATGTCGATCGCTTCCGAATTGCCCACTGACATCACCACGCGGAGCTGATCGAGGCCGATACCGTGCTCACGCAGTGACGCTTCGATCATGCGGCAGGTGCTACAGCCCTCCTCGCGCAGGATGAAGGGCTGGTTCAACAGGTCGCCGGGCTGGACTGAGAGCTGTTCGGCGAATGGGTGACCGGCGGGGACGATGAGGATCAAGCGATCGGTGAAGAACGGTTGGCACTCGATATCTCGGTGGAGGATCCTGCTGTCGGCGATGCCCAGGTGGACGTCCCGGGCCAGCAACGGTTCCACCGGGCTGCCAGCACGGCACATCTGTATCGTCACCCGCACGTTGGGGTACTCCTGCGTAAAGGCAGCGGCCAGCAGGGGTAGGGCGTACTTGCCGGCAGTGGTCGTGCAGCCAATGGTAATCTGGCCAGTGATCTCGTCCCCCAGTGACCACATCGTCTCCTCAATCTCTCGAATCCGGGCCATGAGGTCGCGAGCCATGGGCAGCAGCACTCTGCCGGCGCTGGTCAGCGTGACGCCCCGCCCAGATCGTCGGAAGAGCCGGAGTCCCAACTGTTGCTCCAGAGAGTGGATGCGCTGACTCACCGCCGGCTGGCTCAGATGGAGCCGACGGGCGGTCTCTGAGAAGTTCTCCGTCTCGGCGGCGACGGCGAAGACCTGTAGCTCGGAGCAGTTCAGCATCGTGGCTCCTCCCGGTGACGGATTCGCTGTGCGTCTATCATACGTTTGCTAGCGATGCGCTGGACCATATATCTGCATGGTACACGACACTGGGCTTCTGGTCCAGTCAGCGGGGACGGAACGGCTGGGAGATTTTGAAGTACGGTCCGAGCTAGCGTGACAAATGATGGATTGGCGAGCGATACGTGCGCGTTCTCAGAGATGATGCGCCATCGGCCACTATGGGGCCGGGACGGTTGCGGTCATTGGGAGGGGCAGGGTGTGGACAGGCTGTCCGGTGCGGATGATCCAGCTGCTAGAGAGTGGGAGCAGACACCTGCGTAGCGGCGGCGTGTCCGCTCCTGTCCCCGTTGTCCAAACCCTCGCAAGAAACGTCAGGCCTTACCACTTCACGATGAAGGTTCGGCCGAGCCCCGTAAGGCAACGGCACGCACCCTCGGTAACGACGACGATGTCCTCGATGCGGACGCCGAACTGATCCGGCAGATAGATACCCGGCTCGACAGAGAACACCATCCCCGATTCCAGGACCTGCGTGTTCTTGGCCGAGATCCACGGGGGCTCGTGCACCTCCATCCCCAGCCCGTGGCCGGTCCGATGGACGAAGTAGGGACCGTAGCCTGCTTCCTCAATGACGGAACGGGCGGCTCGGTCGACATCACAGGCGCGGGCACCGGCTGTGGCAGCCTCTCGACCGCGCCGATTCGCCTCCAGCACCGTCTCGTACACCTGGCGCTCCTTGTCCGACGGCTCTCCCAGGTGCACCATGCGGGTGATGTCGGAGTTGTAGCCGTCCAGCGTGGCGACGATGTCGATGACGACGGTGTCCCCTCGTTGCAGTTTACGATCCCCTGCCTCGTGGTGCGGGAAGGCGCTGTTGGGCCCAGAGGCCACCAGGGTAGCGTGCACAGCCTCGGCGCCATCGTCGCGGAAGTAACGCGCGATCCGCTCCGCAACGTCTCGCTCGGTCACCCCGGGCCGGCACGTCTCGATCCCCACGGTCATCGCCCTGTCCGCCTGGGCGGCGGCCCGCGCCAGGGCCTTGATCTCGCTTTCTGACTTCCGAATTCGTAGACTGGCCATCAGGTCTGCTGCGCTTATTACGTGCTGGGGGTTCGCCGTCTCCTGAAGAAGCAGCAGGGCGTCAGCGCGCATTGCGGCGTCTGCCGCCAGGCGCTCGGGCCGATGCGCATCCAGCTTATCCAGGGCGGTGCGGAGCGCGCCCTGGGGGCCAGCCTCGTCGCTCCAACGTATGCCCTTCACCCCAGCTCGGGCCTCCACCTGATCAGCATTCAGCTGCGGCACCACCAATCGGCTGCTCTCGCTCGTGACGAGTAGCAGGCACAGTCGCTCGTCCGCCAGGGGGGAGAACCCCAGCAGATACCGCATGTTGGACGTCGGCGCGATGGCCGTGAGGTCCACGCCTGCTGTCTCCATCTGATCCTGCAGTTTCTCCAGCCTAAGGGTCAGTTCGTCGCTGTTCTTCATGCGATCTTCTCCTTGGGGGATGTATCAGTTGTGCCATCTCGTCAGAAGGTAAGCCGGGCTTCGTGTCTCATAGGATTCCTGGAATCAGCATAGCTGTGCGCCTCTGATAATCGGCGTACGTGGATCCAAATGCGCGTGTCATGTCTTCCTCTTCAGACTTGCCCTCGAGCCACCAGAGAGGAATGGACGCCACCACGACCAGCAGATGCAACCAGCTGAAGAAGAGCAACCCCAGCCCCGCGCCCAGAAGGAGGACGCTGGAGTAGATGGGATGTCTGATGATTGCGTAGGGGCCGCTAGTCGCTACCTCCCCTGGGCGGCTTGCTCTGGAGCAGTGGACAGACGCGGCGAGCCAGAGCCAGACGCTGGTCGCGATCAGCAGTGCCCCCAGCGCGACCAGGTACCCACTCTTCGAAAACAGGGACTGACGTCTGCTGAGGAACTGCGCCGCCAGCAGCGCGGCCCCGAAGCCCGGACGGAGCAGGACGTGAACCATTCTCCTGGCCTTGCTCTCTTGCTTCATCGCTCAATCTCTTCCTTTCAGGCGACGGTCGTCTACGTCGCCCGGCATTCTCCGGCCTGGGTGACGAACGGAACCCGCAGGCTTATGCCTGGCTCGGCCCGGCCCCGGGATCCGGACTGGCGCCACCGCCCTATGGCACGTCAGCGAATGCCGCCACAGGCGCGTAGGCAACGCCCACCATGCTTGGGCCGGTGTGAGCACCGAGGACGAGCGATAGGGTCCCGGGGGGCATCCACGTACAGTCGAATGTCTGATCGACGTACTCACGCAGCCTCGCTGCACCATCTGGATTGTTCGCGTGGAGCACCTGGGTGCGCAGGGCACTGCCCGAGGGATGATCACTGACCATGTGTTTTGTCACGCTCTGAAGCGCTCTCCCGAAGGTCCGTGCCTGACCAAGCTGGACGTATGTCCCGTTCACCTTCTCCACGCCGATGAGGGGCTTGATGTTCAACAACGAGGCGAGAAGGCCCTTCAGATGACTGATGCGCCCTCCGTGTATGAGATACTTCAGCTCCTTCAGCGTGTAGAGGCTCTCAGTGGCCGCGCTGATGCCCTTTAGCAATGAAAGAATTTGCTCTAATGGCCACCCCGCTCTGGCCCCTCGTGCCGCGGCCTCCACCTGCCAGCCCGAGCCCGCCGACAGCGTTTTCGTATCCACGTGCGTCACGTTGGCCTCTGGGACTAGCTTCGCTCCGGCCTGGGCCGCGTTGTACGTCCCGCTGAGGCCGGATGACATGTGTATGGAGAGTATGTCCGGGTCCTTCGCGGCGAGCCGGGTGTAGATGTCGGCGAAATCGCCCGCGGAAGGCTGAGACGTGCTGGGAAGGCTGTCGGATTCTTCCAACAGACGATAGAACCCCTCAGGTTCAATATCCAGTCCCTCGCGATAGCTCTTTCCGTCCAGGGTCACGATGAGTGGGACGACGTGGATTCTCAGTTCGGCCAGCCTCTCTGGAGACAGACAGAGATCCGTCCCGCTATCCGTCACAATCTGCATTCCTATTCCTCCTCCTTAGCAAGCACGCCTTGATGTGTCGATTCCGTGTGATCCGCCAGCCCGATCGTCTCGCCGGCAGACCGGGTCACATACCCGTCCATGACGAACCGTTCATCTCCGGCCACGCTCCTGCGGCCTTTCGCCACACGCTGATCCCACCCCAGGATTGACTCGCCGCGGACGGCACCGCGACGATGATGGTCACACCCTGGTCTGAAGGCGAGACTCGCTTCACGCGTCAGTCCTCGGCGGGAACCGGGGGCGAGATGACGGGTTGGTCTCCACTTCTATGACGTCAGTATACGTCAAATGAGCACCAAGCGCAATGACGCGTATTCATTCCTGTTGGGTAATCCATGCCTGGCTGCAACTGCATAGGCTGCTGACTGTGGGCCGCGTGCGGGAGGTGAACCAGGCCGGGGGACGTGAGGCAAACAGGAACGATGATCCTCACCACAGGTCTCCTCTCTGCTTCTTCGGGCGTTTGGCAGGGAACGTACCGAGTACGCGGGCACGTCCCCACAAGATGGTGTTCAATGATCACCGACGGACGTCGCAGTCTCATTGGCCGCTGCGGCCTGTCCAATGAGGCAAGACGTTGTGATTTCAGTGATCCTGGCTCCCGACTTGACTGCGCAAGCTTACACCGAGACTGGGAGAGATCAAGCTTCCGTAACCCGGCTCCAGGTCAGATGCGGCGGATTCCGGTGGCTGGCGGACCCACGCGACATCTGTATAATTGCCTGGCGTCCTTCCGGTTTTTGGTCTTGACCCCGGGGAGTGTGCATGGATATCCAAGTCGCACTAGTGCTCGGCACGGTGGTGGCTTCACTGGTCCTCTTCTCTATTGAACGGATACCGGTCGACGTCACGGCGCTGGGCATCCTGCTATTTCTCATAATCAGCGGATTGCTGCCCACTGAGCAGGCTTTCATGGGCTTCGGCAGCGATGTCTTTGTGATGCTGCTGGGGCTATTGATTCTGGTCGCGGCGCTCACTCGGACGGGCGTGACAGATGTGGTGGGCCGGGCTCTGCTCAGTCGAACCGGGACGAGCGAGGGGATGCTCCTTCTTGCCGTGATGGGGATGGCGGCCCTGGTAGGGGCCTTCATGAGTAACACAACGGCGACTGCCTTCTTTCTTCCCATCGTGGTCACGATGGCACGGCGACGGGGGATAAGCCCTGCCCGGTTCTTGATGCCCCTGGCCTTCGCCTCGATTCTAGCCAGCTCCATATCGCTGATCAGTACCTCCACGAATATCGTAGTGAGCGGTTTGATGCAGGACCTTGACCTGGCACCGATCGGGATGTTCGAGTTAGCTCCGGTCGGCATCCCCATCGCCCTGACGGGGATTGCTTACATGTTCCTTGTCGGCCGCCACCTTGTCCCAGACCGAATACCGGAGGAAGAGATTGAAGAGATCAGCACCCGGCTCTACCTGACCGAGATCCTGATCCCAGCGCAATCGACGCTTGCGGGGAAGACTTTGCGTGCGTCGGCCCTGGGGTCCGACCTGGACCTCAAGGTTGTGCGCATTGTGCGCGACGGCACGCGCCACGTCCTGCCCCGGGCCTCCACGCGCCTGGAGGAGGGGGACGTCATGCTCGTTGAAGGGAGCCGAGAGAGCATCCTCGACGTCAAGGAGGAGGCCGGTGTGGAGATCAAGGCCGACGTCGAGTTTCCCAGTGACGACGTCGAGTTCGACGAGATGGGACTTACCGAGGTGATGGTCCTTCCGCACTCACCCCTCGTGGGCCGAACCTTACGGGGTCTCGATTTCCGAGAACGATACGGCTTGCAGGTTCTGGCGATGAATCGGCAAGGGGAGACGCTCGCTCGCAAACTGAGTCACATTCGATTTCAGGTGGGCGATGTACTGGTGGTGCAAGGCCGGGACGCCCGGATCGACGCTCTGGAGAGAGAAAGCCTCTTCCGGAGACTGAGTCTGCCCGACCTCTCGCTCAAGCGGCGGCGCCGGGCGCCCTTGGCTCTCGCCATTTTCGGGGGTGCTGTGCTGGCGAGCACATTCAACCTCCTCTCTCTGCCTGTGGCTATGCTATTGGGGGCGATGCTGGCATTTGCCACCCGCTGCATCACACCTGAGGAGGCATACGGCCGCGTCCGCTGGAAGGTGCTGATCCTCATTGCCTCGATGCTCGGCCTGGGAACTGCGATGGAGGTGACCAGGACGGACGCTTTCCTGGCAGACCTCATCGTCCGCGCAGCCGGCGGGGCCGGGCCGTTGTGGCTCCTCTCCGCGTTCTTCACCCTGACCGTCTTGCTGACGCAACCTATGTCGAACCAGGCGGCGGCAGCGGTGGTGCTCCCTGTGGCCGTCCGCACGGCCCAACAGCTGGGATTCAATCCCCGCAGCTTTGCGATGATGATTGCCCTGGCGGCGAGCTGCTCCTACCTCACGCCGCTGGAGCCGGCCTGCTTGCTCGTGTATGGGCCTGGCCGATACCGGTTCCTGGACTTTCTGAAGGTAGGCGCTCTCCCGACCGCGCTGATATACGGTCTGTGCATCCTCCTGGTGCCCGTCCTGTGGCCGATTTGATGAGACGATAGGGCAGGACGGGCCAAGGCTGCCGGCGCCAGCCAGGGAGAGGAGAAGGACGGCGCAGAATCTAACATGTGCCACAAAAAAGATCTAACTTACGCCACAAGGGTGTCTAACTTTTACTACAGACAAACTGGGCAGCGCATGATAGAATACAGGGACAGTGATCTACACAGCAGCTGAGTGGGCCGGGCTTAGCGTGCACCGGTCCCCAGGAGTGAGACCCCAGTGAGGGATGCAACAGTCGAGGGAAAGCTCGTCGTCGCCGGGCCGGATGCTCCCGAGAAGGGCGTTTGCCCAGAGTGCGGTGCCGAAGTTGTGAAGCGAAGCCGAAGATGTATGGATGGACACGTCACTCATTTCTACCGCCACAAGCGGAGACAGGGGAAGGACTGCCCTCGCCGCTATCGCCCGACGTGACGGTCGGGGCGAACGATGCTGTGAGTGATAGAAGGCTCTACACCTTAACGCAAGGACGCAAAGGGGCAAGGACGCGAGGATCCGGGATATCTAACGCACGGGCGCAAAAGGGCTTGCGCCCCCCGGCGTCGCCCTCGTGCGCGGCCTTCGACGATGCATCAGGAGAGCGCACATCACCCTGGATCCCGCTGTAACGGGACCGGAGATGGATGGCTGTCGTGGTCGGCTCCGGATCAGGGCCTGTACGGTGGTTCAGCGGGCCCTTCGTAGCCGCACATTCCCACCCGGGGGGAGTTGACCAACAATCTGGGCGGACCGTAATTCTCGTGTGGGTGTTCTGCCGCGTGTACGTCACAGAGCGTCATCCATTCATCGTGCTCTATCAAGCACTCCAGGCATAACCAGGATGCTGGCTCTCCGCACACAGAGCACGGGTACACGGGCGGGTCATTCCGCGCCATGAGCAGGATGGGGCGGCCCGTCAGCGAACGGCCCTCCCGCACCCGTACGACTTGGATCGAGGTCCAGGAGGACTCCCCAAAGTCATAGACGTGGAGGATCTCCAAACCGGGCTCGAACACGTCCCTCGCTCGTGTGCTCATCGGGATCTCCGGCGTGCCCCACTCGCCCTCGGAGAACTGGCTCATGTGTCCGCAGCATTCCAGCCAGATCGCGCGCAAGTAGTCGTCCAGGTCCTCCAGCGTGGCGGACGCTCTCATCTCCAGGTGCAACCAGTAGTCCCCTCCATACAAGTTCTGAACCTGCAGATGGTAGAGTTCCTCGTGCTCACCGTCGCTGGCGTCGACTCTCTCAATGGCACGTCGGCGCGATGGGCAGGCCATGAGGTGTCTTGACATGCTCTGCAAGGTCAACTCGCGCCCGCAGAATAGACACTCCCCTCGCGTTCGCACTAGATCGTCCACGTCGTCTCAGTCTCCTTCCTCATAGTCTCGCTTGATGCCAGCCCGGGTAGCCGCAACGCGCCTGATCGCAGAGGCCAAAGAGGGGCCTCTGATGAGGGCCCCTGATCAGGGCCCCTGATCAGGGCCTATGCTCCGGCACGTCCTGGCGGTACGAGGTGGCTCACGAGGTGAGTGGGCACAGGCGCTCTGGTTTCTCATTGCGCACGTCCCGCTCACCATCGAATCCAGCGTGCTTGCTCGGCGGTTCTGGATCCAGCCTCGCTCTGCCCAACCCACGTCCGAGTCCTCGGTGTTCTGTTTAGACACCATGGGAGCAGGACGGGGGCGATGATGGCAGGTGGCGTCCAGGGGGAGTATACTCCATTCAACGGAGGGCGACAAGATCTTCCAGGAAGAACGGCGGCCTGTCTGCCATCGGACAGCCGGCGGATTGCTTCAAGATCACCTCCGGTGTGTCAGTCAATGCAGTTCGTGAAGCTCTTTGTTGCGGTGCCTGAAGGGTCCAGGATGAACAGTAAGCCCTCTGGCACGCCTCCGATGCCGATGAAGACCTGCAAGCACCCCAGGACAATGAACAGCCAGCGCTTCTTCCCATGATCCTTCATGCGTATGCTACCCCCTTTAGTTGGCGTCTGCTTCAAAGAAGCTCAGCGGCATGTGACCCGTTGTCATAAGGATCTCCGGGTGAGCGGCTCTGAAGGTTCGCAGACGCGCTGCGTGAGGGCCCACCATCAGCCTGGTCACGTTATCCGGGACGGCCTTGCTGAAGTTGATCGGTGCGGCCCCGCCCACGTGGAAGTGCCAGCCGGCCGGCGTCTCAATGACCACGCCGCAGTGACCGCGCGTGTGTCCGAAGAGGGGCACCAGCCACATACGCGGCTCAACGGGCAGTCGGATTGCGGCAAAGTCGAACCAGCGCTCTCCAGTGTCATCGTAGAGGACGACGTCCGGGTTGTGCGCCAGGTGGCGGCGGACATATGCCAGATCGAGCAGCGTGTGGGGCGGCCCGCTGAAAGCTTCGAACTCACGGCGGTGGACGTGTACGCGGGCATTCGGCAGGTCCGGCAGCCCACCGCAGTGATCGAAGTGCATGTGGGTCAGTACGATGTCGTGTACGTCCGCCGCGTCGTATCCCAGGCGCGTCACCCGCCGCACGGCTGCCTCATCGGCGTCGATGGGCATCTTGGTGACGACTCTCATCGCTTGCATCATGAGCGGTATGCGCACATAATCCGCCAGGCCAGGTCCGGTATCGACGAGTAGCAGCCCGCGGTCTGTCTCTACGAGCAGGCAAAGCGCGCCCGTTTGCAAGCTCCGCGGGTAATACGCGCTGCAGGTGAAGCAGTTGAGATGGTGGATGGTCATTGTTCAAGTCCTGTGCTGTGGCCGGTTCCCCAATTTACTGTGGCCCCTCTGCGAATCCGTTGTGGCTGCTCTCCCAATTTGCTGTGGCCGGTCCCCCAATTTGCTGTGGCTGGTCTCCTGACCAGCCACTCCACATCGCTGACCTACGCCCGATGAACACCCGTCTTCAATGGTGGCTTGATGCCCACGGCGGCGATGTGGCCGGTCACGCCCATGACCGACGGCTCGTCCTCCAGCCTGCGGAGCGCATCGAGCATGTACTGGCGGTGGGTGGCATCCTGCCCCCGCTCCTGGAGATCTTGCAGGAATACCGCGGGCCCTGTGGCATGCCTACCACCGATCGAAGAATGACTCACTGACAGGTATTTTCCTTGCGAGCGTCTCCACCTGTGCCCGTAAGTTGGGATGGATAGGCACGCCCTGCTCCACAAGGTACTCAATCAACCAGGTTGAGTGCAGCAAGGTAGCCTCCTCGATCCGTCCCGAGTAGATCATGCGTCTCAGCTTCTTCCTTCCCTTCCACTCCCGGACGGCCGCCACCAGGTCGGCGGCCCGCAGGCAACGAGAGAGTGGCGTGTCGAGCTTCAGCCCGTCGCCAGCGTACGAGTGAGTCGCGATGGCGTCAAGAATCGCCTCGTCGTCAACGCCCATCATCTGGTCGACGAGGTAGGCCCCCACTGGCCCGTGGAGGTACACGGGGTGGCGCTCGCAGGGATGGGCAAGCGAGATGCAAGCCTCCTTAACCAGCGCGAGTCGGCGCTCTTGCTCCAGATCCCTGGCTGTGTCGTGGAGCAGACCGACCGTCAGCGCGCGGACCGGGTCGAGTGAGTAGATGGCTGTCAGGTCCCCCATGACCTGCATGACGTCCAGGGAGTGCCGCAGTCTCGTGGGCGTGAGCCATTCCTGTAAGAGGGGTTCGTACCTATTGAGGAGCCCGGCGGCATGCGGCGCCCACTCACGCCCAGGAAGGTGAGAATCTCGCGTCTGACCAATGTCGCCCGACATAGTGTGTGAGAGACCGCTGCCCCTATTCTAGGGGGCTCCAGCATCGTGACCAGCGACTCAATGGTCTGTGTCGGTCGTCGCCGGCGTTGCATAGGCGCGCCATGGCCCCGACCCCGCGCCGCGCAAACCAGGGACGGTGTGGCCATCGTGCCTAGCATACATCAGGGGATCGCCGCACGCAAGCTGGGGAGGCAACGCCAGACAAGGTGCCACTGGTCGCTGCCGCAGGGAGCGATGAAGCAGCATGCCTCCGCTGGCTCACCCTCAGTGGCGTTGGCGTTCGCTGCAGCCGAGCATAGGCTCGGATTCATTTGCGATCCAGGATCAAGACGCGTACAATGGCGCAAAGGGCGTAGCTCTCTGCTGTGGCGTGAAGTGCCCTCTGCCAGTCCACGCGTGGGAAATTCGATTCGACGGACTCAATGAGGCCAGGGAAACGGACTTGCCCCATGGCAGGCGCTGCAAGCTCAGACGAGACGTGTCGTCACGAAGGAGGTCTGCATGAACCCGGAATCCGACATCGCCCGCAACAGACCGGCTCCCTGGCTCTTCCTCTTCGGGGTGCTCGGCTGGACCTGGACGTTCCATGGGATTGTAGCCCTGACGGGTCAGCGCCTGTTTGATTTCCCAGCCGTGATCCTGGCCCTGCTCGGGGCCCTGGGCCCCAGCATCGTCGCCGGCGGCCTCGTCGCGGTGGGGCGGTGGGACGACCGGCTTGACACCACTGTGGGCCAGTTTTTCCGGCGTGCTTTTGATCCTCGTGTCCTACCCTGGCGCTGGTATCTGTATGTCCTGGGTCTAGTGCTTGTGCTGGCCATCGCCCCTGTGCTGTTGGACCGTGCAGCGCTCCGCGAACACGGGCTCTTCGAGCGCGGTCCGGGGATGTTTCTGTTGATTGGCTTTGTCATCGGTGCACTGGAGGAGCCGGGCTGGCGGGGGTATGCGCAGG